>Ga0209013_10001730_pt1 | contig 20050 bp, 15 predicted proteins | sample Cruoilmetagenom2_FD_187291 | JGI IMG/M metagenome (GOLD analysis project Ga0209013, IMG submission 187291) | Oil polluted marine microbial communities from Coal Oil Point, Santa Barbara, California, USA - Sample 2 (SPAdes) (version 2) | ecosystem: Environmental > Aquatic > Marine > Oil seeps ...
TCGCCGGCGAGGCACCGCCGCCGAAGCGCAGGCTCAGCTCCTCAGCCCTTTCTCTGACAGTAGCAGCCGCATATTTTGTCTGCTTCGCAGTAGCGTTCACAACCACTGGCGTTTCATGCTCATTTACGAGCCGGTCATGGGCCAATTCTGGGTTGCTGGGGTGAGGCACTGGAGCAGGCTCGCCGTTAGCCTGTCTCCACGTGTCCTGCAAGCCGGGCAAGCGCGCACCGTCAACAAATGCAGGAAGTGATAGGGTCGCGGTTGATTGCGCAGAGGGAGCTTTTTTGTCGGGCTCCATTGCGGTCGCCGCGGCACCCAATACCAGGCTCAGTCCGAGCAGCGCGCTGCCGACGATCCACCTTTCACTATTTATCATAAATGCCATGCTCCGACATTACGCTAACTGCTCGTACTCGCGACTGCGTCTGGTCGCACATAGATGCCGCAAAACTGACCTCTGTGCTCCTGTCGAGCGCAATCCTACATGTCAAACTCACAGACCCCGGCCGGCGAACCAGACACGCCTATGGCGCTGTTTCACAGCTCGCCGACGCCAGCAGTCACGCTTTCGGGACCCCCGTTTCGTCCATCCGTCCCCCGGACTTGGTTGTATGTCGCAACTTCAACGACCTAGAAGGCAATATGATGGCGTCACGCGGAGGTGCCCCTGGACAGGCGCTTGACCCAATCCCAATTGCCTTTCTGAAGCGATCGATCGATGATTGGATTAGAAAAGAGGCGTGCACCCGCCACCAGCGTCCAGCGCGGAATCGATTACGTCCGCGACTGCAAGCCTCAGGAAGGGCTTAATGGACATCCGCCAGCTCCAGTATCTCGCCGCGCTTGCCCGCGAGAAGCATTTCACGCGCGCGGCCGCTGCGTGCAACGTGACCCAACCGACGCTGTCGGGGCGCATTCGCCAGCTCGAACTCGAGTTGGAGGTGCCGATCGTGGAGCGCGGCCAACGCTACGAGGGCCTGACTGCCGAGGGAGAGCAGGTCCTCAAGTGGGCCCACGTCATCCTAAAAAACTGGCAATCGATGCAAGAGGAGCTGGGCCACCTCAAGGACCATGAAGCAGGGCTGTCAGGCCGGCTCATACTCGGCGGCGTTCCTTCGTCGCTGCCAATGATCCCTCTGCTCACTAAGGAAATCCGGACCATTCATCCCGGAATAGAATTCACGGTACTGTCACAAAGCTCGGAGGAAATTATCCGGGCCTTGGCAGATTTTTCGATCGATACGGGCATTACTTATCTGGACAACGAGCCGATCGATGGCCTGCTGACCTATCCGCTCTACATCGAGCGCTACTGTCTTATTGTCAGGGAGGGTCATCCCCTTGCCAACCGGGATGAAGTAACCTGGCGCGAGGCCTCGAAAGAGCCGCTTTGTCTGCTCACGCCCAATATGCAAAACCGGCGCATTATCGATCACGCGTTCGAAAGCGCGAATTGTCATCCGGCACCGCGGCTGGAGACAAATTCTTTCATTAACTTGTGCTCGAATGTTCGATTGACGGGGCTGGCCAGCATCATGCCGCAATACATCTTACAGGTTCTGGGAATTATGTCGGGGTTCAGGGCCATCCCACTGGCTGAACCGAAAGTCGAGCACAGCATCGGTTTGGTCATCGCAGACCGAGACCCGCTCTCTCCGCTTATTGAAGTCTTGCGGGACGCGGCAAAGTCGATCACCCCTCTTCAATTAGATGCTCGCAACACATAGCAGGGTTTGTCCTCCCCAAAAGCTTGGTTAAGCAAACGATTTTGCGGCGCAGCATTGCTGCGCTCGATCATTGCATCGAGAGCTCCAATTTGATCTGGGTGACGCAACTTGAGATACTACAATTATCGCGTATTGCGCCGAGCCGGGCGGAAGAATTGCGATAGTACCGGCCCCAAAGTGATGATCGAAGTGCCGCCAGGAAGCGAACGACGCGTGCGCGAAACTTGCGTGATGCGGGGCAATAGACCCGAACAGCTGTTGGAGATCCTGCACGACGTCCAGAATGCTTTGGGGTTTGCATCCAAAGAGCTGTCTGCTGAGATTGCTCAAGCGCTTAATATATCGCCCACCAAAGAGTGTGGCGTCATTGGCCTCTATCATGACTACCGGCACGAGCCGCCTGGATGGCACATGACAAAGATGTGCCGGGCTGAGGCATGGCAGTCCGTGAACGGCTGGGAGGAACCAGACGAGTGAACGACGAGATACCTCAGAATGGTGGCCCAGATCGACCCGCGCGCCATGTCGGCTCCCGCAAGCGCGCGCGAGCCTTTCCCAAGGGACGGCAGATCGACCTCGAAGCGCTCGAACAGGTCCGCGAATTGTTGGCGGATCGTCCTCGGCGCCACGACCTGCTGATCGAGTACTTCCATCTGATTCAGGACCGCTACGGTTACATCTCGAGCCGGCACCTGCGCGCGCTGTGCGAGGAGTTGCGGCTTCCCCAGGCCGCAGCCTATGAGGTGGCGACCTTCTATGCGCATTTCGACGTCGTGAAGGAAGGCGAGACACCGCCTCCGCCAACCACCATTCGCGTATGCGACTCTATCACCTGTGCGATTAAGGGCGCTGATGCGCTCTATGAGGCGCTCAAATCGACGGCAGACGCCTCCAAAGTGCGCGTCTTACGAGCTCCCTGTATGGGCCGTTGTGACACCGCTCCTGTCTGCGAAGTCGGGCATCATCACGTCGATCACGCAACACCCAAAGACGTCGCGGCGGTAGTCGAGAGCGGCAATCGCAAGCCGGAGATCCCCGCCTACGACGATCTTGCTGCCTATAGGGCCAAGGGCGGCTATTCCGGCCTTGAGGCGTGCCGTGCGGGCAAGCAAAGCGTCGATGATGTGATCCAGAAGATGTCAGACGCCGGCTTGCGCGGCTTGGGCGGCGCCGGCTTTCCGGCAGGACGCAAATGGCAAATCGTGCGCACTTTCCCTGGCCCACGGCTGATGACCATCAATGGAGATGAAGGCGAGCCCGGCACATTCAAGGATCGCTACTATCTCGAGCGCAATCCGCACCCGATGTTTGAAGGCGCCCTAATCGCCGCTTGGGCTGTCGAGGCCGAGCGCATCTATCTCTATATGCGCGACGAGTATCCCGCAGTGCTTCACATCTTGGCTCATGAGATCGCAGCGCTTGAAACGGCCGGCATCATTGGTAAAGGCGAAATCGAGCTTCGCCGTGGTGCCGGGGCCTATATCTGCGGCGAAGAGTCCGCGATGATCGAATCCATCGAAGGCAAGCGTGGATACCCGCGAAATCGCCCTCCCTATATCGCCGAGGTCGGCCTCTTTGGACGCCCGACACTTAACCACAATGTTGAAACGCTGCATTGGGTGCCCGAGATTCTAAGGAAAGGCGCCAAGTGGTTTGCCGACCAAGGGGTCAATGGTTCCAAAGGGCTGCGTTCGTGGTCGGTTTCGGGCCGTGTCAAGAAGCCGGGCGTAATCCTTGCTCCTGCTGGCATCACCGCGCGCAAGCTCGTCGAGATGGCAGGCGGTATGGAGGAGGGTCACGAGTTCAAAGCCTATTTGCCCGGCGGCGCTTCCGGCGGGATTCTACCGGCGCGGCTCGCCGATCTGCCCCTCGATTTTGGAACTCTCGACGAGTACGGTTGTTTCGTGGGCAGCCACGCGGTCGTGATCTTTTCGGAAAAGGACGAAGTCGCCGACGTCGTCGTCAACCTTTTGCGGTTCTTCAAGGACGAGTCCTGCGGCCAGTGCACGCCTTGTCGTGTGGGATGCGATAAGGCGGTGGCGCTGCTTGAAAGAAGAGATTGGGACAGGGAGCTTCTGCACGAGCTCGCCCAGGCTATGAGCGATGCCTCAATCTGCGGTCTCGGACAGGCGGCACCAAATGCCTTCATATCAGCATTGAAATTCTTTTCAGATGAGCCAGCGCGGGCGGCCGTCACGGGCCAGCCCGAGGCGTAACATCGCCCAGTGAGCTAGGAGACGGAAGAAAGACCATGACCGACCAGTTACTCTTTACACTCGACGGAAAAAAGGTCTTGGCCCGGCCTGGCGAAACAATTTGGCAGATTGCCAAGCGCGAGGGCATCGACATTCCCCATCTTTGTTGGTTACCCGAGCCCGGCTATCGGGCTGACGGCAACTGCCGCGCGTGCATGGTTGAGATCGAAGGCGAACGCGTACTCACCGCCTCCTGCATAAGAAAGCCTTCGCCTAACATGGTGGTGAAAACGGCGACAGATCGCGCCGTCAAGGCGCGTCGCATGGTGATGGAGCTCCTGGTTGCAGACCAACCACAGCAGGACGAATCGCCGGACGAGGTCTCGCCGTTCTGGCATTGGGCAGAGGCTCAAAACATCTCGACCTCGCGGTTCCCAGCGCACGCTGTCCCCGAACCTGATCTTTCCCATCCCGCCATGGCCGTCAATCTCAGTGCCTGCATCGACTGCGGTCTATGCGTGCGTGCCTGCCGCGAGGTGCAAGTTAATGACGTGATCGGCATGGCAGCGCGCGGCATTAGTGCGAAGCCGGTGTTTGATTTCGACGATCCCATGGGATCGTCGACGTGCGTGGCCTGCGGCGAGTGCGTACAAGCCTGTCCCACCGGAGCTCTTATGCCGAAATCGATCATCGACCCGGTCACCCAACATGGGTCTCGAGAGGTCGATCGAGAAGTGCAATCGGTGTGTCCCTATTGCGGCGTTGGCTGCCAGATCAGTTATCAGATCAAGGACGAGAAGATCGCATTTGTGCAGGGCCGAAACGGATACTCAAATGAGAACCGTCTCTGCGTGAAGGGGCGTTTTGGCTTCGACTACGTGACCAATCCGCAGAGGCTGATGAAACCGCTCATTCGCAAGCCGGGGCTTCCCAAGGGCGTTGATGTCGATCCCTCCAACCCCTCTACGCATTTTCGCGAGGCGAGCTGGGAGGAAGCGCTGGACGTCGCGGCCGCCGGCTTGGCGCGCATCTCCGATGAACACGGCGGCCAAGCCATCGCGGGGTTTGGCTCCGCGAAGTGCTCGAATGAAGAGGCCTATCTCTTCCAGAAGCTCATTCGTGCGCGCTTTCGCACCAACAATGTCGATCACTGCACGCGCCTCTGTCACGCCTCGTCAGTCGCGGCGCTGATCGAAGGAATCGGATCGGGCGCAGTGACCGCGACGTTCAATGAAGTCGAACAGGCCGACGCCATCATAATTATTGGCGCCAACCCCACCGAGAACCATCCGGTCGCTGCTACCTACTTCAAGCAGGCAGCGAAGCGTGGGGCAAAGCTCATTGTCATCGACCCGCGTGGTCAGTCCTTGCGCGACTACGCCACCTATACGCTTCAGTTCAAGCCTGCGAGCGACGTCTCCTTACTCAACGCGATCATGCATGTCATTGTGGCCGAAAGGCTTTATGACGAGCAGTATCTCCAGGCCTATACGGAGGACTTTGAGCAGCTTAAGGAGCATGTTTCGACGTACACCCCGGAGTCTGTGGCGGAGACCACAGGCATTGACGCCAAAACCATTCGCGAGGTCGCCCGCACGTTCGGTCGCGCTGAGCGGGCCATGATCTTTTGGGGCATGGGCATCTCCCAGCACGTGCACGGCACAGACAATTCCCGCTGTCTGATCGCGCTGGCGATGATTTGCGGCCAGGTCGGCCGGTCCGGCACAGGCTTGCATCCGTTGCGCGGCCAGAACAACGTGCAGGGCGCATCCGATGCCGGCCTCATCCCGATGTTCTATCCAGATTATGTGGATGTTAGCAGCGAGCCGGTTTACACGAAGTTTGAGGATCTCTGGAAGACTCCACTCTCCCATAAGCCTGGCCTTACCGTGGTCGAAATCATTCACGCTGCCAATAAGGGTGAGATCAAGGGCATGTATATCCACGGAGAGAACCCTGCCATGTCTGATCCCGACCTTGACCATGCCCGTGCCGGCATCGCCAAGCTTGAGCATCTCGTCGTGCAGGACATCTTCCTCACCGAGACTGCGATGATGGCCGACGTGATCCTCCCTGCTTCGGCGTGGCCCGAGAAGACAGGCACGGTGACCAACACCAACCGCCAGGTACAGATGGGCCGCAAGGCGATCAAATTGCCGGGTGACACGCGTGACGATCTCTCGATCATCATCGAGCTGGCCAAGCGGCTGGGGATGGATTGGACCTATTCGGGCCCAGCGGATGTGTTCGCAGAAATGAAGCTCGCTATGCCGTCACTCGACAACATCACCTGGGATCGGCTTGAGCAGGAATCCTCCGTGATTTATCCATGTCCTTCGCCGGATCATCCTGGCGAGCCCATCGTGTTCGGCGACGGTTTCCCGACCGAGTCAGGCCGAGCAAAACTCGTACCTGCCACCGCCACGTTGCCGGCAGAGGTTCCGGATGATGAGTATCCCTTGGTGCTGATGACTGGACGACAGCTGGAGCATTGGCACACGGGTGCAATGACCCGCCGCGCGGGCGTGCTGGATGCACTCGAACCCGGCCCTACGGCGAGTCTTCATCCGCGGACGCTTGCTCGCTATGGCGTAAAGCCTGGCGAACAGATCAAGGTGACCACGCGCCGGGGCACGATCGAGCTTGTGGCACGCGCCGACCGCTCGGTCACGGAAGGGGCGGTCTTTATTCCGTTCGCTTATGTCGAAGCCGCGGCCAACATCCTCACCAACCCGCAACTCGATCCGATTGGTAAAATTCCAGAGTTCAAATATTGCGCGGTTAGGATCGAGCGAGCCGCAAAGCAACCGTTGCCTGAACTGGTATCGACGTAACTCCTGGCGGTCCCGGGCCGTGAATCAAAGTATGAACTCGTCCGAGCATGTCGTCGGCATCCTGCTTGCCGGCGGTAAATCAAGCCGCATGGGCGGCGGTGACAAATGTTTACGGTCGCTCGGAGGCAGGCCAATTCTCGCGCGCATCATTGAGCGATTAGAACCGCAGGTCACGGGCTTGGTAATCAACGCTAACGGCGAGGTCTCGCGCTTTGCTGAGTTCGGTCTTCCAGTCGTTGCCGACAGCATCGCCGGATTTGTCGGACCGCTGGCCGGAGTTCATGCTGGCCTCGAATGGGTAAAGTCAAACCGGCCAGATGTTCGTTATGCCATCACCGCCCCGACAGACACACCGTTCATTCCCGCTGATCTCGTTGACCGGTTTTTAGCCCAGTTGAAGGCGTCACCTTCAATGCTCGTGGCTCGGTCTGATGCGGGCATGCACCCGGTCGTCGGGCTCTGGCCTGTCGATCTTGCGACCGATCTCGAGGATGCACTTACGCGCGGAAACCGAAAAGCCGGAGAATTCGTGAGACGGCATAGCGCTCTTGAGGTCTACTTCGAGAGCACCAAAGTCGGCGGAACGCTTATCGACCCATTCCTAAACATCAACGAGCCGGAGGAACTCGCGAAAGCGGACGCTCTACTGAAGGAACAAACGCTATGAGCCCGCCGCTTTTCGGCGTGGCTGGCTGGAAAAATTCGGGCAAGACCACGCTCATGGTTGGCCTTATCGGCGAGCTCAACAAGCGCGGTTATGCGATCTCAGTGCTCAAGCACGCTCATTCCAATTTCGACATTGATCATCCGGGCCGTGACTCCTTCAAGATGCGCGGCGCTGGAGCCTGCCAGATTGTGCTGTCTTCGCCCAAGCGCTTCGCCCTCATGCGCGAGCTTGGAAGTGCCCCGGAGTTGGCGTTCGGCGATTTACTCGCGTACGTGGGCAGCTGCGATCTCGTGCTGGTCGAGGGCTTCAAGCGCGAGGCACTTCCCAAGATCGAAATACGTAGGGATGGTGCCGCTTCCCGCGAACCTTTATATGGAACCGTCCCTGAGATCGTGGCGATCGCGTCCGACCGTCCCAAAGACGAGACTGATCCGCTACCCGTGTTCCAACTGGACGACATTTCCGGCATCGCCGACTTCATCGTGGGCCGGCTGGGGCTTAAAAAAGCATGACGGCCAAACTGATCGACGATTGTTTCGTGCTCGACAAGGACAGGCTTCCGCACAACGAGGCGCTTGCCGTCCTCAAGTCTCGGGTGCGCCCGGTTGTAGGAACAGAACAAGTTCTTCTTTGCGAGGCCACGGGCCGTTTCCTTGCAAGAGCGATCGTGGCCCAGCGTGCGATTCCCGCTCACGACAACGCTGCGGTCGATGGCTACGCTTTTGACCATGCAGACTATGACGAGGAAAAGGGGGCAAAACTCAAGATCGCGGGGAAAGCATTTGCCGGCCATCCCTTCGACGGAAAAGCTTCGCGCTCTATTGCTGTGCGCATTTTCACCGGCGCGATCATGCCGGTAGGCCTTGATACCGTGGCCATGCAGGAAAACGTGCGCGTCGAGCAGGAGGGCGAGGCGCGCTACGCGGTTATTCCCCCAGGCCTGAAACGAGGCACCAACCGCCGGCTTGCCGGTGAGGACGCGAAAGCCGGCGCTGTTCTTGTCGAGCCGGGCACGACGCTCAGGCCGCCGGAGGTAGCGAGTGCAGCCGCCACTGGGCTAGAACGGCTCGACTGCTTCGAAACTCTCAAGGTCGTCATCTTCTCCAGCGGCGACGAGATACTGCGCCCTGGCGAAGCTTTCTCCGCAGGCAAAGTTTATGATGCCAATGCGCCCATGCTCCAAGGCCTTGTCCAGGCGGCTGGCGCCGAGGCGGTCGATCTTGGTGTGCTGCCTGACAAGGCCGATCTCGTGCGAGCGGCTCTTTCTGAAGCAAGCCACAAGCACCACGCAATCATCGTCTCCGGAGGTGCCAGCCAGGGCCAAGAGGACCATGTGGCCCCCGCTATCGATGCCCTAGGGAAGCGCCACCTCTGGCAGATCGCCATCAAGCCCGGGCGTCCGATGAGCTTCGGCCAGATCGACGACTGCGTCGTTCTCGGTCTACCAGGAAATCCCGTCGCCGTTTTCGTCTGTTTTCTAATCTACGTGAGGCCTGTGCTTGCGCGACTCGCAGGCGGTGCCTGGCCGGTGCCTCGGCGGTATCCCTTGCCTGCTGCCTTTTCGCAGAAAAAGAAGTCGGGACGCCGCGAATTCTGGCGCGCTCGACTGATTGACGAAGGAGGACTTTCAGTCGCGAAATTCCCGCGCGATGGCTCAGGGTTAATTGCCTCCTTGACCGAGTCGGAAGGGTTGGTCGAAGTCGGCGAGAAGGTGACAGAGGTCAGAGAGGGCGACCTCGTCGATTTTATTCCTTTTACGGAATTTGGGGTGCAACCGCGCTGAGGCTAGGAGCGGTGACAGCGGCTCCAGTGACACGATGGGGATGTGTGAAGACCTCAAAGCCGTCCTTTCGCGCAATGGCGACAAGAGTAATTCCGGCGGCGTCCGCCATGCGGACCGCCAGCGCAGTGGGTGCCGATACGGCGACGATTATCGATGCCCCTATCGCTGCCGATTTCTGCACCATTTCAACCGAGACGCGGCTTGTAAGCAAGACAATGCCTTGGTCCGCTGTAGCGTGCTCACGGACAAGGGCGCCAGCGAGCTTGTCCAGCGCATTATGGCGTCCGACATCCTCCCTGACCGCAGCCAAACCACAGTTCGGTTCCCAAAAGCCCGCGGCATGCACTGCCCGCGATTCATGATTGAGCACCTGAAACGGGAAAAGCGACTCGATCGCTGTCATGATCTGATCGGGCGTAACGACGAGCCCCTCACGCACCTTAGGAGGCGGCCGCATGGCCTCGATCAAGCTTTCGATGCCGCAAAGACCACACCCGGTGGGTCCGGCCATCTTTCGGCGGCGCCCCAGGAACTCCGCGGCATGCGGCGCCTTCAGCCATATGCGCAGCTCTATACCAATATCCTCCTCGACCACCTCCACACTCTCGATGGCATCGCACGAGGAAACAACGCCCTCCGTCAGGCTGAACCCAAACGCAAAGTCTTCAAGATCCTGCGGTGTCGCCATCATCACCGCATAGGACGCCGCGTTGAAAGTGAAGGCCACCGCTGTCTCCTCGGGGATCGCTCGTTCGCCCGGGAAGAAATCGCTGGCCCGCCATGCGGAGCGCGGAACTCGAAGAATTGGATGTGGCATGCAGTCTTTCCATCCGCCGGCGAGGGGTTTATCGCGGACCCTCATCCACACACTCTTTCCAGTATAACGCGGGCTGCTGAAATACCCCACCCGCTGAGGCCACGAAATTCGAAGGATTAACGAGGACAGCCAATGTGACGCTGAGCTAAAAATGGCGTCTCAATATATCAAAGTTGATGGAATGGTGAGCGGTGTAGGCGTATCTGATGCAAGACTTATCTGAAGCCCTCAAAGTGGCTTTGCAGCTCGTTGGGTCTCTCGACCCCGATCTGATCGAGATCGTAGCTCTATCCCTGCAAGTTAGCCTGACGGCTGTCGCAATTGCCGGTTTGATCGGCCTCCCACTGGGCGCCGTTGTGGCAGTCGCCAGCTTTCCGGGCCGGGCAGTCGTGAGCACAATCATAAATGCGTTGATGGGACTGCCTCCCGTAGTCGTTGGTCTTTTTGTTTACATGCTCCTGTCGAACTCGGGTCCGTTCGGCGTTCTTCAGCTACTCTACACCCCGACGGCCATGATCATTGCGCAAGCTATCCTCGTGGCACCGATCGTTGCTGCCCTCACGCGGCAGACTATCGTGGATCTCAAAGTCGAGCATGACGAGCAATTACGCGTACTCGGGCGAAGCCCGCTCCAGCAAACGGCGACGTTGCTTTGGGAGGGGCGCCACAGCCTCCTGACCGCACTTCTTGCAGGTTTCGGTCGCGCCATCGCCGAGGTCGGCGCAGTGTTGATTGTCGGTGGCAATATCAACCACGTTACACGCACCATGACCACGGCTATTGCGTTAGAGACGTCGAAAGGCCAACTGTCGCTTGCACTCGGCCTGGGCTTCATTCTTTTGACCCTCGCATTCGTGGCAAACGCAATCGTGATGCTTGGTGGGGGCGTCCCGGCACACCATAAGCATGAGACCGGAACCTGATGCAGTACGCCCCCACTCAACGCGATCGTTCGGACGGACCTTCGGTCCTCCCCGTCGCGGGCAAGTCGTTAGTCTATGGGCGAGACAAGCGAACCATTATCGATAACGTCGACATTGAGATTGGGTTGTCACCCGGAATAGTCGTAGTGCTTGGGCCAAACGGAGCCGGCAAGAGCGTGCTTTTTCGGCTGCTCGCCGGATTGCTCGCGCCCGACGACGGCTCCGTATCCTGGGATGACATGCCACCCGATCGTACGCGAGCTCACAAGATCGGCTTCGTATTCCAACGTCCTGTGATGCTCAGGCGTTCGGTGCTCGCGAACGTTGAGTATGTGCTTGCCGCAGCAAAGGTTCCAAGAATGGACCGCGCTCTGATCGCGCGTGATGCCCTTGAGCAAGCCCGTTTATCCGAGATCGCCAATAGTCCTGCGCGCACTCTGTCCGGCGGCGAGCAACAGCGCCTTGCTCTAGTGCGAGCTCTCGTCACGCGTCCAGATATCATACTCCTCGATGAGCCGACCTCTAATCTCGACCCTGGCTCGACCGCCGCGATCGAATGCCTTGTCAGACGGGCACGAGATGCTGGAATGCGCTTTGCTCTCGTGACCCAGGACATTGGGCAGGCGCGCCGGTTGGCTACAGAGGTCATATTCATGCACCGCGGCCGTCTGCTCGAGCGAACATCAGGGGAGAGCTTCTTTCGCGCGCCGCGCACTCCCGAGGCTGCCGCGTATCTTGAAGGCAAGATCATATTCTGAAAGAGGTTGCACACAATGACGAGCATGGCGCGCGTCTTCATCTCCGCTTTGTTAATATTCTGTACCGTGACCGCACCAGCACGATCGGACGAATTCATCGTCGTGCAGTCAACGACGTCGACGGAGAATTCGGGCCTATTTGCCCACCTGCTTCCGCTCTTCACCAAGAAAACTGGGATCGAGGTCCGCGTGGTCGCGGTTGGGACTGGTCAAGCGTTAAAAAATGCCAGAAACGGCGATGGAGACGTCCTGCTCGTCCACGACACGGCTTCCGAACAGAGGTTCGTTGCCGAGGGCTGGGGCGTGCAGCGTTACGACCTCATGTACAACGACTTCATCCTGGTCGGCCCCTCGCATGATCCTGCAGATGTCGTGGGCGAGAAGGACGTGGTAGCGGCATTCAATAGAATTGCCGAGACGAAGGTGCCATTCGCTTCAAGAGGAGACGACAGCGGCACGCAGAAGGCTGAGCTCCGTGTCTGGAAGGAAGCGGGCATCGACGTCAAGGCCGCATCAGGCACCTGGTATCGAGAAATTGGGCAGGGAATGGGCGCCACGCTCAACACGGCTATCGGCATGGATGCCTATGTTTTGACGGACCGAGCAACTTGGTCGGCATTCAAGAACCGGGCTAATCATGCAATTATGGTCGAGGGCGACAAGAAGCTTTACAATCAATACGGTGTCATTCTTGTCAATCCGGGCAAACATCCGAACGTACGGGCGGCTAAAGGGCAAACCTTCATCGACTGGCTCGTTTCAATAGAAGGGCAGGAGGCGATCGCCTCATTCCGAATCAACGGAGAGCGGCAATTTTTTCCGAACGCTAGGCAATAGGCGCATACAATCCACTCGGTTCGCGCGAACTCGCACTGACCCCAGTGCCCCGAGTTCCACTAGGCCAGTTTGCTCTATCGTGTAGGTCGGAGATAATAGTAATCAGGCCAGACGTTTAATCTGCTTCGAGCGGTGAGAGGGTGATTTTCGAGCCGGGGGAATATCCCGTTCGCCACGCGCCGCCCTATCATAACGACAACCTGATCCATAACCTGCGGATCGAGCGATACTACAAGCCGCAATTGATCGGTACGGCGGCGGTAAGGATCTTCCCCACCTTGTCATCGCTGCAATTGCTAACAAGACGAAGGCTTCCTAGCTAAATTTAACTACTTGTCGTCGTGGCCTTATTTGCCCCGCTTGCTGATTATCCTAACCCGTCCTAATCTCTCGTCTTTGCGACTGGTCGGCAAACTGCGCCGCATGAGGCTCCTGGCCGATCGACCGCCAGTGACGAGAGCCAACGTCTCCCGCTGACTGGCGGCCCATTCCATGAGCCGACGATGTTCGACGCCTTGAGCCTCGATAATGCGGCACGCCGTGAGCTAGGCCGGAAAAAAGCTGGAGAAGTACCATGGGTATTGCATTGACGTTGCGGGAATACCTCGACGACAAGCACGTCGATTACGATGTGATGGTGCACAAGCGGACACAGTGCGCCCAGGATACGGCGCGGGAAAGCCACGTGCCGGCAGAACGGGTTGCCAAAGCCGTGGTGCTGACGCGCGAAGGTGGCTTTGTTCTTGCTGTCGTGCCGGCCAACTCGAAAGTGCAGTTAGAGGCGATTGAGAAGATGCTGCACTGCCGCGTCGAAATGGCCACTGAGGAAGAGATCAGCGGACTATTTCCCGACTGCGAAACTGGCGCCGTGCCACCGCTAGCCGAGCCTTATGCTGTGGATGCCTTTGTCGACGATAGCCTTGATGAGCAGCCCGACATCTACGTAGAGGGTGGCGATCATCGCAGCCTGATCCACATTCCCGGCTCGCAGTTCCGTACACTCACGAAGAATGTGCGGCACGCTCGGATTTCCGCGCCCGCTTGAGACCATAGATCGAGGTAAGGAACGGGCTCTTTAGGTCTCGCGGTGGCTCGCGTTTGGCCGCGGCTTACATGAGTGAGCCTCACCCTTTACGGATACGGAAAGCTAACCAACGCCAGCACGGCTATGATCAGGTTTGTCCATGATCACGCCATGCGGGCTGCGCAGTACGCGCCCAGCGCAACTTGATCAATGAGGCGCATTTTCCACCTTGATGGAGACTGGCGCAAACTGTGCATTTGCGCGGCACACTATTCACAAGGTCAGCAGGAGGTAGCGTTATGCAAGCGATTGAAATCCAGGAGCATGCACGCAAACTGAGGGATGCCCATGGGGAAAAGGCTATACTGGAAGCAGCACAGAAGGCGCGGGAACTAGAGAAAACCGGCGACCAGGGCCAAGCCAAGATCTGGCGGCGCATCGAAGCTGCCCTCATGGAGATGCGTGGCCCCCACGTCAGCTAAAGGCATGCTACGGCGGCGTTCTACTTCGGCTCCCAACCCTGGTCATATCCGTAATAGTGGCTCTCCGGCTTGATTTCCGTATGCCAGAGCAGATGCCGTTCCGAGTGATCAACTTCTCCTGCATCGTAGACCGCGACCGGGAGCCTGAGGTATGCCGCCGTGAGCCGACCAATAGCTTGTAGTAGCGTGTAATTGGCAACAACAAGGTTCCGCTCATCGATGATAAGTTGAACCTGTGCCGTTAAATAATCCTGCTCGGCATCAAGAACGTCTTGAACCGTCCGGCTACCCGCCTTCTGCTCTCGGCGTACACCCGCAAGCGCCACTTTGTTGGACTCGACGGAGGACTTGTCTGCCATCAGCTGCGCTTTTATTGAATTGACCTGCGCCCACGCCGAGACAACAGAGCTTTGCGTTTGTTGGCGCGCCTGACGGACCTGCTCGCGCCGCTGGATTTCAATTTGCTTAGCTTGGCGCACTTGTGAGGCAACTTTTCCGCCCTGATAGAACGGAACCTTCACGCCAACGGTCGCCGACGCCTCCCTCGCAAAATTGATCCCCTCAACGAAATTGTACTGATCCTCGTATTTGAGCTGCACGTTCACTTCTGGCAGGAGCTGACCTCTTTGTTGCTGCACTGACGTGGTCGCTGCGGCCTCTTGGAACACGGCCGATCCAATAGTTGGATTTTCGAATTGCGCGATTTCCTGCGCCTCCTGCAGCGATCCTGGCAGAAAACTAGCGATCGATGCCGGTACGAAAAGGTGGTCTGCGGGATGCCCGACAACTTCCTCGTAGTTCGCCAAGCTCGATTGATATTGTGCCTTAGCCGCTTCAAGTGAGGCTAGGGCGCTGGCACGGCTCGCCTTTGATTGTGCCAGATCGGTACTAGTTAGGTCACCGGCGTTGAATTGGCGTTGGTTTGAGGCCTCATACTTCGTCAGGACAGTCACGTTATTCTCTCGGAGTTGAACGATCGCCTGGTTCTGGACGACGTCCATGTATGCCGTTACCGCGTCGAGCAGTGTCGTCTGTTCGGTGTTTCTCAAATCTTCGCGTGAGGCCAATGCGCTTGCCTCTGCCCCGCGGATCGAATTGATATTCTGCAGCCCCTTGAATACTTGCTGCTTAAGCGTCACAGAATACCCATGCGGAGGTTCGTCGCCCTCGATAGTGGCGTCAGGGACATTCAACCCAGGTATGATCCTATTGACGGCGCTACCGTCAATACCGAATTCCGTTTGCTTGTAGCCCGCGTTGGCGTTGCCGAAGATCTGCGGAAGGAGTGCTGACCTAGCTTGGGATACGTTTTCGTCGGTCGCACGCGTTGCGGCGCGCTGAGCCAGCAGTTGCGGGTTTCCGAAATAAGCTGAAACCAGGGCGCTATCCAACGATTCGGCACGCACCACACCGTTCGTGACCAATATCAGTGCCACGAGCAATACCGTCATCAGCATATATTTTAGATACTGGATGCTAGTCCCAGCCCCCGCAAACATGCTTGGTATGCCTCCCCCTGAGCTCAGACCGCCGCGACGAGCCCTGTACGAAATTACAGAATGCGCGAACCGCAAAGGCTCGCGGCAATCGCGGATGAGCCCAACAATAGAATCACCGATCGCCTGCGATTGTACAACATTGTAGCCCAACTCCTCGACGCCGAATCGAGATGCGCGCCACGAATCACAAGGACGAAAAAGTTCGAGCGCATAAAGACGAATTAGCGGCACGGATTACGTTTTGGGGATCTCGGTGAGTTCGGCTGCCTTGGCCGGCTCTTGACGCCGTGCGTGCCACTTTTCACGCAAGGTCTGGAAGAAGAAATAGAGAACTGGGATGAAGAACAGACCGAGGGTCGAATCAAGAATCATGCCTGAAAATACGACAACACCAATCGAAATCCGGCTCGAGGCGCCAGCACCCGATGCGAACACCAAGGGCAAAACGCCAATTATGAAACAAAGTCCAGTCATGGTGACGGGACGGAAGCGAATGCGTGCAGAGCTGAGAGCGGCCTGCGTAATCGATTCGCCTTCTTCTTCGTGGCGCACGCGCGAAAACTCAACCAGCATAATCGCCTTCTTTGCGGCCAAGCCGATGAGCAAGACAATGCCAATCTGCGCATAGAGATTGTTATTGAGGAGCGCGATGAAGTAGAGGGGCAACAATGCCCCGAAAACGGCGAACGTAGCCGACGTCATAACCGACATCGGCAGGCTCCAGCTTTCGTATTGGGCGACGAGAAATAGATAGGCGAAGGTAAAGGCCAGCAGGAAGACGTAGACCATAAGTCCCGCCGATTTCACCTCTTGATACGACATGGCAGTCCATTCCACGCCATATCCATCGGGAAGCTCGTTCTTGGCAATTTCCTCAAGTGCAGCAATTGCTTGGCCGGAGCTGTAGCCGGTCGCCGACATGCCTTGCAACTGGGCCGTGTTGAAAAGATTGTAGCGATTGACGGCCTCCGGGCCCAATACCGACTTAACCTCAACGAGGGCGGAGAGCGGGACCATGTCGCCGCTGGAATTCCTGACCTGGATACGGCCTATGTCCGGCAGCGCGTCCCGGTATCCAGACTCCGCAGAGATGATGACCCAATAGAGCTTATTATAGAGGTTGAAGTTGTTGACGTAGTAGGAGCCGAGATTGGCGGCTAGCGCACTGAAGATCGTATTAATCGGTACCCCGAGCGACTCGGCCTTATCGCGGTCAATCTCAAGCTTGTACTGCGGAGCACTCGCGGACAGCGTTGTGAAGACACGGTTGAAGGTTGGGTTCTCGTTTGCAGCAACAATCAAGGCGCGCGCCACGGTCGCTAAATCTTGGGTGCCCTTGTCATCATAGTCCTGAAGCTGAGCCGTGATGCCTCCCGTGATCCCTAGTCCGTCGATGGGTGGCAACGGCAGAGTAAACGCTTCCGCACCAGGGACTTCCGCCAGCCTTTTATCAATGCGCTGCAGAATATTATACCACTGCAGCTTTCTGCTCGTTCGTTCGCTCCATGGCGTAAGAACGGGAATGAGGAGCGCATAGTTCGAGCCAGCGCCGGCCAGAATGCTGTAACCGCTGACTGAAATGACGTCTTGGATACCGTCCATACTCTTAAGAATGTTCGTCATTTCGGCGCTCATTTCCTGCGTCCTGTGCAACGACGACCCATCGGGGAGCTGCACGTTGACAAGAAGAACGCCTTTGTCCTCCAGCGGCACGAATGAGGTTGGTACTTTTTGAACGAGATAAACCGTTCCGGCAACAAACAAGACAAACACAATCATTGACGCCACGACGTGCTGAAGCATGAAGCGCACGATCGCTACGTAACCATCACGGACCTTATCGACCAAACGTGGAAACCAGCTGAGAATACCGCTCTTGGGTTCCTTCGACGGCGCACTCAGAAGTGTCACGCACAAGACAGGTGCCAGCGTCAGGGCATTGATCGCTGATAACGTAAAGGCGACAGTGATGGTAAGTGCAAACTGAAGATAGACCTCGCCGGTTATGCCCGGAAAGAAGCACACTGGCACGAATACCGCCAACAGCACGAACGTAGTGGCGATAATCGGCCGGGTAACCTGACCCATCGCCTTGAGCGTCGCTTCGCGCGGCGCCAGATTTTCCTCGAGCATGATGCGCTCGACGTTCTCAATGATGACTATTGAGTCGTCGACAACGAGCGTGATCGCCAAAATGATCGCGAACAGCGTGATCATATTGGCCGAGAAGCCGACCATATAAAGCACAGCCATCGTGCCGATGAGTGCAACGGGGATAGCTATCGAAGGGATCAGCGTGGCGCGCCAGCTGGTCAGAAAGAGGAATGTAACGGCGATTACGAGGGCCCCCGTCATCGCAAGCGTTTGGATGATCTCCTCAACAGAAGCCCGCACCGCCTTGGTTATGTCATAGAGACGCGTGTACTCAAGATCAGGCGGAAAGTTCTTGGCGAGTTTGTCGAGTTCTTCATAGACGAGATCGGCAACCTCCAGAGCATTGGCACCAGAGATTTGATAGATGCCGATCGTCGCTGCGGGCTTGTTATTCAGCGCGGAGGTCGCGTCATATGATTGCGCACCGAGCTCGATCCTGGCTACATCTTTGAGCCGCACCATCGAACCATCGGGGTTGGCCGCAACAATAATATTTTCAAACTCGTCAACCGTATCCAAACGCCCCTTGGCTTGGAGCGTGAACTGAAAGTCACTCATGCCAGCGTGAGGGGGAGCCGCGATGCGGCCTGGCGTTGCCTCAAGACTTTGCGACTGAATGGCATTCGAAACGTCAGCTGTCGTTAAACTGAGAGCAGCAAGCTTGTTGGGATTGATCCATACGCGCATGCTATAAGTGAGCGGGCCAAACTGTGCCACGTTGCCGACGCCGGGAAGACGGGCAAGAGCGTCCTGCATTTCGATCGCAGCATAGTTACTCAGAAAAATTTCATCATGCGTGCCATTTGGCGAAATAAGATTGACCACCAAAAGCAGACCGCTTGATTGCTTGCGTGTCGATACGCCCTGCTGCGTCACTTGTTGCGGCAGTTGGGGTTCGGCCAACTGCACCCGGTTTTGCACGTTGACCGCCGCAATATCAGGGTCCGTTCCGATCTTGAACGTGACCGTCAGCTGATATTGGCCAGTGTTTGAACTTATGGACGACATGTAGAGCATGTCGTCCACACCGTTCACTTGCTCCTCAATGGGCACGGCGACCGTCTTGGCGATGTCGGACGCATTTGCACCGGGATATTGTGCGGCCACGACGACCTGCGGCGGGGCGATATCTGGGTATTCGGCAACGGGAATGAAGTAGATCCCAAGGGCGCCCAAGACCGTTATGACGATCGAAATAACGAATGCGAATTTGGGTCTGTCGATGAAGAATTCGCTCAGCACATCTTAGGCCTTTTGATCGACGGCGTTGACGAGTAAACCAGGCGTGACCTTTTGGATTCCGCCAACAATGACCCTCTCGCCCTTGGTCAACCCTTCTGTGACCACCCAGTCGCTATCCACCTGCTGTCCAAGTTTTACTGACCGCTTCTGAACCCTGTCGTTCTTGCCGACCACAAGCACATAATAGCCGCTCTGATCCTGTTGAAGCGCGACTTGCGGCACTACGAGCGCCGTCTTCTTCTTGTCCGTCTTCACGGTCACATTCACGAACTGGCCAGGGATGAGAACGTGCTCACGATTGGGGAAGACGGCACGCACCTCGATGGTATCGGTCGTCTGCTCAACTTGGATGCCAAGATAGTCGAGCTTGCCAGGGTGTGCGTAGGTGCTTCCGTCTGCGAGTTGCAGATACGGGGTGAGTGCGACCTTTGTCCCCTTCACGAACCCCGCTTTGCGCGCTTCAATCAGATCTCTTTCGGCCACATAGAAGGTGACGTAGATGGGATCCATGCTCACAACAGTGGCGAGCGTTCCAGTGCTAGGGCCCACAAGATTGCCAACATCGACATTTGCAGCGCTGATGCGCCCGTCGATGGGACTGCGCACCTCGGTATAGCTAAGATTGAGCTTCGACGTGGCGAGCGCGGCGTTCGCCTTTTTCACATTCGCTTTCGCGGTATCAAGCGTGGCGATCGAGGAGTCGAGCGTGGCCTGAGTGACGTCATTGGTTTCTGCAAGCTTCTTGTTGCGCTCATATTCAATTTTGTCATTTTTCTGTTGGGCTTGATTTCCCTCTACGTCCGCCTCGCTCTGCTCGACGGCGGCCTTATAGGCAGCCTGCTCAATGAGAAACAGCGTTTGTCCCTTCTTGACGTAGCTACCTTCAGCAAAGTCGCGTTGCTCAAGAAAACCCTCAACTCGCGCTGTAAGCTGAACCGTATTGATGGCTTGGACGCGACCTACATAGATCTGACGCCGTGAAACGTCGCGGGTCGTGACTGTGGTAACGACGACGCTGGGGCGAGATTCAATCGTCGTAGTCGATTCAGCTTTCGTGGCCGTCTCGCCGGCTGTTACCTGGCAATAGAACCCCAGAAGAAAGGCCCCC
>Ga0209013_10001731_pt1 | contig 20047 bp, 14 predicted proteins | sample Cruoilmetagenom2_FD_187291 | JGI IMG/M metagenome (GOLD analysis project Ga0209013, IMG submission 187291) | Oil polluted marine microbial communities from Coal Oil Point, Santa Barbara, California, USA - Sample 2 (SPAdes) (version 2) | ecosystem: Environmental > Aquatic > Marine > Oil seeps ...
CGGGTGAGAGGCGAATGTCCGCTTCGCTGCTAAGTTTGGACTTGCCTACCACTGTCCAGCGGATGCGGCCGATGTCGGCATTGGCCACTAAGCGGACCTTTAGCCCCAGCTGTTTCTCTATATAGACGGGACCACACCCAGTCGCTTGGCGTAGCGATCGGTTTCTAGTTATGGCCGTTGAGCTGCGTTAATGTTCTTCAACCTTGTGCTCACCAATTTGATCCCGTAGTAGGTGCGCAGTATTCGCTTTGTTCGCGGACGTTCTAGAGCAAAGAACATTCTTAAACCCTCGATTTCTGGTATTTAGGAAGCCTGTAACAAAAAGAACCGCGGACTCTGACTCCGTGCGTCCTGGTTCGAATTCAGGTTCCCCAGCCACCATCTCAGTTTTCAGAGTTGAGCATCTGAAGCGTGCGCCGCAACCCTTGCGGGAGTTTACGCGAAGCGCACCTCGCAGCGCCGTCAGTTCCGGCCTTCTTCCCTCCAATTCGGCGATCATTTTTCGCAGCTTCGATGAGGCATTTGAGCACCGCCTCCGCGTCGCGTGTGCTGGTATGCACGCGGCGATGCCCCGGCAGATCCTGGAGGTCCGCGAAGGTGACCAATCAGTAGAGATTCGTGGGCTGAATGTGTGCGCCGGTTCATGAAGCCGAACCAGGATTGGACCGGCGCTAAACCCCTCTCCTATTCGGCAGCACCCTTCGTTCTAAGAGCGTATGTTCATCTTGACATAAGGCAAGGAGCGTCCGCCGTCGGCAACCTAACCTTCAAAATGGTTGCTAAGGACTGCCTAATGCAAAAACGTCTCGTGAACCGCCGATTGCACGCGTGTTCAAAGGCGATGTCCGGCCTTCTCATCGGGCTAGTACTGATGTTGTTCCCCGCCCACGCATCAGCAAAATCATCGCTACTTGCCCGCTATATCGGCGAGGTTCCGGCGGGTACCCTTGTGCAAGGTGCGGAAGCATATGGACCAATACGGGAGGACCTGCCTGTTGCGCCAATCCTCAAGGCGGGACAAACGATCGGCTGGGCCTTCATCACCTCTGATTTCGTTGGCACCACCGGGTATTCGGGCAAGCCGATACACGTGTTGGTCGCGATTGGTACCGATGCAGTTCTCAAGGGCGTCAGGCTCGTCAAGCACTCCGAGCCGATCGTTCTTATCGGCATCCCGCAGGCCCGCGTTGAGAAGCTGACGGCCGGCTACAAGGGTCTCGATCTCGCCGCTGAAGCAAAGGCAGGCGGGGCCGGGCATGATCTAAATATTATATCAGGCGCCACCGTGACGATCATGGTGATCGACGATTCCATCGTCCGTTCCGGCTTGCGCGTGGCGCGCGCCCTCGGTCTTGGCGGACTTGCCCCAAAGGTCGCAGCGGCTGGGCCGCAATTCGAGGTCAATCCAGATGCGCCAGGTGCTCAGGATTGGCTGACCCTCAGCAGCGATGGTAGTGTGCGCCGTCTCTCGCTTGATGTCGGACAGATCAACCAAGCCTTCGCCCAACTCAAAGATCCGCGCGCAAGCGAGCGGCCCGCGCAAGGAGAGCCGGATCGCGTGTTCATCGACATGCATGTGGCGCTCGTTAGCATTCCAGCCATCGGCAAGGCACTGCTCGGACCGCGGGAGTTTGCCAACCTTGTCTCGTGGCTCAAGGACGGCGAGCAGGCGATCGTCGTGATGGGCAGGGGGAGCTATTCCTTTAAGGGCTCGGGCTACGTGCGCGGCGGGCTCTTCGATCGTATCCAGCTCATTCAGGGCGATACTTCGGTGCGGTTTCGCGACAGGGACCACCGGCGCCTTGGCGATATTCTAGTCCCTGGCGCGCCGCAGAGCTTTAAAGAAATCAGTCTATTTAAAATCCCAGCGAGTTCGGGTTTCGATCCGACAAAACCCTGGCGTTTGCAGCTTCTCGTTCAACGCGATGTGGGCGCCATTGAGCGCGTCTACACCACGTTCGACGTGCACTACCAGACACCAGCGGGTTATTTACGCCAGATTGCATCTGCGTCGCCAGCGACTGATGCGGCAGAGGTGGCGCAAGACAATGAAGCGGAGCGAGCCGCCAAGACCGCGTTATGGCAACGCATTTGGCGTGATCGAGCTTTTGAAATCACGGTCCTTGCCGTCATGCTGCTCGTTCTAACAGCGGCCTTCTTCTTTCAAACAACGCTGACGCGGTCTGCAGAGCTGACGTTCTGGTTCCGAACCTCGTTCTTGACGCTAACACTGGTCTTCATTGGCTGGTACGCTAATGCGCAGCTCTCCATCGTGAATTTGATGGCACTGTTCAGTTCCATGCAGACGGGCTTCACTTGGGAGACATTTCTCCTCGATCCCTTGGTGTTCATCCTCTGGTTTTCCGTGGCCGCGTCGCTCGTCCTTTGGGGCCGGGGAGCCTATTGCGGATGGCTTTGTCCGTTCGGTGCTCTTCAGGAGCTTACGAACCACATTGCGCGCTACTTCAAAGTGCCTCAATGGGAATTGCCGTGGGGACTTAACGAGCGTCTGTGGGCAGTGAAATACATGCTGTTCCTTGGCCTCCTTGGCGTATCGCTTGCCTCCATAGACCAAGCCGAACGGCTGGCCGAAGTGGAACCTTTCAAGACCGCGATCGTGCTCAAATTCGATCGCAGTTGGCCCTTCGTGCTCTACGCGGTCGTACTGCTCGCCATTGGCCTGTTCGTCGAGCGGTTCTACTGCCGCTACCTGTGCCCTCTCGGAGCGGCGCTGGCAATTCCCGCGCGCATGCGGACTTTCGATTGGTTGAAACGATACCGAGCCTGCGGCGATCCCTGCAAGGTTTGCGCAAGCGACTGCATGGTGCAGGCGATCAATCCCATTGGCGAGATAAGCCCCAACGAGTGTCTGAACTGCATGAACTGTCAGGTGCTCTATCAGTCGAAGACGCGATGTCCTGTGGTCATCAAGAAACTAAAGCGGCGCGGCCCATTGGCTGCCGTTGCTGAAGAGCCGACAGAAAAATGGCTCAATCGAGCCTTGCGCAAACTCAAAACCAAGGAGAGCAGCAATGTCTGATACTGACGGAAAATGGGAAGTCAGCCGTCGAGCGCTTTTCGGTGCGACGGCCGCCGGTGGCGCGGCGTTGGCAACGCTCGGTGTCCAGCGGGCTGCCTTAATGAGCGGCGCAGCGGGCACCACCATCGCCGCAACCACAGGGGCAGCAAACGCGGCCGGCTCCAGTGGGCATTTGGCGCCCGGTGAACTCGACGAATACTACGGGTTCTGGTCGTCGGGTCAGACTGGTGAGGTGCGTATCCTCGGCGTCCCCTCTATGCGCGAACTAATGCGGATACCTGTCTTCAACCGCTGCTCGGCGACGGGCTGGGGACACACCAATGAAAGCCGCAAAATTCTAACCGAGGGCATGAGTGAACAGACGAAGGCTTACCTCGCGGCAAACGGCAAGACCATTCATGACAATGGCGATCTGCACCACCTGCACATGTCCTTCACTGAAGGTAAGTACGACGGTCGCTATCTGTACATGAACGATAAGGCCAACACACGTGTGGCGCGCATCCGCTGCGACGTGATGAAAGCCGACAAGATAGTTGAAATTCCCAATGCGAAGGCCATCCACGGCATGCGTCCGCAGAAATGGCCCCGGACCAACTACATCTTCTGCAATGGCGAGGATGAAACTCCGATGGTTAACGACGGAAAGATACTCGACCAGCCGATGGACTACGTGAATTTCTACACTGCTGTGGACGCCGATACGATGACTGTTGCCTGGCAGGTTATGGTCTCGGGCAACCTCGACAACACCGACGCGGACTATGAAGGTAAGTACGCGTTCTCAACGAGCTACAATTCTGAAATGGGCATGAACCTCGCCGAGATGACCGCCTCCGAGATGGATCATGTCGTCGTCTTTAACCTTGCCGAGATCGAAAAGGGGATTGCCGCGGGCGACTTCATAGAGCTCAACGGCGTCAAGGTGATCGAGGGCCGCAAGGGCAAAAATAAAAACTACACGCGCTATATTCCAATCGCCAACAATCCGCACGGCTGCAACATGGCACCCGATAAGAAGCATCTGTGCATCGGAGGAAAGCTGTCGCCGACGGTCTCGGTGATCGACGTCACCAAGCTCGATGACGTATTCTTTAAAGATGCCGATCCTCGCTCAACGGTGGTTGCCGAACCGCAGCTGGGTCTCGGCCCGCTTCACACGGCGTTCGATGGCGACGGTAATGCTTTCACAACCCTGTTCCTCGACAGCCAGATTGTGAAGTGGAACATCGAAAAATCGATCCGCGCGCACAATGGCGAAAAGGTCGATCCGATCATTACAAAGGTCGACGTTCACTATCAGCCGGGACACAACTCGACCAGCATGGGCGAGACGCTCGAGGCCGACGGAAAATGGTTCATCACGATGAACAAGTTTTCGAAGGACAGGTTCCTCAACGTCGGCCCGCTCAAGCCCGAGAACGAGCAGCTCTTCAAGCTCGAAGGCGATAAGATGACCTTGCTGCACGACGGTCCGACCTTTGCTGAACCTCACGACTCGATCATCGTTCACCGTTCACGGGTAAACCCCAAAGTCGTCTGGGACCGCAATGATCCGATGTGGGAAGACGCGCGCAAGCAGGCTGCCGCCGACGGCGTGGACCTGGAGGAAGGTGCGGACGAACCGATCCGCGATGGCAACAAGGTCCGCGTCTACATGACATCGTCAGCGCCTGAGTTCAGCATCGAGAAATTCAAGGTGAAGCAGGGTGACGAGGTGACCGTCTTCGTCACGAACCTTGATGACATCGACGACCTGACCCACGGCTTCTGCATGGGTGACCACGGCGTAGCCATGGAAATCGGTCCGCAGGCGACAGCCTCGATAACATTCGTTGCCGCCAAGGCCGGGGTTTACTGGTACTATTGCCAATGGTTCTGCCATGCCCTCCACATGGAGATGCGCGGCCGCATGTTGGTCGAGCCGCGGGAGGCGTAATAGATGCCGCGCTCGGGTGTCTTCGTATCGGCCATTGCCGTTCTTTCACTCTCCGCCATTTGTTCGGCTCTCGCGGCCGGCTCGGTGGATGCGGTCGAGCGGCGTGTGCCACCCGAGCCCGGCGCCCTTGCCAACGCCATCGCCGAGGCCCGCCCTGGGGATGTGCTGATACTTTTGCCGGGCCGTCACAGCGGCCCGGTGGTTCTGGACCGTCCGGTCACTCTCGACGGCAAGGGCAAGGCTCTGCTCGAAGGAAATGGCAAGGGCAGTGTCATATCCGTAACCGGCAAGGACATCACCGTCCGAGGGCTCGATATTCGAGGCTCGGGCAGTCAGCATCAAAAAGTTGATGCCGGCGTGAAACTCGGACGGTCGGCTGAACGGGCTGTCGTCGAAAGCAATCGCATCGTCGGCAATCTCTACGGTATCGATGTACGTGGCGCACACGACAGTACCGCCCGCGACAACATTATTGTCGGCCGCACTGATCGACGCATGAATGATCGTGGAAACGGCATCTATGTTTGGAATGCGCCGGGGACGCTCATCGAGGGTAACGACATTCGCTACGGGCGCGATGGAATTTTCGTCAACTCTTCACACCGTGGTACATTCCGCTCAAACTTGTTTCGCGACCTACGCTTTGCGGTTCACTACATGTACGCCAATGACAGTGAGGTCAGCGGAAACGTCTCGATCGGGAACCACCTCGGCTATGCGCTGATGTTCTCGAACAAGATAAAGGTGACAGACAACATGTCTCTGCGCGACAGGGAACATGGAATGATGCTGAACTACGCCAATAATTCCGAGGTGCGCGGTAATCTGGTGCGCGGCGGCACTCACGAAAAATGCACCTTCATCTACAATGCGCACAAGAACACCATCGCTGATAATCGCTTTGAGGGCTGCGCGATCGGCATCCACTTCACAGCAGGTTCCGAACGCAACCGGATCTCCGGAAATGCGTTCATCGGCAACCGCCATCAAGTGAAGTACGTGGGTTCAAAACACGTCGAATGGAGCAATGAAGGTCGCGGCAATTTCTGGTCCGACCATCCGGCATTCGACCTTGATGGCGACGGTCGCGCCGACGGTTCCTTCCGTCCAAACGACATGATGGACCACATCCTATGGTCGCAGCCAGCAGCAAAGTTACTGCTTGGTTCGCCAGCCGTGCAGCTGATCCGCTGGGGCCAGGCCGCTCTGCCAGCGATTCTGCCGGGTGGAGTGGTTGATAGTCATCCATTGATGCACGCGACCGATATCCCGGTGCCTGAGCATATCCTCCAAATGGAGAAGGCGGCACGGCCCGAGTGGCTAGAAAGGGGGACGCAAAATGCAGACGTTGACCCTCTCACAAGTCACTAAGGCCTTCGGCGGCACTATTGCGTTGGCGGACGCCTCGCTAAACGTGGCGCCCGGCGAGCGTGTCGCGCTCCTCGGTCATAACGGCGCCGGCAAATCGACGATGATGAAGATCATTCTTGGATTAATCCCAGCCGACGATGGCGATGTGGAGATTGTCGGTGCGAAACCAGGAAGCCATGCCGCCCGAGCCGTCACAGCCTACTTGCCTGAGAATGTCGCGTTCCATCCGTCTCTCACCGGGCTTGAGCAAATCCGCTTCTATCTCCGGCTTCGCGGAGAAGATCCAAGACTTGCCAAAAGCCTTCTCGATCGGCTCGGTCTGGGCTCGGCAGCCAGCCGCCGCATCGGCACCTACTCGAAGGGAATGCGCCAAAGGGTCGGGATTGCACAGGCTCTGATCGGAAAGCCCCGTCTCCTGGTACTCGACGAACCTACCAGCGGTCTCGATCCGGTGTCGCGGCGGGAAGTCTATGAGATTCTAGACCAATTGGCAGAAGAGGGCGCAGGCATTCTTCTGTCGAGCCATGCACTAACAGAGGTCGAGGCACGCACCGATCGGATCGCAATTCTCAGCAAGGGAGTGATGGTTGCAAATGACAGTCTTTCAAATTTGCGCCGCCGCGCCGCACTTCCGATCCAGCTTCAAGTCACGGCTCGCCCCGATGCAGTCGACGAGGTGGCACAGCGACTGGCCGGCACCCGAATGAATGGCGCACGCGTCGATCTCACGTGTCGCGATGACGAGAAGCTCAACCGGCTAGGTCAAATCGCCGAGCTTGGACAAATGATCGAGGATCTCGAGGTCGTCCCCCCAAGCCTGGAGGATCTCTACACGCACTTCAGCAGGAGGCCCGTGCAATGACTCGCACCATGGCTGCGGCGAACTCCGAGTTCTGCATTTCCCTGCGCAACCGCTGGGTTGCGATTGCTGTTGTGTTGATGGCCTTGTTCTCTTTTGTCCTGTCGGCCGCGGGCAGCGCTCCGACCGGTCAACTAGGCGCAGACAAGTTGTCGATTACGGTTGCGAGCCTGACGAGCTTGGCGGTCTATCTGGTGCCTCTCGTCGCGCTTTTGATGGCGTTTGATGCTGTCGCTGGAGAAATTGAACGGGGCACGCTGTCACTGATGCTGACCTATCCGGTCTCGCGTGCGGAGATCCTTGTCGGCAAGTTCGTGGCTCATCTCGGGATACTGGCACTGGCGCTTGCGGTCGGTTATTCCATCGCTGCCGCGGTCGCCATTTGGTACGACCCTCAGGCGAGCGATGGTATCCCGGCGTTGATCAGACTGTTTTGGAGTTCGCTGTTGCTCGGCGCCACCTTTCTTGCGCTTGGGTATGCAATTTCGGCCGTTGCACGCCGTCCTGGTGCTGCTGCGGGTTTAGCTATCGCGCTCTGGCTCGTGGCAATCGTCCTTTACGATTTGGCGCTGCTGTCCGCATTGGTGGCCGATACCAACGGCGCATTCACCAAGCAGGTCTTCCCCTGGCTAATCGTTGCCAATCCTGCTGATGCATTCCGCCTCTACAACCTCTCAGCCTCTGAAGCGACTATGGCCGTGACCGGAATCGGCGGAGCGGCAAACACGATCCCGTCTTCCCAGGCTCTGGCATCCATGGTCATTTGGCCGGTCGTGGCCTTCTGTCTCGCAATCGCCGCTTTCAGGAGGGTGGTCCCATGAGACATCTTGGTCTCGTTCTTGCATCCATGCTGGCGCTGGCTGCGTGCGGCAATGAATCCGACCAACTCCCCGGGTCAGTGGCAATGACCAGCGAGGCATTGGGCCACTACTGTCAGATGAACCTCTTGGAGCACCCCGGCCCGAAGGCGCAAGTTCATCTTGATGGCATGCCGGCTCCACTGTTTTTTAGCCAGGTACGCGATGCGATCGCTTATCTGCGCATGCCGGAGCAGTCGTACGGAATCCGCGCGATCTATGTCTCTGACATGTCGAAAGCTCCGAATTGGCAATCTCCAGGAATCGACAATTGGGTCCTCGCCGACAAAGCAGTCTACGTGGTTGGCTCGAAGTTGGTTGGGGGCATGGGTGCGCAGGAGTTAGTGCCATTCAGCAAGCGTTCCGCCGCCGAAGCCTTCGCCAACGCTAACGGCGGCGAACTTCGCTCGCTGACAGAAATCACCGATGAGCTAGTGCTCACACCTGTCGAGTTCGCTACGGACGAAAACGGAAACTTCATTTCGCCTGATACGGCGTCGGCCAACTGAAGGACGACCGGAATGCCTGCTTTAAGCCGACGACGTTTCCTGACGATATCCGCTGCGGCATGCAGTGGCCTTGCCGTCGGCAACACAGCACGTGCCGAGCCACTCACTCAATGGCGCGGTGTTGCGCTCGGGGCGGAGGCCACAATTCTGCTTCGTCATCAAGATGCCGCCCACATCATCGCAACAGCGCGCGCGGAGATCGAGCGGCTCGAAAAAATTTTCAGCCTCCATCGCGGCGATTCCGCACTGGTCCGCCTGAATAACTCGGGTCATTTGAGTGGACCACCGTTCGAACTCTTGGAGCTGCTCGGTTTATGCGGGACGATCCATACGGCGACTTCGGGCCTCTTCGAACCGACCATTCAACCGCTATGGGCAACGTATGCCGAGCACTACGCGACGGCGCACACGCCGAGCGAAGCCGCGATCCGGCGTGCGCTGAATAGAGTTGGATGGCCGGGCGTCTCACTAAGCACTGATTTGATTTCCTTTGCGCGCCCTGGCATGGCGCTGACACTCAACGGGATCGCGCAAGGATACATCGCAGACCGCGTCGTCGCATTGCTGCGCGCTGAAGGCCTGTCGGACGTTCTCGTGAATACGGGCGAGTTGCGCGCGCTGGGCGGACATCCGGACGGCGGCGGCTGGCCTGTGTCGTTGCATGACGGCAAACACCGGCAAGAAGCAGTGACCGATCTACGCGACATGGCGCTTGCGAGTTCGGCGCCACTCGGCACCGCGTTTGATGCCGCCGGTCGGGTGGGCCATATCCTCCATCCGATAACGGGGCAGCCCGCCGAAATCAATTGGCGGTTGATCAGTCTAACTGGTCCAAGCGCTGCTCTGGTGGACGCGCTGAGTACCGCGATGTGTTTGATGACACGCGCCGAGATCAACTCCGTTTTGGAAACGTTCCCAGACGTTCGGGTTGCTTATCTTGGTTAGCAAACAGACCTGCCCGCTCTGGACGGCCCGGGTCACAGGTCGACGCGGACTGGATCTTGCGGTTAGCGGCTCCTAATCACGACCAGAGAGTGCGCCGTGCTGCCTTATGCGGGCGTATTTCATTCGGCGGCGTATCTGGGATCGGTGACCTGCAGCGCGCGGAAGACCGGTTGCGCTTACTTGGCGCGGCTTGCCATCCATCGCCGGGCGCAGCGCATCATGCAGACCTCAAGAGGTTCGCCGGATTTGCTCTTTTCCGTGTAAACGATCTCGAGATCGTCCCGGCCGCCCTTCTGTAGTTGAATGACGCCAATCGTGCGAGTTTGTGCCTCGGACTCCATGGCCAGGACCTGGAAGCGTCGGCCTCGACTTACAACTTCGACGGAAGCTGTTTGCATGGCTTTCCCTACTTGGTTAGTCGACTATCTAGCAGACTAATATTTCTTACTTGCTCGCGGCAAGTTCAAGACGGTCTCAGGTTTTGCACTCAAAAACTGTTTCGGTGGATTGCTATTGCTGTCGGCCAAGGCGCCAGGCGTCCACCCGCAGATATGCAGGGGGCAACTCGGCCGACAAGCGCAAAAGCCTCATTTTGGTCAAGCCGTTGGTGCTAGAGCGAAAGGGCCGGGTTGGGGGACAATCGATGTGTCGCGCATGCCCGCACTCGTATTTCTGTAAAGCATTGTATTTTCGTAATTATAACAAATACGGAGACCAGCGTTGCTCTTCCGTACTGTGCGCGTAATCATCGTAATTACACTCTTGGTGGGCATCGGTTCTTGGCTCCTTGCCCCACCGCAAAAATTCAAAGTATCGATCGCCGCTGGTCCCAGTACAGGCGAGGCCTACCGCTTGCTCAAAGCTTTGCAGACGGTCGCGCATCGTCACCATGATGACATCTCGATCGAGGTGTTCGAGACGCGCGGATCGTTGCAGAGCATGAAGCTCCTGGCAGATAACCGCGTTAATGTCGCTGCTGCGCAAGCTGATCTGATCGCTGATAGTACAGCCCGTATGATCTGCGAGCTGTATTCGGACATGTTCCAGTTGGTGGTTCGCTCCAACAGCGGAATAAAAACCTTCTCCGACCTGAAAGGAAAACGGGTCGCGCTGCCATTCAAGGAAACCGGCGAGTACGAAGATTTTCTGTTTCTTGCAAAGCACTATGGCCTTGCACGTGAGGACATTACGCTTTTGAGCGGGACTGAAAGCTCCGCCGATTGGCTTTTCATCAACGGCGACGCCGACGCAGTCTTTCGGGTTCGAGGGAGTGGCAATACCTCGATCCTAAGATTGATCGAACAAGAAGATGTAACGATCGTTCCCATCATGCAGGCAGAGGCTCTGAAGTTGCGCAAGCCGGCGCTTCTTGCCGAGACGATCGCTGTTGGATCTTACCGCGGATATCCGCCGGTACCAGTATCCGATACGGTCACCGTTGCCTCGAAGCGAGTACTTTTGGCCCGGGCGGACGTGCCTGATGCCATCATTTACAAACTCACGGCAACTCTCTTCGAAAACCGCCGTGAGCTAGTGGATCTCGATCCGCTTGCCGGCTTCGTCTCGCTGCCGCGCCGGTCAGTTGGAACACTCTTCCCGATTCATCCTGGCGCGCAACAATTCATCGACCGTGACCAACCTTCGCTCATTCAACGCTACGCGCCTGCCAGCGCGTTGGTAGTGTCCCTCACACTTTTGTACCTTTCCTCGTCACTTCAATTCTCGGCCTGGCGACGCCGCAAGACGATGGCGCAATACAACCGCGGTCTTCTTCAACTGGCAGAAGCAGCACGCGGGGCAACCAATCATTCAGAGCTTCAGCAATGCCAAATGGAGCTGTTGGGATTCGTTGAGCAAGTCGTCGGTGCCGGCGAAGCTGGTCAAGTCAGCACAGCCGATATGGCGCTCTTCGACAAAGCCTACAAAGCCGCGGAAGAAGCAATTCAGATGCGCCGCACACAGTTGGACAGCGCTCTTTTCCGTTTCGAACGTGCTTGAAGAAGGTTCGGGATCCAACAAATGTTGAAACGATTTTCAAGAAGCATGGTGGGGAATGCGTAATCGCTGGGCGGTCTCGTTAGCGTGTCTTGCAGCACTCTTGTTGCTCGCTGGTTCCATTGCTGTTGAGTATTACAGGTCTCACAGCAGCATCACTACAGCGTTCACAAGGCTGAGGCTCGTGCATGAGTTGCGTGCCACATCTCTACATGACTTGTTGACGTCGCTGCAGACGGAGCTCGAAGCACTTCAACTAAACACGAAGGTGAAAACAGCGCTCGCGGAATTGCGGTCTGGTTGGCAAGAAGCTGGTGCACACGCCCCGCAAGTTTTGAAGCGTATCTACCTGAAGCAGGCCACGGGAGCAGCGGGCGATTTTTCAGGGTTGGCCACATCAACGACCCAAACCTACCAACGCGCCCACCAATCTTTTGACCCCTGGGCCAGTCAATTCCTTCGGCATTTCGGATACTATGATATTTTCCTCTTAGATCCCGCAGGAAACATCATCTACTCCCAGGCCAAGGAAAGTGACTTTGCCGACAATGTCCTGGAAGGCGAACTCGCCCGAAGCAACTTCGCTGCGCTTGTTCGCAATTTGGTGGCAAAGCCCCATCAAATCGCATTCACAGACTTCGCAAGATATTCCCCCAGCAATGACGCACCGGCCGCTTTCGCCGGAGTCTCAGTGCTGGATTCAACTGGAGACGTTACAGGCTACGTTGTCGTGCAATTGCCCCGCGAACCGCTTGAGCAGGTCATGCTGCAGTCCGATGGTCTCGGTGAAACCGGAGAGACCTACGCTGTTGGGCCGGACAAGCTGATGCGCAATCAATCCCGTTTCAGCAAGACCTCGAGCCTGCTCGTGACGAAAGTCAAAACAAAGGCCACGCGACAAGGACTGTCTGGGAAGAGTGGAAGCGGAATCATCCAGGATTATCGTGACGTGCCGGTGCTTTCAGTTTGGGCGCCATTCTCGTTCGGCAGTGTGTCCTGGGTTCTGATTGCTGAGATTGACGAGGCGGAAGTGCGGCCAACGCCATGGTGGCAAAACTTGATGCAATTCGCAAACCTCGGCGGTCATGCAAGCGCAAAGGCCGATGAAAGGGCCACGAGCTCCGCCCACCGGTGACGAGCCACGTAAACACGCATCGGCTTGGATGTTGCTTCAATTGACTTCAACGCAACCAGTCTGAGCCGGGTCCGTCGTACACTACAGTCAGCTTTGAACGGGCATCGAATAACTCGCGCCACGCGATCCATCACGTGGCCAGCGGGAGGTCACCGTTTTCAGCCTTGTGTAGAAGCGCACGCCTTCGGGGCCATGCATGTGGTGGTCGCCGAACAGTGAGGCTTTCCATCCACCAAAGCTATGGTAGGCAACCGGAACCGGAATAGGCACATTGACACCGACCATCCCGGCTTGAACACGGCTGACGAATTGGCGGCCGGCCTCGCCGTCACGGGTGAATATCGCTGCACCGTTGCCAAATTCATGGTTGTTGACAAGGTCCAAAGCGTGCTCCGGATCATCGGTGCGCACGACCGATAACACCGGGCCGAAGATCTCTTCTTTGTAGATCCGCATTTCAGGCGTGACATTGTCGAAGAGGCAAGGGCCGAGGAAATAGCCGCCCTTGTAGCTTTCATGCTGCACACCGCGTCCATCAACCACCAGTTCGGCACCTTCGTTCAAGCCAGTCTCGATGTAGGATGTCACTTTCTTATAGTGTTCGGAGGTCACCAGTGGGCCCATTTCCGCCTCGGGGTCGGTCCCAGGGCGGACCTTAAGCCGGCGCGCCTGCTCGGCTATCCTCTCGACCAGGGGGGTGGCGATATCGCCAACGGCCACGGCGACAGATATGGCCATGCAGCGTTCTCCGGCAGAGCCGTAAGCCGCGCCCATCAGGCCATCAACTGCGGTGTCGAGATCCGCGTCCGGCATCACGATCGCATGGTTCTTGGCTCCACCCAGGGCTTGAACCCTTTTGTTATGGGCGATCCCTCCGGTTTGGATGGCTTTGGCAACTGGGGTCGAACCAACAAAACTGACCGCGGTTACATCCGGGTGTTCCAATAGGCGTTCGACAGTTGGTCGGTCGCCGTTAATGACATTGAACACCCCCTTGGGCAGTCCGGCTTCATACAGGAGGTCGGCCAGTATCAGCGCTGCCGACGGGTCCTTTTCGGAAGGCTTAAGAACGAACGTGTTTCCGCAGGCGAGAGCGACCGGAAACATCCACATCGGCACCATGGCGGGAAAATTGAATGGCGTTATGCCAACGCATACGCCGAGTGGTTGGCGAACCGCCCAGCTGTCCACCTCAGTCCCGACGTTCTCGGTGTAATGCCCGGCCATGATATGCGGAATGCCGGTTGCATACTCGACGACTTCAATGCCCCGCATGACTTCACCAGTTGCATCCGACAGAACCTTGCCGTGCTCCTCGGTAATAACAGCGGCGATGTCGCTCTTATGCCTCTCCAGTAACTCAAGATAGCGGAACATCACCCGTGCACGACGAATTGGCGTTGTTCTCGCCCATTCGGGAAACGCTTCGCGTGCCGCTGCAACCACCCGGTCGGTCTCGTCCCGTGCGGCGAAACTGACCTGCTTTGTGATTTCTCCGGTCGCGGGATTGCGCACCGGTCCGAGCCGGTCGCTCGTGCTTGCCACCCGCTCGCCGCCAATGTGATGTCCGAGAATTGTCACGGCAGTTTCCTCTAGCTTTGGATCTTTTCTTTCAGGGCTTGCTATAAGTATTTTCGTCAGTGCGTTCGCCGGTTTCGTAAGGTTCGAGCAGTGTTTGAACCTAGCCTCCCACATTGTTCTTTGCAGTCTTGCTTTCCAAATCCCGTCCACTTGCGAAGGAACAAAGCTCAACCTTCAGATGTCTCTACTTCGTTGACACGGTCGGCGCGGGCAGACCCTTGATCCGCACATTAACGCAGGCTGGGAGACCGGAGTGAAGGGCCCGAGAGAGCGCGTCGTCGAGCTCATTCGGATCGGTAACGTATTCCCCATGACCGCCAAGGCCGACCACAGCCAGATCGTAACGTGCGTCGCTGAGCTGACAGCCAATCAACCGTTCTGGACCATAATCCCGCAGCTGGATCTGATGCTCTGCATTCCAGCACCGATCATTTCCGATGACGACAACGAAGGGCAGTTTCTCCCGCACGGCTGTTTCGAATTCGGCGAACTGAAAGCCGACGGTTCCATCACCCATCAGCGCAAAGATTGCCGCATCCGGCCGCGCGCAGCGTGCCGCCAGAGCATAGCAAAGCACACCGCCAATGGCACCCGCCGTTCCATTGATGACCCGCTCATCGGCTTCCAGAGCCGCTTGCGCCCACTGCCCGAACTCCCCACCGTCGCAGATCAGTACCGACTGTGGTGTGCTTTCAATTTGGCGCTGCACGGCCGCACACAGTGTCAGCGAAGTGATCTCTTTGTCGTCGCTCGTCGGAGGAGCCGTATAGCTTCGAACCCGGATTAGGTTCTTCGCCGCATCAATCCACGAACTCCGATCGGGAGGCGTGCCCGGCGCGGTGCTCAGCGCCTTGGCGACCGCACCGGGCTCGGCTTGAACAGCGCGGATCAGTTTGTCAGCGAGATTGCGGGAAGCCATCTCGCATGCGGACTGCTCTGCGTCCACGACAATCCATTTGCGTTGAGGCCCGAACTTCTCGTCGGAGCCAAAGCTGAGCGTGAAGTCGACGCGTTTGCCGAGACAGAGGATCAAGTCGGATTTCGCCAGAATCTGCGCGATAGCCCCGAGTGAGGGATCGTTCAGACCTCTTGGGCTTTCCATGGCGATGACTGGAACGTTCAGCGCCTTTTCGAGGGCCTCGAGTTGGTCAGTGGCTCGCGTCCCGTTGAGGGCTGGACCGGTAAGAATGACCGGTGCTGCTGCAGCGGCAAAAGCATCTGTGATTGCAGTCAGCTCAGCCTGGTCGGGCAGAGAAGGGGCGCTTTGTGCCGAAAAGTCCAACTCAACATCCGGGGCGTTGACGGTTGCCTTCAAGACATCGAAGGGCAGCGCCAAATGAACCGGACCTGGCCGGTCGGAGCGCGCCACGCGGATCGCATTGGCCGTCTCCACCGCGACGTTTTCGACAGACGTTAGCCGGCTCGCCAGCTTGGTCAATGGCGCCGACACCGCGACTTGATCGAGCTCCTGAAATGCGCCACGGCCATCTTGAGCAACGGGAGCGTCACCGGACAAAAGCAGCACCGGACTTTCGGAACCAGTCGCTGTATAAAGCGGCCCTAGCGCATTCCCAAAGCCGGGAGCGGCAGTGACCAGTGCGACCCCGATCTCGCCGGTCAACTGAGCCCAACAATCGGCCATGAAAACAGCCGACGCTTCATGCCGGGTATGAACGATCGCGATGCCCGTGTCGATGAGGGCATCGTAGACCGGCATGATCTGGTTGCCTGACAAAGTAAAAATTCGCGAGACCCCGGCCTTCACCAAAGTCTGCACCAACAAATCCGCGCCTCTCATCGAGCCGTTGTCCTCATAGTTGTTTTGATCTGATGGGTTCGATCCGTCCAGGATTGCCAGAGTTGCTCAGAACCCGCCAAGGTGGGGCAGGGTTGGCAACCGTCCGCTCGCCCAAGTGGTGATGTAAGCCCTCGAGCCCGATCCTTATACAGCATGCCATTCATTTTACAGCTTTCCGTCAGCAAAGGTTCGCACGGTCCGACAGGCGCAAGCGGCATCGTCGAAAGCCTCACTCGGTCAGCGGTAAAGATAAACCGGACTCGACCAAGCTTTGTGCCCATCGACCTGGGTGACACGCACGAAGACCGGCGTGTCTCCGCTTTCGGCAACCGGGACGCTCATGCGATGCGTGAGATGAACCTCATGCGGCGCATCGGGTAACCGGTAGAGCTTGAGCGCACGGTCTAGACCTCCAGCCTCGAAGACAGTGTCCATGATGCCAATATCGCGGATCTCAAGACTGGCCGAAACGTGCGCCGTCTCGATGGAGATTTCCCCGGACGCCGCTTCTTCCAGCCAAAGGTCGATACCGCAGGTGTTACCAGTCGTTACAGCTTTCCAACTCACCGCCTCTTCGGACTGCGAACGAATACCCCTATCGAGGTTCCAGTTGTTGAACATCTCTGCCCGTCGAATGGAATTGCCGTTGACCTTCAGCGAACCGTCCCAAACGGTGGTCCGCGCCCGCCCACGGTACTCCGCGCCCTCCATGGTAACCCGTATGCGTTGCCCCAGATCTTTGGCCACAAACGGTCGCACCGTCTCGATCAGGTCGCCGCCGCGGAAGATATCGAGCCTCTGGATTGGCGCCGATCCGACAACCTGGACGCTGAGGTCGACGCGCTCGTCGGTAACGCGCGCGATATCCCCCATAATGAGCTTGCGCACCATCGAGGTCTCTGCCGCAGCCTGGCCTCCGTTCGTCAAGAGCAAAGCCACGTCGTTCTCGGTCGCAATCGAAACGTCGAGCAGCATACGGTTGCCCGTGGTGGCGTAGTGATGCCGGCGTCGCATCGCTTCAAAAATCGCGTCGCGGTCGAGACGTCGCGCGAGGAAGCAAGTCAATCCGCCCTGGCTGCCAAAGAAGCTGGCGCCGGGGTATGAGGCGCCAGGTCGCCCCTTGTGTCCATCCGAGTTTCCAACGATGCCGACACGGTATTCCTTCTCAAGCGCATCCCTCACGATCCACTCGAATGTGCCCCAGTCCGAATGCACCTCGACGGCGGTTTCGAGGGTCTCGTCATGGGCGTAGGTGATATCCGCGTAGCGCCCGCCGACGTGCGCCATCACCACGCAGTCCTTGCCCTTGAGCTTCTCAAACAGCAGGCCTGCCGTGTGGGCGTCCTCCTCCTCGTCGACCATGTCCGTTGGATCGGCGATTTGCGCGTGGCTGGAGCGGTGGATGGTCTCCCCCTCGTGCCGGTAGTGTACGTTGCGGTCGCCGCCGACAGCAGTATTCGCCGACCACTCGTAGCCCGGGATACAGACGAATTCACCGGGCTTGTCGAGTTCCGCGGTGAGCCGGTTCAAGTCCTTCCAGAAGCTTCCGGTAATCTGGAAATCGTTACCTTGGTGGCCCATGACGTCGAGGAACGCACGGTCGCGGCCGAAGCAGAAGTATTCACGCGCCGTATTGGTGCCGAGCGTTTCGTTCGACTGGCCGTGAGTATCGCCCCAGAAGTGGAGCAGTGCGTTCGCACTCGCGTCGGCGATGGCGCAGATCGGGTTCGAGCGGCACAATACCTCGCCGGCATCGTCGCGCACAACGACGACCGCTTCGCCGGGTTCGGAAAGACGCAGCCCGTCGACGACGGTTGCAAATTCGCCCGGCTGGCAGGTGACCGTCTCCGGTAGCCCGGAGAGATCCGCCTGTTCGCATGCGAGATGCAACCTGTCGTTCATCTTGTCCGAAGGGTTGCCCCATGCATCGTTAGCTTTGATACGGAGTTTGAACGGCGACCCGGTGCGGACCAGTGTCGGCATGACCGCATGCCAGTCGACACCCGGTCCCGGCACGATGCTGATCTTCGGGCTTTCGGGAAGCGCAACGTAATCGTAGGTGGCAATGACGTCGGTGAAGACACGAAACTCGAACACTTCCTCGCAGAATGTCTGCATCCTGATCCCAGGCGATCCCTGGCGACGGTCTCCAAAGCGGATGGTGATGGTGTCGCCGGGCGCCAAGAAGTGCTTCATGACGCCGATGTAGAGCGATCGACTCCACGGCCGGATATTGCGCTTGAATTCCCAACGGGCTTCGAGCGTAGCGCCGTTGGACGCCTCGATCGTCGTGTATCCGGGGGCCGTGGGATCGTCGAATTGAACCGGGCCGAAATCGGTTGCAAAGCGGAAGCCGATTTTGATTGAACCGGTGTCGTCGAGGCCGAACTCGCCGGCGGTATAGACCAACGTAAAGCTCGTATAAGAACCCGCTTCTGCAGGGCCGGCGGGCAAGAGCGTTGCGTGACCCATGAGCTCGGGACGATATTCTGAATAAGGCACTGGTTCGCACTCCCTTCTGAAACGGTGGTGGCCGGCGTGCAGGCCCGCGCCGTCGTTTCGCATGTGTTGTTTTTGTGTACGCGTCCGCCCCACCACGGCGCCACGGATCAATCCTTTGACGCAACCTTCAAGCCTGACGCCGCGGAGCGCTGATGCAGACCGGTTCGAATAAGCGCGCCGATGGTGATCAACGTCACCGCCCAGAAGAACCACGTAATCCAGCTGCGGAACAGGATTTGCGGATCCCCATTCGACATCAGCATCGCCTGCCGGAAGTTATCTTCGAGCAGAGGTCCAAGGATGAAGGCGATGAGGAACGGCGCCGCCGGGATATTGTTGCGCATCATGAAGTATCCAAGCCAGCCCATCCCGAACATGACAATGATGTCGAACACGTTGTTGTTCACGGCGTAGACGCCAAAAACGCAGAGAATCAGGACCGACGGCATCAGTACCGAGCGCGGAACGTCGACGATGTAGCGGAATAGCCGTATGGCCACGCTACCGACGATCAGCAGCAGTACCGAACTGATGATCAAGCCGAGGAACAGCGCGTAGACGATGTTGGCGTTGGCGACGAACATCATCGGGCCGGGCTGCAGTCCATGCACCATGAATGCGCCGATAACAATTGCGGTGATGACGTCTCCAGGCACGCCGAGTGCCAACAGCGGGATCAGTGTCGCGCCACAGACACCGTTGTTGCCAGCTTCCGAAGCCGCAACGCCTTCGATCTCGCCTTTGCCGAAATTCTCTTTGTTGGGCGAACGACGCCGCGCCTCGCTGTAGGACAAGAAGGCTGCAGGGGCCGCGCCGATACCAGGAATACTGCCGAGGATCACACCGATAAAACTGCCGCGGATGATGGAACGGAAGCATTTGCGGTACTCCGCGAACGTTACGTGTTGCTCGCCAAGCGCCCGCACGGTGCCTTTGCCGCCGCCTGGGTGCCAGACGTAGGAGAGGATCTCCGGAATCGCGAATAGTCCGATCAGGACCGCGATGAAGTTCAACCCGCCCATCAGGTTGGGATCGTTGAAAGTGAAGCGATTGGTGCCGTACACCAAATCCAATCCGACTGTCGCCAGAAGCAGCCCGCATACAGCCGATAAAAGCCCCTTGATGAGACTATCCCCGGAGACGCCGGCGATGATCGTCAGCGAGAACAGGATCAACGTGAAGAACTCAGGCGGACCGAAGCTCAAAGCGAACGAGGCGAGCCAGCCCGCGAATAAGATGAGCGACATATTCGAGATCACGTCCGCCGTGCATGAGGCATACAGCGCCATGCCGAGCGCTTTGCCCGCCTGCCCTTTTTCGGCCATCGGATAGCCGTCGAGGATAGTTGCGCTAGAGGCCGGTGTGCCCGGTGTCTTGATCAGGATTGCGGGAATCGAACCACCGAATATCCCACCCTTGTAGACACCCAGCAAAAGCAGAATGCCCGTTATCGGTTGCAGCGCGAATGTAAACGGTAGTGTCAGGGCGACCGCCATTGTCGCCGACATTCCCGGGA
>Ga0209013_10001732_pt1 | contig 20046 bp, 13 predicted proteins | sample Cruoilmetagenom2_FD_187291 | JGI IMG/M metagenome (GOLD analysis project Ga0209013, IMG submission 187291) | Oil polluted marine microbial communities from Coal Oil Point, Santa Barbara, California, USA - Sample 2 (SPAdes) (version 2) | ecosystem: Environmental > Aquatic > Marine > Oil seeps ...
CTGTTTACCCAAATCCAGCAAGTGATGAACTTACCATAAACTATCAACTGAAAAAAAGTGTTGTTGTAAATATCAATTTGATTGACCTGCAAGGAAAGCAGCATATGGCTTTAAACAAAGAGACAAATGCCATGGGCATACAAACTGAAAGTCTGAATATATCGCATCTGCCTCCGGGGGTTTATTTCCTTCATTTGCAGGCAGGCAATGATGTGGTAACGAGGAAAGTGGTAAAACTTTAAGTCAAATTTCCAATGGCAACATAAAGAGTTTGAAGTTTAAATGATTGGAATTTCAGCATTATGATTAACTTTAGGGCTAAAATTCAGAATAAAGTGCTGCGCACTATTATCATCGACGATGAAGCCCATGTTCGTGAATCACTGGCTGACATGCTGAAACGCCATTGCCCTAATGCAAAAGTTGTCGGCCGGTCCGAAGGGGTGAAAAGCGGGCTCAAAGCCATCCAAACACACCATCCCGACCTGGTCCTGCTCGACATCAAAATGAAAGATGGGACTGGATTCGACCTGCTGGAACAAATCGAGAACATCGACTTTAAGATCATTTTTATTACCGCTTACGATCAATATGCCATTAAAGCCTTTAAGTTCAGCGCCCTTGATTACCTGCTGAAACCGGTTGAATCTACTGACCTGAAAGAGGCCATTGACAAGGCTGATAAAATCTCACAGCAAGAAGTGAAGACCCAACTTAACACCCTGGCCAATAATTTGCAAACCGACGACCAATCGAAAAAGAAGATCATCCTGAAAACTTTTGATAACGTACACCTGGTAAAGGTGAGGGACATTGTTTATGCAGAATCGGACGGGCGTTATTCCACGATTTATCTTGCATCGGGCGAAAATGTTATCGTTTCAAATACGCTGAAACATTACCATGAAATGCTGGGGGATTTTGGTTTTTACCGGGTGCACAAATCCTACCTGATTAATCTTGAGCATATACGTCGCTTCGAGAAAGCGGAAGGGGGATATGTAATCCTGGAGACTGGAGCCAAAGTGCCGGTTGCTTCGCGCAAGAGAGAAGAATTACTCGAATTGTTTGAACGCATCAGCGAATAAGATGATAATCAAAGGCCTAAAAATACCGGTTCTCATTTTATTCGTCTTGCTGCACCATATTTCTTTTTCACAAGCGTTCAATGATATCGAATGGTATGATGTAGATAGCCTTTTAAAAGTCTTGCCTGATCAAACCGGAAAAGACAAAATGCACACCCTCAATGCACTGGCAGCTTCACTTTCCTTTGAGGACAAAGAACAATGCCGGTATTATGCCAATCAAGCCCTTTCACTGGCTGAAAAACTGAATAATCAGGAAGGTGTAGCTGCCGCCCAAAGGAATCTTGGTCGGATGGAATTTTACGATGGTAATTACCCCGGCGCCCTGAACTACTATCAGAAATCTCATGCTATTTATGAATCACAGAGAAACGCATACCTGGTAGCACAGTTGCTTGAGGATATTGGCACAACTCATTTTTTTGCTCGGAATTTTGAAAAAACCTTTGAGATTATTCATGAGGCTTTAGCTGTGTACCGGAGTAAGGACAGCAATGGCAAAACAATTGGAGATGTACGAGATACGATGTCTATCTATTCACGGGTTGGGCTGCCATATCGTATGACAGGCCAATCTGATATAGCACGAACGATCTATTTGAATTATATATACATCGGTATAAAAAACAATTTCGAGATTACTGATATGATGTTGCATAATGGTTTGCTGGCCATGTGCTATTATGAACTTGGTAATAATGACAGTGCATTTTATTATTTCAAGCAGGCAGAAAACTATCCGGATGCCAATATGAGTATTCGCGCTCTGAAACATGAACATATTCGGAGGATGGCTGGAATCTACGTTGAGATAGGTAATACTGATACTGCAATAAGTTTATTGAAAGATTCCTATCAATGGTTTTCAGAAAGGGGGTTTTTAAAACAATCACAACTAGGATCATATCAGCTTGGAGATATTTATTCTAACACGAATAAGACTAAGCAGGCAGAATTTTACTACCTCCGGTCAGAAGACTTACTGAAAGAGATGATCAAGAAAGGTTCATATTATCGATTTGATTCACTAAAATACATTGTTTCCTGGGGTAGTGAGCTATATTTACCTTTTACCAAAAAACAAATGAAAGAAGCTATTTATGGACAAGCGGTAAATCTTTACTATCATCTGTATAAAATGTTTCTTAAAAAGGGCCAGCTTAGAGAGGCTATGATTTACCTTACGGCCTGCTCAGATGCAAAAGATACACTCAGGGTGTTGACAATTAACCGCGAATCCATTGAAATTCAGACACGATATGAATCAGCGCGAAAAGATGTTGAGATAGAATCATTATCACAGCAGAATGAGCTGAAAGAATTAAAACTGGCTCAAAACCGTTGGATATTGATTGGGCTTGGCGGATTAGTTATCCTGATAATTTTACTGGCTATGATATTAACAAGGCAAAATAAGATACGCAATAGGCAGCAAACTTTAATGTTTCAGCAGCGCTTGCTTCGTACCCAGATGAATCCCCATTTTTTATTTAACTCATTGGCGAGCATCCAGAATTTCATCATAAAAGAAAAACCTGCCCTGGCCAGCGATTATTTAAGCCGGTTCTCAAAACTGGTAAGGCAGATATTGAAAAATTCTGTTGAAGAATATGTACCGCTGGAAGATGAGATCAACAGCATTGAAAATTACCTTGAGTTACAAAAAGTCCGTCATCGCGACATGTTCGAATACACCATCGATGTTGATGATTCTATCGACCTGGAAACAACGCTTGTCCCGCCCATGCTGGCACAGCCTTTTATCGAAAACTCCATAGAGCATGGATTCAAACTCAAAGAGGATAAAGGATATATGAAAATCTGCATCGAAATGAAAGGTAAAATGATCCGTTTCGAAATAGAAGATGATGGAATCGGTCGGGATAAAGCGAAGCAGATCCGGCAATCACAAAATAAAGATCATAGCTCGATGTCGACTGATATAACCCAAAAACGGATAAGTGTCCTTAATAAGAAGCTGAAAAGGAAGATTACGCTTGATATCATAGACCTGAAAGATGAATACGGAAAAGCTATCGGGACAAAAGTAGTTTTCGAAATACCTCTTTTTTAATAATTTTTTAGCCCCCCGCTGCCGCACGATTGTATCGTGTGGCCAATTATAAAATAATAACAACGCCATCCAATAATCCTTTCATTCCACAATAATCCGAAGCACTACTATATAAATAATCTTCCGGTTTAGACACGAATCCTTCATTTACCGGATTGTTGTGTAAATAATCCAACTTCTCATCTATGACTTTATTGCTCCATAATTCTATCGGCTTATTATCATGCCTCCAAAACTGGTAATTATGCACATTTGATGCTTTTTTGCACACGTTTCAAATATTTTCAACATCCATTCCTTTTTCTTTACGGCAATAACCCAAGCTATCGAGAATAATATCTTTGTATTCATTTCTTGTAAAAACATCTATCCATTCAACAACAGCAAAAGTGACAAAATATGTACCTTCAGGATTGTGAAACTTGTAGTTCCTGCTCATTGTAGTATCAAATATAGGATTTCTTTAGCTTAGTCAATCCTGTGAGTTTATCTTCCCACACGAAAGATTCGTGCGGGAGCGGGCTTTACAAGATCAAAGCCTGCTGCTGCGCAGTTGGTCTTTTTTATTATCCCGCAGGCCTGCAAACAAGTTTGCGCCTGCAGGATAATAAAAAAGCCCGGCACTCTGTGCCAGGCTTTGATTTTGTAGCGGGGGCAGGATTCGAACCTACGACCTTTGGGTTATGAGCCCAACGAGCTACCACTGCTCCACCCCGCAATATATTTTTTATCATTTTTAATGAACGTTTCTTCTGTAGTGGGTGATATTCGAACCTACGACCTGGCGTACGCCCGAGCTACCACTGCTCCACCCCGCAGTATGGTAAATTGGAGTGCAAAGATATATTTTGTTTCTTTGCTGTGCAAATTTTTTAAAAAATATCATGTCGCACAAAGCCGGATTCGTGAATATTATCGGGTACCCCAACGTAGGTAAGTCAACCCTGATGAATGCTTTGGTGGGTGAGAAACTTTCAATAATTACCTCAAAAGCCCAAACAACACGCCATCGTATTATGGGTATTGTTAATGGTGATGATTTTCAGATCGTCTATTCCGATACACCGGGAATCATTAAAAATCCTTCCTACAAGATGCATGAGTTTATGAACCAGTACATCGAAACGGCGCTTCTTGATGCTGATGTTATGCTGCTCATACATGAATCGGGTCAGCAATTTATGGAAGAGGAAATTATAAACCGGATTAAGAAATCTGCTGTACCTGTTGTAGTTATTATCAACAAGATTGATCTTACCAGCCAGGAACATGTTGTGACGGAAATGAACCAGTGGAAATCGAAGTTGCCAGAGGCAGAGATCATACCTGTTTCGGCACTGAGAGCATTTAATATCCCGAAAGTGTTTGATGTTATCCTGGATTTACTTCCCGAAAACCCGCCTTTTTTCCCAAAAGATGAACTTACTGACCGTTCGGTTCGTTTTTTTGTTTCGGAAATTATCCGTGAAAAGGTGTTCCTGAATTACAGAAAAGAAATCCCCTATTCAGTTGAAGTAATTGTTGATGAGTATAAAGAAGAGCCTAAACTGGTTAGAATATCTACAACTGTTTATGTAGAACGGGAGTCGCAGAAAGCTATTATCCTGGGCCACATGGGTAAATCCATCAAAAAAGTTGGCACCGAAGCCCGGAAAGATATAGAGGAATTCATCGGCAGCAAAGTGTTTCTTGAAATTACCGTCAAAGTGAACAAAGACTGGAGAGAAAAAGAAAATATGCTGAAAAGATTCGGCTACGATCATTAATTTTGCCTTACATTTAAAAAAAATATCATGAACAACACCGTTGCCATAGTCGGGAGACCAAATGTAGGCAAATCAACTCTTTTTAACAGGCTGACACAGAGCAAGGAAGCTATTGTTGAATCAATTAGCGGGGTTACACGTGACCGCATTTACGGTAAAAGTGACTGGAACGGGGTAGATTTTTCGGTGATTGACACAGGCGGTTATGTATATGGTTCGGATGATACATTTGAAGAAGAGATCAGAAAACAGGTGCTGTTTGCTATTGATGAAGCCGATGCCATTGTGTTTGTTGTGGACATCCGGGAAGGAATTAATCCTCTGGATGAAGATGTAGCCGAATTGTTGCGCAAGACTGATAAAGCTGTTTTTATCGTTGCCAACAAAGCCGACACACCTAATGTCAGTGAACTTTCCGGCGAATTCTATGCCTTTGGCTTAGGACAGGTGTATCCCATATCTTCCATAAACGGAAGTGGCACAGGCGACCTGCTGGATGAAGTTGTCAAAGTATTTGATATCTCTAAAAAAGATGAAGAAGACCCTGATGTTCCACGTATTGCTGTTGTCGGAAGACCGAATGTTGGTAAATCTTCTCTGATCAATACCATGTTGGGTAACGTACGTAATATTGTCACGCCGATAGCAGGCACAACACGCGACAGTATATACACGAAATACAACGCATTCGGGCATACCTTTATGCTTGTGGACACCGCCGGGCTGCGCAAGAAAGGTAAAGTGTACAAAAATATTGAGTTTTACTCTACCTTGCGCACCATCCGTGCTATTGAGAGTTCAGATGTCTGCCTCGTAATGATTGATGCCCAAAGCGGTATTGAAAAACAGGATATCAGTATTTTTCATCTGGCCGAAAAGAATAAAAAAGGGGTTGTTGTTGTGGTTAACAAATGGGATCTTATGGAGAAAGAAACCAACACCCACCTCAAATTTAAACAGCAGATAAAAGAACGCATTGCCCCGTTTAATGATGTTCCGATTGTGTTTACATCCGTCCACGAAAAGCAAAGGATCTACAAAACCCTGGAACTGGCTTCACAGGTATTTGAACGGCGGCAGCAGAAAATCCCCACCTCCAAACTCAATGATATCTTACTGCCCATCATTGAAAACACACCGCCATCTATGGCCTCGAGAGGCAGGTACATCAAAATTAAGTACATCATGCAATTGAAGACAGCCACGCCACAGTTTGTATTCTTCTGCAACCTGCCCGATGATATCAAAGAATCGTACAGGCGTTTTCTCGAGAATAAAATCAGGGAGAATTTTGATTTTAACGGTGTTCCCATTCAGTTGTTTTTCAGAAAAAAATAAATCAGGTGGATTCTATCAGAATAGACAAATGGCTTTGGGCTGTCAGGTTATTTAAAACCCGCACACAGGCATCGGATGCCTGCAGAGGGGGTAAAATAAAAATAGCAGGGCAGAATACAAAACCATCGCGGGAAATTAAAGAAGGAGAAGAAATAGATGTTCAGCTGGCAACGATCAGAAAGAAAGTCCGGGTGAAGCAGTTGCTGAAAAACAGGGTAGCTGCCAAACTAGTTGATGATTATCTGGAAGACCTGACGTCACCCGAAGAGTACGAGAAGATGGAGATGATGAAACAGTTGAATTATGAACGCAGAGAACGGGGAAAAGGGCGCCCGACAAAAAAAGAACGCAGAACCATCTCTAAACTAAAAGACAATAAATAATCACTATGATGATGATGAAAAAAATAAATGGTTTCAATGCAGCCGCACTGATTGTACTTTTAACAGTATTCCTGGTCTTTTCGTGTTCCAAAAGAACACAAACATTCAGTCTGGCATTTTATAACGTAGAAAACCTGTTCGACACAATTGACGACAAACATAAAAACGATAACAAATATCTGCCCGACAGCAAAGTTTCCTGGAATACGGAACGGTATCAGCACAAACTGGACAACATCACCAAAGTGTTTGCAGCCATTGATTCCACAGAGCTTCCGTCCGTAATCGGACTTGCTGAAATAGAGAATATTGCTGTGCTCACTGACCTTGTCCATCATCCGACCATATCGGCGGCAAATTATAAAATACTGCATCAGGAAAGTGAGGATGAACGGGGTATTGACGTGGCACTCTTGTACCGCCCTGATAAATACACTCCTGTCGAAACCACGTATATCAAACTTGTATTTCCTTTCAACCCTACCAACGGCACCCGCGATATACTGTACTCAAAAGGATTAGCAAATGACAAGGACACGGTCCATATATTTATCAACCACTGGACATCGAGATATGGCGGGCAGGAGAAAACGATACCCTTCAGAAAATATACGGCTCAGGTACTTAAGGTATATACCGACTCTATTTTCAGTGTAAATCCGCATGCTAACATACTTATTGCCGGCGATCTCAACGATAATCCAGATGATGAAAGTGTAGCTGTGGACCTTGGCGCTGTTGAGCCGGTACAGCCCTACCTTAACAAGAGGCTGTACAACCTTTCTGTAAAGCAATATAAGATGGGGGGCGGCTCATTGTATTACCGCGGTTGGGATATGTTTGATCAGATTATTGTATCAACGCCCGTACTGACAGGTGAAAACGGCATAAAAGCCACTTCGCGCGACCAGACCGTTGTTAAAAAAGACTGGATGTTGTATTATCCTAAAAGAGGAGAGCCCAGGCCAAGCCGTACAGCAACAAGCCAGTATTACGGTGGTTACAGCGACCACCTTCCGGTATTTTTAAAAATGATTACTGAATAGTATCAGCAGGTTCTGGCTGGGTGAAGTATTTGATCTCCAGGAGTTCTCCGTCTTCGTCATAAAATCTCCATTCGCCGGATTTAATCCCGTTTTCAAAGGTTCCGGTGTAGCGTACCTGTCCGTTGGGATAATAAGAAGTAGTGTTTCCTTCCATCTTTCCTTGCACAAATTCACCTTCACTCCACAAACTGCCATCCCTGTGGTATGATTTCCATATCCCGTTGCGTTTTTCATCTTTCAGAGCACCTTCTTTTAAAAGATTTCCATCTTCGTAGTACTCCTTTTGGTACACATATGTTTTAACGCCATCAATTTCTTCAAAGCCTTTGACCATCTGGGGATTTCCGTTGATATAAGTTGTAATGGCCTCTTCATTCTCTCCGAGTGTTACGTCACCAACCTTATTGCTGTCAGAACATGAGATCAACACCACAAGGGCCCAAACAAATACAATATATTTTTTCATCAATTAATTTTTTACCTGTTAAACATTAATCTTTTTCCTTTTTTGCTTTCATCAAACGTTCCGTTGTTAAAAACATTGTGGCCGTTTACAAATGTTTGCTGCACTTTCGAAGAAAATGCTACTCCTTCCATGGGCGACCATCCGCATTTGTAATATAAGCCCTCTTTATCAACGGCCCATTTTTCGTGCAAATGTACCAAAACAAGGTCAGCGAAATACCCTTCACGAATAAATCCCCGCTTTTCCACCTGAAACAAGACTGCAGGATTATGGCACATCTTTTCTACTACCTGTTCCAGGCTTATTTTCCCACGATGATAAAATTCGAGCATCGCTGTCAGCGAATGCTGCACCATCGGTCCTCCGGAAGGAGCCTGAAAATAAGCCTTACTTTTTTCTTCATAGGTATGTGGTGCATGATCTGTGGCCACCACATCAATTTTACCGTGAAGCATACCTTCAAACAATGCCTCCCTGTCGGACGCTTTTTTAACGGCAGGGTTCCACTTGATAAAATTCCCCTTCCCGGTATAATCCTCATCGGAAAACCAAAGGTGATGGATACAAACTTCCGCTGTTATACGCTTTTGCTCCAAAGGAACCGTGTTGTCGAATAAGCTCATTTCGGCAGCAGTTGACAAATGAAGAATGTGTAAGCGTGTGTTATTCTTCTTAGCCAGCCGCACCGCTTTGGAAGATGACAAGTAACAAGCTTCGGAAGTTCGTATCAGCGGGTGCACCTCGGGAGGAGCATTTTCGCCGTAGCGGGCAAAATACTCCGTGTTGTTTTTACTAATGGTTGCCTCATCTTCACAATGTACAGCAACAAGCACAGGTGCTTTTGAAAAAATATTTTCGAGCGTTTCCTCATCGTCCACCAGCATATTGCCTGTGGAAGAACCCATAAAGACTTTGATGCCGCAGACTTTATTCGGGTTTGTTTTGAGTACCTCTTCCAGATTATCATTGGAAGAGCCCATATAAAATGAATAATTAGCCAGCGATTTTTCAGATGCCGCCATATACTTCTCCTCCAGCAACTCCTGAGTAAGAGTATTCGGAATAGTGTTGGGCATATCCATAAAACTTGTCACCCCACCGGCAACAGCAGCACGGCTCTCCGTGTACAGATCAGCTTTATATGTTAAACCGGGATCACGGAAATGCACCTGGTCGTCGATTACACCGGGTAACAGGTAGAGGCCTTCCGCATCAATAACCTGTACTGTTGAAGAAATTTCTTCATCCAGGGGTGTTTCACTTACCTTGCGGATAATTTCGCCCTCGATAAGTACATCTCCCTTAAATGATTTCCCTTCATTAACAATAAAAGCGTTACGGATTAATATTTTTTGTAGGGAAGCAGGCATGATCAGATGGATTTTACCGGGTGTATTTTGCCAAACATGCCTCGTATACGTAGCTGGATGACACCAAGGATAGCTTCACGGAAAATGCTTTTGTTCATTTTTGACTCGCCCTCTGTTCGATCAGTAAAAATAATGGGTACCTCAACAATGTTGAATCCTAATTTGACAGCCGTATATTTCATCTCGATCTGAAATGCATAGCCCACAAATCTGACCTTATCAAGGTCTATCGTTTCCAATACCTTTTTGGACCAGCAGACAAAGCCTGCTGTTGTGTCCATAATATCCATTCCGGTAACGATGCGTACATATTTCGAAGCATAATACGACATCAGTACGCGCCCCATCGGCCAGTTGACTACATTTACCCCTTTGATGTACCTTGAACCGACAGCAACGTCTGCAGCTGTTCCTTTTATGGCCTCATACAGGCGGACAAGATCTTTAGGATTATGCGAAAAGTCAGCATCCATCTCGGTTACGTAATTATAACCTCTGTCCAACGCCCACTTAAATCCATCGATATATGCCGTTCCTAACCCGAGTTTTCCTTTCCGCTCCATAATAAACAAGCGGTCTTTAAACTCATCCATCAGTGATTTTACTATATCGGCTGTACCATCGGGGCTGTTGTCTTCCACAACAAGGACATCAAACGTCTTATCAAGGTTGAATACAACTCTTAAGATCTTTTCAATATTTTCTTTTTCGTTGTATGTCGGTATTATTACTAAGCTATCGCTCACTGATTTAGATTTTGTACAAAATTAAAAATATTGGTATTACTTATAACCCCAACAATAGAATAAGTCCAAAGGTAGTATGTATTTACTTCCTCCAGACTTATTCTTAACTATTGTCTTAGGCTCTCCTGACGAGTTTACCTCTTCACAACCTTATACCTCAAACTGCTGTTATCTCCCTGGATATTCAGGAAATAAACGCCCTGCGCAACATCGTTCAGATTAAAGCTGAAACTATTATCACCCTGTCTGGCAGCATAATCCGACTGTTTCATAATTCTACCGCTTATATCAGACAAATAGATAGTGAGGTTCGCATTTTTCAACACATTAAATGATATGTTCAGTTGCTGAATCGCCGGGTTGGGAAAAACTTTCACCTCTCCGTTTAAAAACAATTCTTCAACACCCACGTAACTAAAAGTTATTGTTGTGTCGCTCATTACATTGCCTGAAAGATCTTCAATATTTTGAATAGTGATTTCATAATCGCCAGACAATTGGGTTACTGTAAGATTTACCTGAGGTTTGTTGAAGGCATGCTGCACAGCAGCTTCAACAGTTACGCCATTATTAATTGAATAGTTTGCTATTTCTTCAGCAGTTGTAGTTTCTACAGCTTCACTAAACAATATTTTAATATTCGTGCTGATAACCGGGTTTAATTCCACCACAAGCGGGCCATCGCTATCACCGCCATCAATCACATCACTTTCAAACCTGAGTTCAATTTTCCATTCGTCAAAATCGTAATTCATAGGACCGGTTATCGTGTAAAACGACCCTTCTGTTGGCACAAACTCGTAAACAGATGTGTTGTGTATTTTCAGTTCTCCTGTGCCATCATCTACAGCCCACATAAAATGGTCGGCCTGATAATTCTCATCTGTACATTCCGCATTAATTACTTTAACCAGTACACTTTCATGCGCTTCTTCCACAAGTCCTGTTTGTACCGGCAGTGGATAAGGAAGGGCATTATTAGGCGAGATAAAATAATAATCAGAAATATTCTTCATTTCTGTTTTACCATAGTACTCTTGTATTTCACCGGTAAGCACAATGCTGTCACCAATAGATGGATTCCTGCCTGACTCATAAACGAACAAACCGTTCCATTCACCATAACCATCCTGGATAAAATAGAAAGAGCCAAAGTTGGCAGTTACCACACCCGTTGTGCTCACCACTTGTCCTTCATAAGGTGAATCTTCCTGTTGCCCCTGTATATCATAAATGCTTACAAGAGTACCCGTGAAAATTTTAGGTACATAGTAATTATAAACCACCGAAGTGTTTTCATCTTCACCATTGGTTGCCACAACTTTATAATATACCGTTGCATCCTCGGCCTGCCCCGGGATTTCAGCACTAAAAACATCCCCCTGAGCCGTCATGGTAATTTCATTTGGCAATGATTCATAACTCAAACCCCAGTACAGGCTGGCTGACAGCGCCCTGCCGGTTGAGTTGGTAATAGTGGCTTCTATGTTAACAGGTTCTTCTGCCACAGCCACGTCCGGAGTTATTATAAAATTGTCAATATTTATCGGATTTGGTGTTGCTCCACCCCAGATTAATTGTGCAAATTTCGGATCGTCAATAAATGGATTTCTGTTTTTTTGAAATGAGAAAATCACGTTGTTCCTGTTCCGCTCAAACTCATCTGGCGGATCCTGAAGGTTCCATTCGAGCAAGGTAGATAGTTTACCATGCTCCGGAAACGGATAGGTATTTACCCAGTCAACAACTTCCAGATCCAATTCGCCATTTTCACCTTCATACCTTGTTGACATATAAAAAATAATGCGTGCAATATCGCCCTTAACTTCGTCTCTTGCTTCCCAGGTAGAATCAGTATAATAACAACCGGTTGCCACATCATGTTGTGTTCCGCCGTTGTCAAAATCCAGGTTGCTTTTATCCTGGTTCACCGATGCTGCCGAAGGTTTCAGGTTATGCACATCGCCATACATGGGCGGCCAATCGCCGAAACTGCCATGCGATTTTGCCCATACATGCTCGCGGTTGAGCTGCAGTTCGCTATTCCCATAATCACTATTGTCATGTGAGAAACCCGTGTAAACCTGGATGACATTTCCGGGCGTTTCAGGATCAGCATCCGAAAGCTTAAATATTTCTTTTGCGAAATAATAAGAGTATGGAGTGTGCCCACTGATAATATCGTTTAAAGCGGCTTTCAATTCTTCTCCGTTTTTACCATCAGTACCGTTGTAATAACCGGTCTGTTGTGCCAGCATCATAGATGCAATTAGTAGTGTTGTTACTAATAAGCTAATTTTCTTCATCGTATTCTATTTGTAAAATTTATTTAAAAGTTAATTCTTAATGACAGGTTAAACCTTCGGCCCAGGCCAAAAAATACTCCGGCCGACATGGCATCGTGGCTATGTGTCGTTGTAGAGAAAGAATCGTTGTCACGTGCATCTGAAATATACAATTCGTTCAAAGAATTGAGCAAGCTTCCCCGTAGACTGAAACTTACCTTTTTTAAGTAATAAGTATAACCGGCATGGAAATCTAAAAGAATATAAGACGGTGTTTTCCACGCATCAAGTGGATTGCCATTTTCATCAAACGACTCCGGATTCTTATCAGGATTAAGATCAAACGGATTGAAATCCGAATAATACCTGGCAAAGTAGGTAGCTCTACTGCTGATATATAGGTGTTTTATGGGTTCGTAGCGCAGGCTTAACCCATATTGAGTTTGCGCAGCATCACCCACATGAACACCTTTGGCATTAAAGTATTCTGTCTTGACCAGTTGGTTGTTGTCATTGTACAAGCGTACCGAATCTGCCGATGTCCATCTCCAGTCACCAAGTGATAACAGCCCTTCCAGTTTAAGATTTTGCAGGAGCTTAACGGCAAAATCCAGTTCGATACCCATATGCAATGCATCCATTCCCTGGATATTTCCATATCCCATTTCATCATCATTAATTGGATAAGAGACAGGACTCCCAGGCTTGTTCTGCCAAACAGTGTAATAGGTGTTAGCGTTCAGAGAAAAAACCCTGCTCTTATAGGAATAGCCAAGTTCTATGGCCTTTATATACTCATTCTCGATTTCTCTTAAGAGAGTAACAGAATACCTGTCGTACACATTGTTGAAAACAGGCGCTTTCGACATATACCCAAGATTCAGGAAGAGATTAGACCTTTCTGAAAGGTTATAGTTAATCCCCCCTTTGAGCGTGAAGCCCGGGATCCATTTCCAGTCAGACTGTGCCCAATCTAAACCCGGTGAATTTGCGTCATAAACCTGCCCATTATATTCAACTTCCTGCCCGTAGCCAATAGTTAAAACAGTATCGTTTATTTTAAGCTCACGCGGAGCGAAGTAATCTATTTTCTTGTACCCGGTAACAGCTCCTGTCAGGTTTATAAATGCAGAAAGGTTTCCTCTTTTGTATTCCATCTGCGTGAAAAAGCCAGCCCACTCAACAATGCCATCGTTATAGTAATTAATTTTATCGCCTACACGCAGTTGTTGATTAGGATTACGGTTTGCATCGTGCGAATCAAGAGTGTACATACCACCGAGCAAGTCATAAACTTCCTCGTTGTGTGAACCCACATAACGCCTTAAGTCGATACCTCCGGAAAAAATAAATGCATCATTTATTATATAATTGAAGGTCGACAACAAACCCACCCAATTGTGATTGTTTTTATTGCTGCGTAAAAATTGATACGATTTAGGTTCATCCGGGTATAGCGGATCATAATTATTTATATTAATATCGTAATAATCCTGGAGGTTAATTTGGCCTTCTTCCGTAATATAGCGGTTTGTCACCGACTTTTTCAAAGAGGTCCCTCCACCATTTCCCAGCGAAAGATATAAGATATTAGAAAGATAAAATTTCTCACTGGCATTCCAGAAATGCCTGAGCGTGAACAGAGGTTTATGATAATAATTCTTTTTGTCGTTCAGTGTAATCTCATTACCGTCAGTATTCGTATATCTACCCCAGTCTGAGTTATAACGCAAGCCTTTATTAACCATAGAAACGGTATCAATATAAGTTGCATTAAAATATTCACCGGGATTTTCAGTAACACCAAGTTTCCGTGCAAAGGTACTATCGTAAGTTGCTATCGGTTTTTTATACCTGCGCTGCCCATGTTCCTGGGGCGCACCCATTGCTGAAATACTCAGAATATTCTTCTTTCCAATTTTCTTATCCACTTTAACATAATAAAACCATCCTTCCGTAAAAGTCCTGTCAACCCAACCGTTTCCTCTTTTATAGGAACCCGCAGCAGTTACTCCCCAGCCGCCTTTTAGTTGACCGCTGGTAAATCCAACCGATGTCCTGAGATAACCTTTATCGCCCATTTCTTGCTTAATCGATATTTTTCGTTTTTGCTCCATGCCGGAAGTAATGATATTCATGGTGCCCCCGATTGAAGGTAGAGCAAGTTTTGAAGCACCCAATCCACGCTGCACCTGGATGGTTCGGGTAACCAGGTCGAGGCCAAACCAGTTGGACCAGTAGACCCAACCATTTTCCATATCGTTAACCGGAAGGCCGTCAATCATAACAGCAACATTCCGCTGGCTAAACCCCCTGATATTAATCCGCGCATCGCCATCACCACCACCCTGTTGGGTTGCATAAACACCGGGCGTGGAATTGAGTATCATGGGAATTTCCTGCGATGCCAATTCTTCCTGAAGCTGAACAGGATTCACAGTACTAAAAGCTACCGGGGTTTCACGCGAACGTGCCAGGTCACCAACCACCTCAACTTCACTTAGTGTTACATTTTTAAGATCGATGTTAAGAGTAATTATCTTATTATTGATTTTAACCGGCTGGGTTTGCGTAATATAACCCACGTAAGAAATTGTCAGAGTGTGAGATCCATTATCTAGCTGGATGTAATAGTGCCCGTCAATATCACTGACAACACCTTTCCCCGGCGCATAAACAATGTTAACCCCAATGAGCGTTTCACCACTAACGGCATCACGCACCACACCTTCAACAGCACCCTGACCATAAAAACCAAGGGAATACAAACTCAACGAGACAATAAAGAATGTCTTTAACCAAACCGCCATCACCTATCGTATTTGGAAGATTATCGAATGATCAGTTTGCCAACATATTGCGAATCGTCAACAAACCTTGTTGTAACGAAATAAAATCCTTCCGTAAAGAAGTCGCCTTTAATAACTACGGAATCTTTACCCGAACCAAAATTTTCGGTATAAACTATTTGCCCAAGTTGATTTACTATGCTAACTGATTCGATACGTGCTGAAGCTGAAATAGTAACTGTTTTATTAGTTGAAGGATTAGGATACATTACGATCGAATGCTTAAACACATTTTGAGCTATCCCTAAATATCCGCAATCACAGCGGTGGTAACCAAGGCTGTCAAAATCATTCTTAGCTATTGAATCCCACTCAACATTTACCATAAATACTTCCGGGTTGGCTGCGACACCATTTTTAACAGCAGGTTTTCTGATAAGCGTCTGATCTTTTGTCCATGATGTCCAAAACTGATCTCCTGCAAAGTATGTAGGAGGAATATCGTTCCATCCATTACTTCCCGGGTCTGTACCTATTTTTCCGAAGATATCTACAACTTCGCCGGTAATTTTTTCCAGTGTCAATGCGTCGTTTCCGTTGAAGTACATTGCCGTTGGATAAATACCGCTGCCATGCAAATCGCCCAGGCTATATAAGACCGAATCGATTGGCAATGACCAATACCCGCCATTCGACACCCACACAGAGTCGGTTTGGCCATTTGTTACAACAACCACATCGTAGGCCTGTATTGTTCCCGAAAGCTGTACCTCATCGGTAAAAACCGGGCTGCCATTTGAGTAACGCCTTATCGTGTAAAGGCTCAGGTCAATGTCTCCATTGGTCGGGTTATAAATTTCAAGTGCTTTGTTGTTCCCTGATCCTTCCACATACTCTGAAATAAACAAATCGGAACATTCCTGCGCAAATATTGCCAGGCTAAAGAATAACGAGATAATAAAAAGTAAAGATTTTTTCATACGTATAAGATTAACTTGATTTATATTGATATTTGACACAAAAATAGTGATAATTTAAATAGTCTTATCACTCATCTTTCAACAAAGAACTACACCTTCTAATTCTCATTTAAAATTCCGGAAAGAAATCCAATACCACGTCTCACCGTAGTAATGTTATCGAAACGAATAATCAATTTATCATTCCGTTCTTTCATCGTCACCTCTTTAGGATGTTGTTGTATAAATTGCAACACCTTGCCAAATATTTCCGACTGAAAATAGGGAGAATCGTTTTTTGCTGCAAACCTGCCGGTCATGTTGCCGAATTTAAGCGTCAGTTTTTCTAATCCAAGGATACCTCCAAGCCAGCGTAAACGTATCGCCTGCAGTAAGTCGGCAGTTTCCTCGGGTAACGGCCCGAAACGGTCTTCCAACTGTTTTTCGAAAGTTTCCAGAGCTTCTTCCGTCTCCACATTATCCAGCTCTTTATACAGATTCAACCGTTCCTGAACCGTTGCTACATACTGTTCTGGTATCAGCAGCTCCAGGTCGGTTTCCAGCTGGCAATCGGTAGCAAACTTTTTCTTCATCTGTTCTTTCGTGAACAGTTCCTTAAATTCGGTTTCTTTCAGTTCAGCCATAGCTTCATCCAGAATCTTCTGGTACATTTCAATACCTATTTCCGAAATGAATCCGCTTTGCTCAGCCCCCAGGATATTACCAGCTCCCCGAATATCCAGATCGCGCATAGCAATGTTAAACCCACTACCCAGTTCGGCAAATTCCGAAATGGCCTGCAGGCGTTTTCGGGCTTCATTTGTTAATGTTGTCATCGGCGGGCTCAACAGGTAGCAGAAAGCTTTCTTGTTCGACCTGCCTACCCGGCCTCGTAACTGGTGCAGATCGCTCAGGCCGTAATTTTGTGCATCACTGATGATGATGGTATTGGCATTCGGAATGTCGAGGCCCGATTCGATGATAGTAGTCGCCAGCAGCACATCGTAATCGCCGTCAATAAAGTCGATCATCACTCGTTCCAGCCTGGCTCCATCCATCTGGCCGTGTGCCACCCCGATTCTGACACCAGGGACAAACCGTTTCAGCATGTCGTAAACTTCCATGATGTTCTGCACCCGGTTATGCACAAAAAACACCTGTCCTCCCCGTGATACTTCGTAGGTAATAGCATCGCGGATCACATCTTCTCCAAACGAATGTAATTCGGTTTGTACCGGATACCGGTTAGGTGGTGGTGTGTTGATAATGGAAAGATCACGGGCACCCATCAACGAAAACTGTAATGTTCGCGGAATGGGGGTTGCCGTTAAGGTGAGTGTATCAATGTTTGCCCTTGCCTTCCTGAGTTTTTCTTTGGCCGAAACACCAAATTTTTGCTCTTCATCGATAATATACAGCCCCAGATCATGAAACTCAATGTCTTTGCTAAGCAAACGATGCGTTCCTATGAGAATATCAATTTTCCCCTCTTTTAATCTTTCCAGAGTTTCTTTTATTTTTTTTGTGCTTTTAAACCTGTTGATATAATCCACCGTTACCGGGAAATCCTTCAGCCGTTCCGAAAATGTTTTCTGATGCTGCAATGCCAGAATGGTGGTAGGTACCAATACGGCCACCTGCTTGCTGTCGTTTACGGCTTTAAATGCCGCACGAATGGCCACTTCCGTTTTACCAAATCCCACATCGCCGCATACCAACCGGTCTGCCGGAAATGATGATTCCATATCTTTTTTTATGTCCTGTGTGGCTTTCGTCTGGTCGGGTGTGTCTTCATATATAAACGAGGCTTCCAGCTCATTTTGCAGGTAGGTATCAGGTATAAAGGCGAATCCTTTAGCCGCTTTCCGCTCCGCATAAAGTTTGATCAGATCACGGGCGATGTCTTTAACCCTGTTCTTGGTTTTCAACTTAAGTTTATTCCAGGCATTCGAGCCCAGTTTATTCAGTGCCGGCGGTGTCCCTTCTTTTCCCACATATTTGGCAATCCGGTGCAACGAATGAATGCTCACATACAACAAGTCGTTGTTTTTATAGATCAGGCGAATGGCCTCCTGTTTACGGCCGTTGTTGTCGATGATCTGCAAGCCATCGAATTGCCCAACGCCATGGTCGATATGTGTAATGTAGTCACCCTGCTTCAGGTCGTACAGTTCCTTAATGGACAAGGCTTCTTTTCTCCCGAAACCCTCCCTCAGGTGAAATTTATAGTAGCGGTCAAATATCTGATGATCGGTGTAACAAAGCAGCTTTAATTCCGGATCGATGAAGCCTGCACTAAGACTTAAAGTTACCGGGGTAAAAAGCTTTTTTTCTTCGGGAATACCTTCTACCCGGATATCTTCAAAAATAGCATAGAGACGTTCTGTTTGCTTCGGATTATCAGATAAGATGTAATTGGCATATCCTTGCTTCAGTTTTTCGGCCAGATCGTTAATTAAAAAATCGAATTTTTTATTGAAAGCAGGTTGCGGCTTTTGGTCAAAATTAATTACCCGGGTTGTTTTATAATAATTTGTCCCGCCGAATTCGATCGTTTTAAATGATTGTACCTGATCCAGGAACTTTTTTCCACTGATAAACAAGGTTTCCGGCTCGGCCTGCTTCAGTTCTTCACCAAAACGCTCAAACGTATTCCTTGCTTTTTCAATTTCTTTTTCAATACGTTCAGCTGTAAATGCTACATCCCGTATCCACCAGACTGATTTAGGTTGCATATAATCCAGAATACTCACCCTTTTTTCTTCGATGGTTCTGTCCTGCACATTCGGCAACAAGCTGATGCGGTTCATATTTTGAACAGACAATTGGCTGGCCGGGTCAAATGTTCTGATCGACTCCACATGATCACCGAAAAACTCAATGCGGTATGGATGGTCGTTGGAATAGGAAAACACATCCACGATGCCACCTCGTAAAGCAAACTGTCCCGGTTCGGCAACAAACTCCACACTCTCAAAACCGAATTCCACCAGCAGATCGCATAAAAAATCTAATCCCACCTGCTCTCCCTGTTTTAGCTTGATGATATTTTTTGTCAGATAGGCTTTAGTAATCACTTTTTCGGCCAATCCCTCAGGATAAGAAATTATAATTGTTTTCCGGTCGCCAGTCATCAGGCGCTTGAGGACTTCTGTACGCGACAGTTGGTATGATCGGTCCGGATTTTCCGGCTCATACGGTCGCTTGTACGAAGTAGGATAAAACAGCACCCGTTTTTTATGCACATCCGTATCCGTCTCACCAAAAAGATTTTCCAGGTCGTTGTAAAAATAGGCAGCCTGTTCTTTATCAGGCAACACCACAAAATGCTGTTGTTTTCCTGTTTTTTCGAATACAGCAGCCACGGTCAGTGCAGCTGACGAGCCTGCCAAACCTTTAAGTTGAGCATGCTTCCCTTCTGCCTTTAAAAAAGCATGCACTTCCCCCAGGCGGGGATGAAGTTTATAACTTTCTGATAATGATACTTGTTTCAAGTTTTTTTCGCTCTCCGGGTAATCCCGTTAAATAATCTGCTAATATACTATGTCTTGTTACATCTTCACTTGCAATGAAACAATCGGATCAGTTGCGTCCTAAACGATGAAGAAAGATTGCATTAAAATCATGAATGATTTACAGTTATCGGGTACTATCGAAATGGGGGGCTTCCACCTTTGAAAAAATGCGTAAATAAAAGCAATACATGGAACGTTAAAAAAGAAAATCTGTTTGAGCG
>Ga0209013_10001733_pt1 | contig 20039 bp, 17 predicted proteins | sample Cruoilmetagenom2_FD_187291 | JGI IMG/M metagenome (GOLD analysis project Ga0209013, IMG submission 187291) | Oil polluted marine microbial communities from Coal Oil Point, Santa Barbara, California, USA - Sample 2 (SPAdes) (version 2) | ecosystem: Environmental > Aquatic > Marine > Oil seeps ...
AAGTGTTATTATTTTCCTGCCGAATATTTTGATTCTTTTCTTCTGTATCTCCCTCTTTGAAGATACAGGCTACATGTCCAGGGCGGCGTTTCTGATGGACAGAATCATGCATCTTATCGGGCTCCATGGCAAATCGTTCATCCCCATGCTCATGGGGTTCGGATGCAACGTTCCGGCCATTATGGCAAGCCGCACCTTGGAAAGTGAGAAAGATCGAATCCTTACGATTCTCATCACTCCTTTTATGTCATGCTCGGCCAAGCTGCCGGTGTACATTGTTCTGGCGGGCGCTTTTTTTGGGGTCCGGGCCGGATCCGTAATCTTCGGTATATATTTATTGGGGATTATACTTTCAATTATCACCGGCCGTCTTTTCCGATCAACCCTCTTGAGAGGGGTTGACGCACCCTTCGTCATGGAACTGCCGCCATACAGAATACCGATGATAAAAAGCCTCCTGATTCACATGTGGGATCGGAGTAAAATGTTTTTAAAAAAGATGGGCGGCATAATCCTGGCCGGCTCGGTGGTGGTATGGGCGCTTTCCGCATTTCCGAGAAACATACCGTATTCTATAAATTATGCCTCAGAAATAGAACGGGTCAAAACATCTTTTCAAACTGAAATTGCCACGACTCATGAACCCGGCAAGACGTTATTAACACAGAAACGTGATCTTGCTGTGGCAAAACTTGCAAGAGCCATGAAGGCTGAACATGCTGAAAAATCTTTTATGGGTCGTATCGGTAAAGTTGTCGCGCCGATCTTTGAACCCATCGGCATCGACTGGCGCGGAAGCGTGGCCCTTCTCACCGGCTTTGTCGCAAAAGAAATCGTCGTAAGTACCATGGGAATACTTTATGCTGGTGACGAAAACAAGGATTCGGAAGCTCTTAATAATGCACTCTTATCATCCGGCATGACGCCCCTTGGAGCCTTGGCAATGATGGTTTTTGTCCTATTGTACATGCCGTGTCTTGCAACATTGGCCGCCATCAAACGTGAAACCGCATCCTGGAAATGGATGACTTTCAGTATTTCATACAGTACAATCCTTGCATGGACCGCCGCCTTTATTGTCTATCAGGGAGGAAAAATAATATTGGCAATTCCCCATTGAACCGTTCTTAACCCGAAAGAAGCGCTCCGGGTACCACAGGAGGCATGTAATATGCCGAATTTTGAACCCGCCTTTATTGATACCTTCAATAAAGGGGCTCTGGCAGGAAAGATTGAAGCGGCGCATGAGATTTTAAAATCTTGCACCCTCTGCCCCAGAAAATGCAAGGTTGATCGGCCGGCCGGGGAAACCGGTATATGCAAAACAGGCCCAAAAGCCTATGTCTCCAGTTTCAATCCTCACTTTGGGGAAGAGGACCCTTTGGTGGGAAACCAGGGTTCCGGTACGATTTTTTTTACCCACTGCAACCTGTTGTGTAACTTCTGCCAGAATTATGACATCAGTCATCTGGGTCACGGTGAAAAGATATCCAATGAGCAGCTTGCAGGTATAATGCTTCATTTGCAAAATGGCGGGTGTCACAACATTAATTTCGTTACCCCGTCCCATGTGGTGCCCCAGATCCTCTCTGCTGTGGAAATTGCCATACAAAACGGTCTTTCAGTGCCGTTGGTTTACAATACCGGAGGGTATGATTCGCTTGAAACGTTGAAATTGCTCGAGGGTGTATTCGATATCTATATGCCGGATTTTAAATTTTGGGATCCTGAGGTGGCACAAACCACATGCAACGCTGAAGACTACCCAGAGGTGGCACAAAAAGCACTGATAGAGATGCACAGGCAAGTCGGTGACCTTATCACCGATGATGCCGGCATCGCCCGGCGTGGGATCTTGCTGAGACACCTGGTCCTGCCCCATGGACTTGCTGGAACCCGCGAAATAATGAGATTTATTGCACGTAAAATTTCATTGAACACATATGTCAACATAATGCCCCAGTACAGACCCTGCGGCCGGGCCGGTGAGGTAGAGGGACTGTCTGTTCATCTGTCACAAAAGGATTATAAAAAAGCTTTACAGGAAGCCAAAGAAGAAGGTATTGAAAGGCTTGACATCCGAGAGCGTCGATTTATTGCACACTAATGCCGTTGAGAATCAAATGAAAAATTATACATGGACAACATTTTTTTTGCTATTGGTTTTTACCGGGGTGGCTTCGGCGGAACGCTTGGCGGTAGCTGTGTCAGTGGCCAACATACGTTCAGGTCCCGGGCAAAATCATGAGCTCTTGTGGGAAGTGGAAAAATACCATCCCATCGATGTGTTTCAAAAGTCGGGACAATGGTATCATTTCCGTGATTTTGAAGGCGATAAAGGGTGGATTCACAAATCGCTTGTCGGGAAAATTCCGTCGGTGATTACCCAAAAAGAAAATTGCAGGATTCGATCCGGTCCCGGGCAAAGTTTTGCAATTTTGTTCACGGTTGAAAAAGGCGTTCCGTTTAAGGTAATACAGCGAAAAAATAGCTGGATTCAAATTCAGCACGCCGACGGGGACAAGGGGTGGGTCTATCAATCTCTGGTATGGTAAACGGACCGGTTATCCGGGTTGTTTTATGGTGAATTATCACGCTGAAGAGAATCGGCTTTCCAGAAAGCAAGCAACTCAAAATAATGATTGCAAATCAAAAGGATAAGCAAAAAAGATTGATTGTGGGCATCGGTTCGGCCCTGGTCGATATTCTTGCCCACGAAGAAGACGAATTTTTAGCGAAAACCCGTGCAGTTAAAGGTGGAATGAAATATGTAGACAGGGAGTTCATTGAATTGGCCGTGTCGCAAACCTCTAAAAAACCGATCATCATGCCCGGTGGGTCGGCGTGCAACACGGTGGTCGGCATCGGCAAGCTCGGAGGATCGGCTCGTTTTGTCGGCAAAAGCGGCATTGGCGAAATGGCCCGTCTGTTTGAAAAAGATCTGAAAAACAGCAACGTCGATCCTGCCCTTTTTAAATCACCGTCTCCCACCGGCAGGGTGCTGTCCATTATCACCCCCGATGCACAGCGGTCCATGTTAACTTTTCTCGGCGCCGCCTCAGAAACACAACCTGAAGAAATTACTGAAAATTGTTTTGAAAACGCTGCAATTGTTCATATTGAAGGATATCTTCTTTTTAACGAAGATCTGATCATGGCAGCCCTAAAAGGTGCAAAAGCCGCCGGCGCACTTGTCTCTCTGGATCTTGCCAGCTTTACGGTTGTTGAGGCGTCGAAAACCCTTCTGAAAAAAATTGTAAAGGATTTTGTTGACATTTTGATTGCCAATGAGGATGAAGCAAAAACATTTACCGGCCACAGGGACGAAATTAAAGCGGTCAGATCCCTATCTGAAAACACACAGATTGCAGCCCTAAAGGTTGGGGAGCGCGGCAGCTTTATTTCCCATGACGGGAAAATCATAAACATTGAAGCCATTGGAAGCGGTGCTGCTGTGGATACCACCGGCGCCGGTGATCTCTGGGCATCTGGTTTTCTCTTTGGACTGGTTAACGGTTATGGCCTCGAAAAATGCGGTAAACTTGGATCTGCCTGTGGTTACGAAGTGTGCCAGGTCGTGGGAGCGAACATCCCGGAAGAAGGCTGGCAAAGAATAAAAAAATTGCTGGAGGAATAATGGCAAAAAAAAGGATATCCCGATCTCGTAAAAGAGACCTCGCCGCCCCTGACGAGTTTATAACATTCTGGACAAAATTGCTTGATTTTGCTGAAAAAAACAAAGTGACGGTTTTATGTGCCCTGGGGTTTGTCGTGGTATTTATTGTTGTTGCAACGGGTTTTTTATATTTTTCAAAAAAATCCGAAGACACGGCATTTGCCCTGCTTCAAAAAAACATTACCCAATACCAGATGCTGCTTAAAAATACCGGACCGGAGAAGGCTTATCTGGAGGTTGGAAAGGATTTTCAGTCGATGATTGAAAAATACTCGGGCAGGACGGGTGGACAACATGCAAGACTCATATATGCCAATATCTGTTATACCGCCAAAGATTATGACAATGCTATAGAACTTTACAAGACATCCCTTGAAAACTTCAATGATGAACCGTTTATTAAAAATCTCATTATTAACAGCCTGGGATACTCCTATACGGTGAAGAAAGATTACAAAACCGCAGCCAAATATTTTGAAATGATTGCGTCAACGCCGGATTACAGCATTAAAGATGAAGCCCTTTTCAATTTAGGGGAGATATATGATGCCATGGGCGATAATGTAAAAAGCATCGATGCGTTTAAGGAAATTTTATCCGACCATGCCGACTCAATATATATTGAAATTGCAAAAGAAAAGGTGGCAGGTCAGATGCAGAGTTAAAATTCCCCAAAAAAAATGGTCAACCGGTTTTAAGCCGATTGACCATTTAGAAGGAAAACAGATGAAGAAATTATTAGGTTGCAAATAGAACATGCAAGTTTCTTGCCAAAGTGGCACATAGAGCCTATCGTTTTTTCACCATTTCAATTTATACAATATTTATAGAGAGTTATACTAAAGCCCCTTCGAGATATCCCGCACTACTTTTCTTCTTAACCACACCCTCTAAATCCGGAATCGTTCAATATTTTGAACCGCACCCAACAACAAAAATTTTAACAGGTTGATTTAACAGAAGATAACCCCAAATCCGCCCGATTCAATTTTTTGAACCCCTTAAAACTCAAATTAAGGTATCCATTTAAAATGATAAGAAAAAAATGGTTATCTTCTTTGATTCAAACTTTTGAACCGACGTCCAATTTCAACTTTTTTATTTTCCAGTTAAGCCCGCTTTTGCCAATGCCGAGCAATTCGGCCGCCTGGGATTGAACATTATTTGTCAATTTCAAAGCCCTTTCGATCATCTTCGTTTCGATCATCGTAAGGGTTTCATCCAATTTCGCAACAGAAGGTATTCCTTCAATATGCAGCGTGTTATAAACATTGCTTCTAAACTCCTTGGGAAGGTCTGAGACCTGAATGGTATTGCTTCGACACATCACCATGGCCCGTTCAATAACATTCTCCAACTCACGAACATTTCCGGGCCAGCTGTAATCGAAAAAAAAACGTTCAACTTCCGGATCAAGACCGGTTATCGTGGTTTCGGATTTATATTCCTCTCCGTATTTATGGATAAAATGATCCGCCAGCAGGTGAATATCTTCCTGACGGTTCCTTAAAAGAGGCAGGACAATATGTACAACATTCAACCGATAATAGAGATCTTCTCTGAATCGTCCCTGGATCATTTCATCTTTAAGTCTCTTATTTGTAGCAGCAATAATACGCATATCGACAGAAATCGACTTTACCCCTCCAACCCTTTCAAAATTTTTTTCTTGGAGGACCCGTAAAAGTTTCACCTGTAAATTTTGTGAAAGTTCGCCAATTTCATCGAGAAAAAGGGTGCCGGCATCAGCCAATTCAAAACGGCCTTTCCGCCTTGCTGCGGCACCGGTAAATGCCCCTTTTTCATGGCCAAAAAGCTCACTTTCAAGAAGCGTCTCTGCCAGAGCGCTACAGTTCACCGCAATGAACGGTTTATCGCGCCGCGGGCTGTTAAAGTGGATCGATTTTGCCACCAGTTCTTTCCCGGTACCGCTTTCACCTTCGATCAAAACAGTGGTGGTGGCAGGTGCCACTTTTCGAATCGTTTCGAAAACATCCTTCATCACCTTACTTTTTCCAATAATATTCCCGAAACTGTACTTTGATTCCACAGCATTTCTGAGTTGCCGGTTCTCTTTGACCATACGGTACATGCCGATGGCCTTATTAACATATAGAATTAGCCGATTATTATCGAAAGGCTTGAGAATATAACTGTAGGCCCCTTTCTGCATGGCCTCTACAGCTTTATCCACAGTGCCGTAAGCGGTCATCATAATGACCGGAACCTCCTTATCTTTGTCCTTGATTTTTTCCAGGAGTTCAATGCCGTCCATTTTGGGCATTTTCATGTCTGTAAGGACCAGATCAACGTCGATATTTTTCAGTATTTCAAAGGCCTCATAACCGCTGTTTGCACAAAAGGTTTCGAACCCCTCTTCTTCGAGAACCGCACTTAATATCCGCGGATAATTCTTTTCATCATCAACGATCAGAATGGTCTCCATGCCTATACTCCCTGTTTCACAGGTAATTCTACTTTAACCCGGGCGCCGGCACCCGTTCTTGCGCTAATCTGGACGCGTCCGCTGTGGGATTCAATGATATTTTTTACAATACCCAGCCCCAGACCGGTTCCTTTGGCTTTGGTTGTAAAAAATGGATCCCATATTTTTTCCATGAGGTTTTGGGGGATACCTTCCCCGTCATCTTCAAAAAATATTTTTACGGTATTGTCCGTGGATTGTATTGCGACATGTATTTTGCCGCCCTCGGGCATCGCCTGCATCGCATTAATTAAAATGTTTAGGAATGCCTGATAAAGCATATCAGAATCGGCTGTTATTTCCGGAATATTATTGTCATAATGTTTTGCAACCGTATAGCCTTCCTCTTCAATGTGTGATGCCAAAAAATTTATGTTTTTCTCAAGAACAGCCTCGACATTGCAATTCATGAGATTTGGATTTTTGGGTTTCGCAAAATTTAAAAAGTCTGTGATAATATTATTTAAACGGACGGATTCTTCGATGATGATATCTGGAATAGAATTCGAAGGATCGTAGCCGGCCATTTTTTTCTTTAAGAGTTCGGATGAGCTTTTTATAATACCCAATGGATTCCGAATTTCATGGGAAATCCCTGCTACCATTTCGCCCAGTGTCGACAAATGTTCTGCTCGGCTTAACTGCTCTTTGAGCTTGAGTCTTTCCAGGGCACGCTTTTCAATGATGCTTTCGCCCCGTTTGACCACAAACAGAAGCGCCAGAAATAGCGCCCCCATCACAATCGAGCTGGTGGTAATAACACGGATTTGAAAATCGAAAATTGCTTTATAGTCATCTGTTAAATCCTGAGCGATTTCTACGACACCCAGTACCGGACCGGATATCCTGGAGAGGGGTTGCTCTGCGCGCAGGGGGGCAATTGTAATTAACCGGCTGTCTTGGGGAATTCCGAGCAAGATCCGGAACCAGCTACCGCTTTGAATCAGATTTGAAGTCGACTTGCCTAAAATTGCATCCTCATATCCTTTGCCGCCCGATTTTTCCTTGCCGATCACTGAGTGGTCAAAACTGTATGATATGGTGTTTTCCATATCGTATATGTTGACCATATCAACCTTGAAGCTGTGAAGCGTGCTTCGGACGACTTTGTCCATCCGTTCAAATTGTTTTTGATCGCTGAGCTGAATCTTGCCGAATTTCAATGCAACCGGAATGATGAACTGCAAAAACACCTGATGATTCAGATTTTCGATCAGAAGGCTGGCGTAGTCTTCACTTTTTTGTTGCTGCATGGTCTTTGCCCAGTGGGTATTGAACAAAGAGAGGACCAGCGTTCCAATGAATATTACGATCAGGCTTGTAAACGTAAAATATTTGACCAACCTGAACGGCTTGACTTTTTCTTCTGTGGCTTGGAGGTTCATAAACAAGATTAATGGCTCGGCATGGGAATATCGAATATCGACACGGGAATATCTTTATCTAAATGAAAAAGACGTCCAGTGCAGCAAAAAATAACCTTCTCAAATTTCAAGCCCTTAAAGATTCTTTGATTGCGCGTTGACCGCGTTAACAGAGGGTGCGAAACTCGAGGGACAATATAATCCGTAAAAATATATACGGAAGCTAACCGCTAAAGTCAAGGTAATGCTTTATTTTCATTGACACTATAACAACTTTGCTTTCAGCTTTAAGGGACCGGAACAAACATTTTTTTTAGAATTGCTTTATTGTACATATATTTTCACAATTATATAATACCATATATAGTAAATTAATTGCCAAAACCACCAAATAAAGTAATTAATTAAAATTTGTCTATAATTATGCATAAAGTTCTTGAACTTGATAATAATTTAAGGTAATATTGTAAAAAAAAGAAATTCCCATCCGGAATTTTACAAATCTGCTAAAAAGGCTGTTTAATGAAAGGAAACCATTTAAAAAAAATCAGAGAGTCTTTGTTGATGAGCAAGACCGAACTGGCCAGAAAGGCGGCCGTGTCTCCCATTACGATTGCCCGGATCGAAAAAGGGATGCCGTGCCGACTTGAAACTCAGCGCAAGATTATTTTGGCCTTGGGTTTCGATCTTTCTGATAAAAATAAAATATTTGCTGACTAAAATTTATTATGTTTTTTGGAAAAAAAAATCATCTTATTGGTCTGGACATCGGTTCCAGGACTATAAAAGTCGCTGAAGTCGTCGACACCAAAACAGGATCTACCCTAAAAACCTTCAGCTCCATCGATATTGAACCCGAACTCATCGAAGAAGGTTCCATTAAAGATCCTGAAACTGTCGCCGAGTATATCCGAGAACTCTTTAAAAGCGTCAAACTAAAGGACAGGAACGTAGCGATCTCCATCGGCGGTTATTCGGTGATTGTAAAAAAGATCAACGTCCAGACCATGACGGAAGATGAATTGCACGAAACCATTCATTTTGAAGCGGAACAGTATATTCCATTCGATATCAACGATGTCAATTTAGATTTTCAAATCCTGGGAGAAAGTGAACACAATCCCAATCAGATGAGTGTTCTGTTGGTCGCCGCCAAAAAAGAGATGGTGAATGAATATATCAACCTTGTTCAGATGGCCAATCTGAACACCTGCATAATCGATGTTGACGCTTTTGCCCTACAAAATATTTTTGAATTTAACCATACCCTTGAAGATGAACATGTGGCCCTGATTGATATCGGTGCCAGCAAGACATCCTTGAATATTCTAAAAGGCAATTCCTCTGCTTTTATGCGTGATGTTTCCCTTGGATGCGCACAAATCAATGAGAAGATCGTTTCACTGGTCGATTGTTCTTTAGAAGAAGCGGAAAACATTAAATTTCAGCAACAATCAGACATAATTTCCCTTGAAGATCTAAAAAAAATTGTTTCATCTGTGGTGGCTGACTGGTGCACTGAAATAAAACGTGCCCTTGATTTCTTCTATTCCACATATCCGGAAAATCAGATAACCAGCTTTGTCCTCAGCGGTGGTGGCGCCAATATTAAGGAATTTCGACACATTCTGGCAGATGAAACATCCGCTGAAGTCGAAGTCATCAATCCTTTTAAAAATTTCTCAGCCGACAGCAGCCGTTTTAACGCTTCTTATCTTGAAAAAATAGCACCACAGGCTGCCATCTGTATGGGGATTGCCATACGAAAAATTGGTGACAAATGATACGAATCAACCTGCTCCCTTATCGCGCAGCACAGAAAAAAGAGAACATCCGCAGGCAGATCAGTATATTTATCCTAGCTGTCATCATGGTTGTGGTAATACTTTTGTATTATAACATGAGCTTGAACAACGATATCGATGCCCTGAACACCCAGATAAAAAACACAAAATCAATGTTGGCCCAGGTCGAACAACAAGCCAAAAAAGTCGACGAAATAAAAAAGGCGTTCGACAGATTAAAACAAAAGACCGATGTTATAAAGAGTCTGGAAACGAATCGAAAGATTGCAGTCCAACTACTTGATAACATGACAACACTGGTGGCTGAAAATGTCTCAACCTCTCAATCGGAAGCATCGGCAGACAGCGACAGCAAGCCTGTAAAACGGTTATGGTTTACCAATTTTCAGGAAAATGGAGACCAAATTAACCTTCGGGGAATTGCCCTGGACAATAAAACCATTGCTGATTTTATGAGCCGCCTGGAAGCCTCCAACCTTTTTATGAATGTAAACTTAAAGACCATAAAACAACAAAAGATAAGCGAATTAAATCTTAAAAGTTTTGAAATTATCTGCACCAGGATCTCTCGGAATAAATCGAAAAAGAAAAAATAAAACCGGTCCATGGTATCGCGATAACGATGAAAAAAATCGAACTCTCTAATTTATCAGAATGGTTTTTTAAAAATACCGATAAAATCGGAAAGCTGTCTAAGCTGTACAGGATTCTGTTATCTTTGGGGATTCTCGCTGCGCTCATTGGCCCGTTTTTCTATTTTTCCTTTTTGCCCAAACGCGATACAATTGATGCATTGAAAACGGAAAACGATTTGCTGGAAACCAGACTCGTCAGGGCAAGAGCAAAGGCAGGGCAACTGAAACATTTTCAGGCGAAGCTCAAAGAGGCTGAGATTGAATTCAAAATCGTAAGGAAAAAACTTCCTGAAAAAAAAGAAATACCGTCTCTGCTGTCAAGCATTTCAAGGTCTGGCCGGGATGCCGGGTTGGAATTTATTCTGTTTCAGCCGCAGCCTGAAATAAACAAAGATTTTTATGCTGAAATTCCGGTATCGATTATGGTTACAGGCAGCTATCACAATGTCGCCCTCTTCTTTGACAAATTGGCAAGGTTATCCAGGATTGTAAATATAAAAAACATTAAAATGACCACCGCCAAAGGCGGCAACAATCTCACAACATCATGTACGGCTATCACGTACAGGTTCATTGATACGAAGCAGAAAAAAGCTTCATGAGACGAGGCATCAAAAAGACACGATAAGTCATGGATAAACATCTTGTTTTCATACGCAGCATTGTCTGTATCGCCTGTTTTTTTACCCTGTTGTGGGGTTGTGAAAAACAAGAAGACCCGCCAGCGAAATCACGGGAAATCACGAAAAAGATCATTATCTCGGAACAGGCGGCCCCAAAATCTCAACCGCCGGAAAAGATTGAGGTTGAAAAACCCGCCTCTGTAGAAGAGACGGCAACCTCCATACCCGAATCCACGCCTCAACCACCCAAACAGCCTGTCGATGCGACCCACAAAACCATCGTTGCATCGGTGCCTCCCACCCCTCAAACGGTTGAAAAATCGGAAGCGGTTAAATCGGTTTCCACAAAAGCAGCGGGGAAGCCCACGCCAGAAATCCCACCTCAGGTTCCAAAACAAAACGCCGATACAGCGCACAAAACAATCATCGCTTCGGTATCTCCCACAAGTCCCAAAATCGAAACACCGGAAATATCCGATCTTTACAATCCCGAAGCGAAGCTGGATCCATTTGAACCGCTTTTTAGAAAAGAACCTGCATCCATAGCAGTAAGGAAGAAAAAATCAAAAAGACGATCGCCCCTTACACCCCTTGAAAAAATGGATTTAAGCCAGCTGAAGCTTTCGGGAATCATACTTGCGCCCAGTGGGAATAAAGCCCTGGTTCAGGAAGCCTCCGGAAAGGGATATGTCGTAAAAAAAGGCACGTATATCGGAATCCACTCCGGCAAAATCGTTGAGATATTAGAGGATCAAATCATTGTTGAAGAAGAAGCTGAAGATATTTATGGCAAGGTTTCTATCGTAAAAAAATCACTTAAACTCCAGAAACCTCCCGGAGAATAGCATGAATTATGAAATGAAAAAATGGTTTAAAATGGGAACATTCGGTTTCTTTTTGCTCGCTTTGCCGACCCTGTTTGCTGGGTGTGCTTCCAACACCACGACCGTCAAAGAAACCCAAAAACCGATGGTCGAATCTGCCAAGCCCAAGCGGATCACCCAAATAAGCATTGCCGAAGATTCTGAATCGAGCATCGTCAGGATCGGGGGAAATGAGTTGCTGTCCTATACCTCAGTTAAACAACCGTTTCCGCTGGGTGTTCTCCTTTATTTTCCTGAAACCGTCCTCGACAATATCCAATCGAATTTTTCACCGGAGAGCGACATTGTCGCCGGGATTAAATCTTCTGAATTATCGGCCAAGGGGCATGCATCCAGAATCGAAATCTCATTAAAAAAAGATGTTTCATACGAAGTCGTCCGCGAAGATACAGGCCTTAAAATAGTGTTCAAAAAAACACCGTCCATGTCCGTTTCCGCCACACCGGAAATAGAAAAAAAAGAACCGTCGGAGGGCACATCCATGGCGCATGGGGAACAACCTGCCGCCTCTGATCAGAAGATATTGACGGCTCAAACTGAAACCCGTGAAATCGCTCGACCGAAAGTGGAAAAAAATTCCCCTGCATGGATTAATCGAATCGACTTTTCAAGTGAAACGGCCGGCCAATCGACGATTATTATCGGAACCACCGCACCGGTCAAACACAATGTGAAAAAAATCAACGATAAAAAACTCCTGCTCAATCTTTATCCTTCAAAACTTCCAGACTATCATCAACGACCATTGATTACCACACGTTTTCAAAGTGCTGTGGATCGGATAACCCCCTTCCAAACCTCTGCCATGAAAAATACATCGGGATTTGTAATTGACCTGCGGGATTCTGTACCCTATTTTATCGAACAGACGGACAACCTGATTCTGGTTCATTTTGAAGCCTCTTCCGTGCCGCCCAGGCCCCTTGACGCCGCCGAGCTTCCACCCTGGAGAAACGTTATGGCAGAAGCGGTCGATAAAACAGACGCCCCGGAACTGAAACCGTCTGAACATAGAAAATTTAAAGCTCAAACCGGGAAATACACCGGCGAAAAGATCGCCATCAATTTCTTCGAAACCGACATAAAAAATGTTTTTCGCATCTTAATGGATGTCAGCGAAAAAAACTTCGCCATTGACAAAGATGTAACCGGACAAGTGACCCTGGCATTTGACAAGCCGGTGCCCTGGGATCAAATCCTTAACGTAATTCTGAAGATGAACCGGTTGGGGAAGGTTTTCGAAGGAGACATCATCCGCATTGCGACCCTTAAAACCCTCCAACTGGAAGAAACGGAACGGCTGGCAAAAATCAAGGCCGCCCAAAAGCTTGAGGACCAAAAAAAAGCGCTGGAGCCCCTGTTAACAGAATACATTCCGGTAAACTATGCAAATGCAAAAGCAGATGTGTTACCCCAGATTATACTTACCGAAGGACGCGGCACCATCAGCGTTGATGAACGCAACAATCAAATTATCATCACGGATGTGGCAGAAAAGATACAAAAAGCCAAGGAAATCGTCAAGGTAATCGACAAGGTAACACCCCAGGTCATTATCGAGGCCAGGATTGTGGAAGTCTCCGACAGCTTTTCTCGTGAATTCGGGACTCAATGGTCGATTGCCGGCACAAAGGAAGATACGCTTGGGGGGACTTTAGGTTATGATATGTCAGCAACAAACCCGCCATCACAGGGTGTTGGTGGTTCTGCCGGACAAATCGGAATTGAATTTTCCAGACTGCTCGGCGACCAATTCCGAGTGCTGGACGCAAGGCTCATGGCTTCAGAATCTGAAGGCGCGGTCAAGATAATTTCCTCTCCGAAAGTTTTAACCCTTGACAACAAACCGGCCAAGATCAAGCAGGGATTGGCCTATCCTTATAACAAGCTGGATGCCGACGGGAATACCACAACGGAGTGGAAAGACATCGCCCTTGAGCTGGAAGTGACACCCCATATAACCCCCGACAACCGCATTACAATGAAAATCACCATAAAAAACAATGAGATCGGAGAAATTATTAACGGTGAGACATCATTTACCACCAAGGAGGCCTATACCGAACTGCTGGTGGATGACGGGGATACAATCATTATCGGCGGCATCAGAAAAACGAGAAACACCACGGGTGAAAGCGGAGTTCCGTTTCTAAATCAAATACCGGTGGTAGGCTGGCTCTTCAAAACAAAACAAAAAACCGATGAAAAACAGGAGCTGTTGATCTTTATTGCCCCCAGAATCGTTCAGCTCGAACAGGTGGGTAGTTAGGGGTGATACAGAGTTTTTACTCTAAATGCTTTATTTTTTGAACCGCTTTTTCCGATTGTCTGGCCAGAGCACTTTTTGGTGCCAGTTCGTCGACTTTTTGATACGCATTCAGCGCACTTTTATAGTCATGCAACAAGGTGTACGCCGTGGCAAGATCGAAATATAACAGGGCCGTGCGCGGATATTCTTTTACAGCGCTTTCCAGTATTTCAACACCCTCCGGAATCCTTCCCATGGCCATGTAAGTAAGGCCGAGACCCCGCAGCGCATTGATAAATTTCGGCGCTATTTCAAGGGCTTCGAGGTAGTATTTTTCAGCTGATTCGTATGCCTTCTTGTTAAAGTACGCCCATCCCATATTCGATAGGGGTAAATGGGGTGAGGCATAGACCAGATTTCCTGCGACCTCTTTGAAATACGCGATGGCCACATCCCATTCCCCTTTGTCGAGATATACGGTCCCCAGGTTATTCTTGGCAGACGCGTAATCCGGTTTAAGGGCCAAGGCTTTTTTAAAGTGGGAGATTGCAAGGTCCGGTTTTTTTTTGGCTTTGTAAGTGAGGCCCAGATCGTTTTGCAGAAAAGGATCGTCCGGATAAAGGGATTCGGCTTTTAGAAACTCCCTCAGTGCTCCTGAATAATTCCCCTGCTCAAAGTATACTTCACCAAGATTCCGTGCCGCCTCTCCCTGTTTTTTTTGTACCTGCAGGTTTGATGTACACGCAACGGTGCAAATTGCAACAACCGCAAGAAATGTCCACCCAAGTCGAAAAGTCTGCATCTTTTTTACCTTTTAACATCCGACAGCTCGCAACTGTCCTTTTACGAATTCATCAAAACGGTGTCTGGTCGATCCAATTGTCATTCAACTTGACCATCATGATTTTTATGCCGTTATTTGCCAAGAACTCAACCACCCCGTCATGCAGAGGAACCATTGCCAAAAGCGTCTCCGGTGTATCGGCATCGTCGATTAAAAACCCGGGGATGGTGAGGGTGGTATTGTGTCCGGCGGATCTCTTGGCGGCCAAAAAACTGGGGTTCTCGGTAAAGGAAACACCCATTGCAACGAGAAGCCGCGCCGAGATCGCATCCAAAGTATCACGATCTGTTACCTGGATGATGTTGCGGCCCGATTTTTTTATGGCTTGAACCGCATCACCATAAATTTCTCCGAAGTCGATAAGAAATGAAGTTCCGCTGTCATGGGTAGCAAGATTTGAAGCCGCTTCAATGGTAATCCCTGCATACTCGAATGAAATCGTCTCGTTGGGTTGGTATCGATACCCCATGGCCCCCAGAAAATTGCTGACAAACATCTTATGATTCACGGCATTGATGACACGTATATCCTCGGACGCCCGCTTGTATCGGGGCGCATTCGATTCTCGGTCGGCGGAATTTTTTCCTTTGAGAACTTCCTTGATAACAATACCTTTTTGGTCCAAATAGCGATCGATGGAATTCGGTGTCCGCTCTTTTTGGCCGTCGATAAGTGTTATGCAAAGATAGCGCTTTTTTTCCCCGGACGGCTCGGGTTGTTCCATGACCCACATTCCCCGGACTTCAATCTTAACGTTATGATCTGAAATAGACAACTGGGTCTTCAAAATTTTATTTTCAAAGCGGTCCAAAACTGCATCAAAGATTTTTTCCACAGAGTCCCCGGGTTCTGTTGTGACAATATGCACATCTTTCCAAAAAGATTTGGCCATTTTAATTTCTGAAGCCTGATTGCCAGCATTCATTGGAAAGAACACCCGGGTGCCGTCTCTGAGTTCCATGAAAGGGGACCTGGAAAGGTCGACTTTTACATCTTCCCATCCGAGACGCGGAAAGAAGTATACACCTTTATTAAAAAATTTAGCATCCAGCGCCCACGCGACCTTTGACAACGGAGATTCTGCCTGTTTCTCTGTATCTTTTGCCATGGTGGGTATCGGTGTTTTCTGACCCGCAGTGATTGAAGGGTCGATGTCGGCTGTTTTGCCATACTGGGTTGTCTGCTCAAACAGGGACGGGACCCGTGGCTGGCTTTGAATTTCTGGACCAGGAATCCGGATCATCTGACCGACATAAATTCGGTTCAAATTTTTAATTTTAGGATTCATCACCCTGAACAATTTCATGCCATTTTCATATGCTTGGGTACCATAACCTTCAAACTGTTTGGCAATAAGGATGGATACAGAATCCCCTTTTTGGACCCGATATGGGGACGAATGCCTTTCAAGGGCTTGAGACATGCGGGAATCGGCTATAAATGGAATGGTAACAACCCCCGAGGATTGTTCCGGAAGGGCGTCCCGGGTGACTTTCTTAAGAGGAATCAGGATGTGCTGTCCCGGACGAATTCTGTCAATGTTATGAACGTGAGGATTCAATCGTTTGAATATCCGTAAAAATTCCGGGTAATCCTTGTGAGAAAGTTCCCCCTTTTGTCTGAAAAGTTTAAAGATCCAATCATTTTTTTTTACAACATACGGATCACAGAGTATGTTCCAGCCCCTGTCGTAACGAACAACGTAGTTTTTGTATACAAAAGCGCAATATGCGGGACGGAGAACAATCAGACATGCTAAAATGAGTGTCGAGCAACAGACGGATATTAAACACACGTCTTGAATCTTCATGCCTTCAGCACCTTTTTGAGACTCAAACGCGTTGCGACCTCCTCGGATATCCGTTCGACAAAATTATCGAACGCTGCACCCTGCAATGGTTTCCCCGGAGCAGGGACTTTTGGGAGATCCTTTGGGTGAACGTAAACAGGCGCATTCATAAGTGCCGGGTCCGAAACAATTCCGAATTCTGCAGGAAAGCTTTTTTCAAAATACATCTCCTGAAAACCGGAAAACTTGAGTGCATGGGCTGTGGAATCGACCACTGCGACATCATTGTTTCCGACAATTTTCTGCTTGCGTGCTTCCACCAGGCCGGCAAGCGATTCTCCGCCGTGGGTACAGGCAATATGTCCGTTCCGATTGGCCAAAAGTTCCCAATCCATGATGGATTGTTCAGAAACCTCCATAAAAAACACATTCTGCCTGTCCGACATCCGGTTATAAGCATCTACCAGATGAATCACCCTCGGCATTGAAACAGGATTCCCGATCATGGCGGCCTGGGCAACACTGGACTTGACGGTCACCGGTCTAAACTTTCGTTTCTCAGCATCCGGTTCGAGGTAATATCGGTAAACAGGGTTGGCATGTTGAGACTGAACGCCCAATATTTTCGGCAAAGACGTTATGATACCGGTCTCATAAAATTTTAAAAACCCGCTGATCACAGCGGTAATATTGCCGGCGTTACCAATGGGTAAAACCACCACCTTATCTTCCATGTCGTATTCAAAGGATTGGGCAATTTCATATGAATACGACTCCTGTCCAAGTATCCGCCAGGCATTTTTAGAGTTGAGAAGTGCCACATTATAGTTTTCTGACAATGCTTCAACAACCTTCATACAATCGTCAAAAACACCCGGAATCTCGAACACAGCAGCACCGCTTCCCAGGGGCTGAGAAAGCTGTTGGGGGGTGACCTTCTTGTGGGGAAGGAGCACGGCAGATTTAACATGGGGTTGAAGATAGGACGCATATAAGGCAGCGGCAGCGGAGGTGTCTCCGGTAGACGCACATATGGCCAGCACGTCGGAAACATAACCTTTTTGAAGCAAAAAATGGATATAGCTCAAGGCACTGGCCATCCCCCGGTCCTTAAAGGAGGCGCTGGGATTTTGACCGTCATTCTTAAAGTAGAATCTGACACCGGCTTTCTGTTGCAAAAAATCATTTGCTTCGACAATCGGTGTGTGTCCTTCGCCCAGATAAATCACCGAATCGAGGGGTATCACCGGCCCGATAAATTCATGATACAGATAGATCCCCTTTAATGCTGGAATGGTAAGCATCTTGCGATAGTCAAAAATTTTTCGCCAGATCTCTCCCGGAATCTTTTTTAAACGCTCAAAATTGAGGTCGTAAATGAGAAGCACCTGTGCGCAATCCGGGCACGTATAGAGCAGTTTATTAATTCCGTACCTTTGGCCACAGCCCAGGCATCGATAAATCAGTTCGCCCTCATGCTGAGGAATTATAAAGGGTTGAATTTCTTTTGGAAAATTTTCTGGTTTCACGGCACGAGTTTTTCCATTCCCCCCATATAGGGTCTTAGGGCTTCGGGAATAATCACGGATCCGTCAGCCTGTTGAAAATTTTCAAGTACTGCAGCAAAGGTCCGTCCCACTGCAAGACCGGATCCGTTGAGGGTATGGACAAGTTCTGTCCCTTTTTTCCCTTTTCTTTTGAATCTAATGCTGGCGCGCCGGGCCTGAAAGCTTTCAAAATTGCTGCATGACGAAATTTCTCTGTAAACCCCTTGCGCGGGCATCCACACTTCAATATCGTAGGTTTTTGCTGCAGAAAAGCCCAGGTCGCCGGTGCACAGATTGATAACCTGATAGGGGAGCCCGAGGTATTTTAAAATCTTTTCGGCATTGTTTAAGAGCGTTTCGAGCTCATCATAAGACGTCTCCGGTCGGGTGAACTTCACCAGTTCGACCTTGTTGAACTGATGCTGCCGGATCAAGCCCCGGGTATCCTTGCCATGGGAACCTGCTTCTGAACGAAAACACGGGGTATACGCCGTGTAGAGAATCGGCAACATGTCTTCATCCAGGATTTCGCCTTTATGGATATTGGTAACAGGGACTTCCGCCGTCGGAACCATGAAATAATCCCACCCTTCCAGCTTGAAAAGATCCTTCTCGAATTTCGGCAACTGACCGGTGTTGGTCATACTGTCCCGGTTTACCATAAAGGGGGGGAGTATTTCTTTATAACCGTGCTCGGTGGTATGGATATCCAGCATAAAATTAATCAGCGCCCTTTCCAGCTTTGCACCGGCCCCCAGATAGAGCGGAAAACGTGCACCGGTAATTTTGGATGCTGTTTCAAAATCCAAGATCTTAAGGTTTTCGCCCAAAGTCCAGTGAGGCAGCGGTTCGAAATCGAAATCCGGGGGGGTGCCCGTCTTTTTAAGAACCGGATTTTCAGAACTGTCCTTGCCGATAGGAACGGACGTGTGGGGCAAATTGGGCAACCCAAAAAGAATTTGGTTTATCTTTTCTTCATTTTCGGTCAAATGAAGCTCCAGGGTTTTGATTCTCCCCCCAACTTCGCGCATCTCGGTCACAAGATCATCCGCATCTTCACCGTTTTTCTTCATGCCAGCGATCTTCTCCGAGACAACATTCCGGCGATGTCTTAAAGTTTCAGTCTCGAGCAGAAGAGACTTGCGTTGGGTATCGGAATCTTTAAAAGTTTCCAAGTCCGCTGTGTCTCCTCTGTTTGCCAGCGAGATTTCTATTTTTTCCAGATTTTGTCTTACAAACTTGATTTCCAGCATATCGGTTTTAATATTCCTTTAAATCTTAATTCGGTTTGTTCAACCGACGTTTCATAACCTAATTTTTTAACGCTTTTTTTCACACCTGAACCGGATTGCCACTACCTGTATTATCGACAGCCTGATTTGGGAAAAATTCTTTTGCCTTGTATCACGGGCAAGCCATATCGTCAATGATTATTATAAGTTGACATTGTTCATTAAATTTGTATACTATAAAAAACATTCAAAATGTTTGCGCGGGGGAAAATATCCATGGAGGAAATTCGAGAAACAAAGGATGAGATACGCAGCAATGTTGCAGAGGCACTTGCCGCACTTTCAGCCAAAGAAGTTGAAGCAAAAACAACAAAAATAGAAAATCGGCTCTTTGAATTCGCTAATTTTCTGGAAGCCAACATTGTTTTACTCTATATCAACAGTAGCTGTGAAGTTAACAGTCTGAAAATCATTAAAAGATGTTTCAATTACAACAAAATCGTTATTCTGCCTGCTTTTGACACAACAAAACATAAAATGAAATTGATAAAAATCGACAATGTCGACACGGATTTGACGCTGGGCCCCAGAGGCATCTTGGAACCGGATCCCATCCAATGCAACGTTGTCCCCATCGAATGCATCGACATTGCAATTATCCCAGGCATCGCTTTTGATGAAAAGGGCGGAAGAATAGGATCCGGCGATGGATATTACGACCGGCTTATTCCAAGCCTCTCCATTACCACAAGAAAAGTCGCCTTGTCGTTAGAAGACCAGATCGTTCCACAAATACAAATGGAATCCCACGACAAGTATGTGGACATAATTATTACAGATAAACGGATTATCTATAAAATATAACCGGATAAAGCTCCCCGGACCCTCAACGTGTTGCGCTCAATAT
>Ga0209013_10001734_pt1 | contig 20037 bp, 18 predicted proteins | sample Cruoilmetagenom2_FD_187291 | JGI IMG/M metagenome (GOLD analysis project Ga0209013, IMG submission 187291) | Oil polluted marine microbial communities from Coal Oil Point, Santa Barbara, California, USA - Sample 2 (SPAdes) (version 2) | ecosystem: Environmental > Aquatic > Marine > Oil seeps ...
AGTCCCTTCGCCTGCTCGCCCGGGGTCGTCGCCACCTCGACCGTATAGGTATGATCGCCGCTATCGGTTTTCAGGACGAGCGTGCCGGTGTCGGCCGCGCCCGCGGACATGACGGGATGAACGGTCACGAGCATCATGACCCAGAGAAGCGCAAAAGATGCAAAAGATGAGGGTGTCAGTGTGAGGACGGGCCGCCGGCGCCGTCGGGCTTGAGCTCCGCCGCCATCAGCCCCTTCGGACCGCGGCCGTAGCGCACAAGCAGCGACTGGCCGGGCCTCAGTTCGGTAAAGCCGCAACGCCGCAAGGTCTCCATGTGCACGAAGATGTCGAGCGTAGACGGACCGCGTGTCAGGAAGCCGAAACCGCGCAGACGGTTGAACCATTTCACCATGGCGCGTTCCCAATCGCTCTCGGGAATGACGACCACATGGGTGCGTTGCGGGAGTTGGGACGGATGGATCGCCGTGGAATCGTCGATCTCGAGAATCCGAAAGGCCTGCAAGCCCTTCGGGCGGCGCAGTACTTCGCAAACCACCCGCGCGCCCTCGTAGGCTGTCTGGTGGCCGTCTCGCCTGAGACATGTCACATGCAAAAGTACGTCGGGAAGGTCTTCGTCCGGAACAATAAAGCCATAACCCTTGGACGCGTCGAACCACTTGATCGACCCTGAAACCTCGAACACATCGACTGTGGCTTCTTCGTCGCGTTGGGCGTGTTCCTCAAGATGTGGCGATTCTTTCGCCCCCATTGCCGCATTCCCCCCGCTTAACTTTCATCAGCCAATTCGTACGCCTCACAACGAATCGACTGAAACACTCTGACTTTGAACATAGCATTGCGCGTTTCGGTGGCTAGTGGAATTTTCCAACACGCAAACGCTTCTCCACAGACGCAGCCGAGCCTCATCACGAAGGCATGATGTGTCGCTCAAACGTCTGATCGGCAAGAGAAACTCTTCGATGTTGCAGGTGCGTTCGAAATTTCGTGTCAAAGGCATGAAATCTCGGTGACAGCACTGCAAATGTTTACGGCAGCGAACAAATCTCCACTTCCACTCAGATTCGCGCGATGCTGTGGACGCGCGGCAACATTCGCCAGGAAAATTTTGTATTCGAGCCGTATTCGAGCCGGTTAGCGCGGCTTGCCAGGCTTGCGCGCTCCGCATTAGGGTCGGGCCAAGACCTTAAACCCATCTGCGAGGAGACGTTCCCGATGAAGTATCTGCACACAATGGTGCGCGTTGCCGATGTCGATAAGTCGCTCGACTTTTACTGCAACAAGCTCGGCCTGAAGGAAGTCAAGCGGATGGAGAACGAACAAGGCCGCTTCACCCTGATCTTTCTGGCAGCCCCCGGCGATGAGGATGCCCAAGTTGAGCTCACCTATAACTGGGATTCGGAAGAGTATGGCGAGGGCCGCAACTTCGGCCACCTGGCTTACGAGGTCGACGACATCTACGCGACCTGCGACCACCTGATGAAGAACGGCGTGACGATCAACCGCCCGCCGCGGGACGGCTACATGGCCTTCATCCGCTCGCCCGACAATGTCTCGATCGAGTTGCTGCAGAAGGGCGCACCGAAACCCAAGCAAGAGCCCTGGGCGTCGATGGAAAATACCGGGAAGTGGTAGGCGGGCGCGGTGCGCCGAGAAGAAGTGGCACTCCCTAGGGGAATTGAACCCCTGTTTCCAGGTTGAAAACCTGGCGTCCTAACCATTAGACGAAGGGAGCGTACCGCTTGAGCACCGTCATATAGAAAGCTTTGCCGCTTCCCGCAAGAATGAGGCGCCTGCCCTCACCCGAGGCACGGAGCCGCGTCCTCGACCATCAGCTCCACGCTTTCCCGTCCCTGCCAGACCGAGCGCTTCAAATGCCCGGCGACGTGAAGGGTTGCGCCGTCTGACGCGGCCAGGAGATCCCCGAGCGGGGTGCCGGCGACCCGGAAGGCGACCGCGTCCAGACGGCCGCCGTCGGGCGCCTGAAGCGTAAAGCGCATGTGGTTCTCGCCGATCGGCCGCAGCCGCATGATGCGATGGGACGGAAAGGCGAAGCGCGGTCTCGGGTGCCCCATGCCATAGGGTCCGGCCCGGTCCAACAGATCGATCAGATGAAGCGTGGCACCGCGGGCAGACAGCGCGCCGTCGATTGCCAGCGACCGCACCGCGCGGGCTTCCGCCACCGGCCCGGCCAGGCGCTCCTCCAAGAAGGTGCGGACGGCGTCTTCCTTGGCAAGCGCGAGCGAAAACCCTGCTGCCATGGTGTGGCCGCCGCCCTTAATCAGAAGTCCCTCCTGCACGGCGGCACGGACCGCTTCCCCGAGATCGACGGAGCCCACCGACCGTGCCGATCCCGTCGCCGTACCATCAGGCTCGTGCCCCATGATGAAGGCGGGCCGGTGAAGGCGCTGCGCGATGCGTCCCGCCACGAGCCCAACGAGCCCTTTGTGCCAGTCGGCAGCGCCAAGGAAGATCAGGGGTGCATCGGGCGATGCGTCGATCACGGTTTCGGCGCGGACGAATGCCTCTTCGAGCATGCGGTCTTCGATGGATTTGCGCTCGGCGTTCAGCGCTTCAAGCTTGGCGGCGATGGCGCGTGCCTCGACGTCGTCTTCGGTTGCGAGCAACCGCGCGCCCAGCCCCGATGCGCCGATGCGTCCGCCGGCGTTGATGCGCGGGCCCAAGATGAAGCCGAGACTATACGTCGAGGGCGCCTCGTCGAGCCGCGCGGTATCGGCGAGCGCGCGCAAGCCGGCATTGTGCCGGAGCCTTAAGACCTGGAGCCCCTTGGCGACGAAGGCGCGGTTCGCGTCCTTCAGCGGCACCACGTCGCAAACCGTGGCGAGGGCGACGAGGTCCAGAAGACCGAGCAGATCCGGCTCAGTGCGGCCGGCATAAAAGCCCTCGCGCCGCAGGACCCCGGCGGTTGCGACCAGGAATAAGAACACCACGCCCGCGGCGGCGAGATGACCTTGGCCTGAGAGATCGTCCTGGCGGTTCGGGTTCACCACGGCGTAGGCGGGCGGCAGGTCTTCGTCGGCCTGGTGATGGTCGATCACGATGACCTCCGCCCCCACCGTATTGGCTGCCGAAATGGCGCCCGCGGAGGTCGTCCCGCAGTCCACGGTGACGATGAGCTGCGCCCCCTCCTCCACAAGCCCCCTCAGCGCCTCCGGTGAGGGTCCGTAGCCCTCTGTTAGGCGATCCGGGATGTAGGCGAGGCAGGACTGTTCATGGGCGCGTAGGAAGCGCTCGACAAGCGCCACGGAACCCGCGCCGTCCACGTCATAGTCGCCGAACACGGCGATCGGCTCACCCTCGGTGATGGCGCGCGCGAACCTCTGCGCCGCCCGCTCCATATCCTGTAGACGCGAAGGGTCCGGCAGAAGCGTGCGCAGCGACGGGTCCAGAAAGTGCCTCGTCGTCTGGGGCTCGGCACCGCGCGCAGCGAGCACCCGGCCGAGCAGCTCTGGCAGGTCTTCGGCTTGTGCGATGGCTGTGGCGGTATGCTCGCGGCCGGCCTTTAGGCGCTCAACCCAGCGCTGTCCCGTGGCGGACCGTTCCACGCCCAGCAAGACGTGTGCGTCATCCATTGGTTCGTTCTTGGCGTCAGTTTTGAGAGCTGCCGTCACGCACGCTACCCACTGATTGCGATCTTAGAGGATCGAAAAGTGTAGCCGATTCGCGCGGGGCCCCCGTTCTCCCGTCAGTCGAACTTCGAGACGTCGGCATGCGTGGTCTTGATCCAGCGGATCGTGTGCGTGGAGGCGCGCATGACCACGCTCTGGGTCAGGATCGCCTCCTTGGTGAAACGCACGCCGCCAAGAAGCGAACCATTGGTGATGCCCGTGGCGGCGAAGCTCAAATCGCCGGAGACCATGTCAGCAATCGCGTATGTCCTATCGAGGTTGGTGATCCCGGAGGCGCGCGCCCTCGCCTGCTGCTCGGCGTTCGAGGCGATCAGGCGTCCTTGCATCTGACCGCCCATGCAGGCCAGGGCCGCGGCAGCGAGCACGCCTTCTGGCGCGCCACCCGTGCCCATATACATGTCGATCCCCGTCTCTACCGGATCGCTCACATGGATGACGCCCGCGATGTCACCGTCGCCGATCAACCGCAACGCCGCTCCGGCGTTCCGCACCTCTTCAATCAACTGGCCATGACGCGGACGGTCGAGGATGCACACGCTGAGTTCGTTGACGGGAACGCCTTTGGCATCGGCGAAGGCTTTGAGGTTCTCCGTGGGGCCGACATTGAGATTGATCAGTCCATCCGGGTAGCCGGGGCCGATGGCGACCTTGTCCATGTAGATGGCCGGCACTTTGAGAAAGTGCCCGCGCTCGGCCACCGCGAAGACCGACATGGAATTCGGCAGGGCCTTGGCGCACAGCGTCGTGCCTTCGATGGGATCGACGGCAAGGTCCACCTTGACGTCCGTTTCCGAGGCGGCGCCGAGCGTCTCTCCAATATAGAGGATGGGCGACTCGCTCTCCTCGCCCTCGCCCACGACGACCACGCCTTCGATCGGGAGCCGCGCGATGGCCCGGTACATGGTGGTGGCCGCGGCCTCGTCGGCGGCGGCCTCGTCACCCCGGCCGCGCCAGCGGGCGGCGGCGACAGCGGTTGCCTCGGTAACGCGAACAATATCGAGCGCGAGCGCGCGGTCGAGTTCGCTCCTTGCCGTTTGGTCTGGCACGTCCATGCTCCCTCACTCGCGGGTCCGTCCGTACAGACGTCTTAGAGACTCCCTATCACAACTTTTCGATACGGATCATCTGCGGCTTGGCATCCACATGGCCGTCCCGCTCGATGGCGGCCAATGCCTTACGCACTGCGGCCTCCGTCGTCTCATGGGTGACCATGACCACGGTGGCTTTGTCTCTGCCACGCCGTCCTTTGCGGCCCGGGTCGGCCTCCGGGCGGCGCTGGACGATGCTCTCCAGCGAAATCCCATGCGTGGCCATGCGCTGCGCGATCGCGGCGAACGCGCCGGAACGGTCGTAGACCGAAAGCCGGATGTAGTAGCCACCTTCATGGGCGCGCATTTGCGCCTTCTTGTACGGCCTTAAGTGCTTCGCCTTGATGCCGAAGGTGGGTAGGATGCCGCCGCGGGCAATATCGATAATGTCGCTCATCACCGCCGAGGCTGTCGGACCGCCGCCCGCGCCAGGGCCTATCAGCATGACGTCGCCGACGTAGTCCCCATCGATGGCCACGCAATTGGAGACGCCGTCGACATTGGCGATGGCCGTGTCCTTCGGCACCATGGTCGGATGCACGCGCTGTTCGATGCCGCTGTCGGTGCGGAGCGCAACACCCAGAAGTTTGATGCGGTAGCCAAGATCGTCGGCGGCTTCGATGTCCGCCGGTGTAATGGTCTCGATCCCCTCAACATAGACCGCATCGAACTTGGTGCGTGTGCTGAAAGCGAGGCTCGTCAGAAGAGCCAACTTGTGCGCGGTGTCGAAGCCGCCAATGTCGAAGGTCGGATCGGCCTCCGCATAGCCTTGCTCTTGTGCCTCCTTCAGCACATCGGCGAAGCTGCGTCCGTCGCGCTCCATGCGCGTCAGGATGTAATTGCAGGTGCCGTTCAGTATGCCGTAGACGCGGGTGATGTCGTTGCCTTGGAGCCCCTCGCGGATCACCTTGACAACGGGAATGCCGCCGGCGACGGCCGCCTCGAAGTTCAGTGCCGCGCCGTGCTTCTCGGCAAGGGCAGCCAAAGCGGCCCCGTGATGGGCAAGCAATGCTTTGTTGGCGGTGACCACATGTTTGCCGGCGCGTAGCGCGGCCTCGACGGCGTCCTTGGCGACGCCCTCCTCTCCGCCGATCAGCTCGACGAAGACGTCGATTTCAGGATCGGTCGCAAGCGCCACGGGATCGGCCACGAAACGCACACCCGAAAGATCGACGCTACGTTTCTTGCGTCTGCTCCGCGCCGAAACCGCCACGACTTCGATGGGACGGCTCGCGCGCGCGTCGAGAACGGCCTCGCGCGCCTCCAAAAGCCGCAAGAGACCTCCGCCGACAGTACCGATACCGGCCAGTCCAAGCTTCAAACGATCCGCCATCGGGAAAGATCAGAAAGTCCGTTGTGCCTTAGAGGCGATGGGAATGACGTTGTGCAGCGAATTCGCTGACTCAGTGAGGAACTTACGAATATTGCGCGCGGCCTGGCGAATACGCTGCTCGTTCTCCACAAGCGCGATGCGCACATAGCCTTCGCCGTATTCACCAAAGCCGACGCCGGGTGAGACCGCGACGGAGGCCTTCTCCAGAAGCAGCTTGGAGAACTCAAGCGAACCGACATGCGCGAACATGTCGGGGATCGGCGCCCAGGCAAACATCGTGGCCGGTGGTGACGGGATCGGCCAGCCGGCGCGTGCGAGCGCGTCCACGAGGCAATCGCGGCGACGGCGATAGACGCCGCGCACTTCGTCCACACACCCCTGCTCACCGTTGAGGGCCGCAGTTGCTGCGACCTGAATGGGTGTGAAGGCGCCATAGTCCAGATAGGACTTCACGCGCGTCAACGCTTGGATCAGCCGCTCGTTGCCGACGGCGAAGCCGATGCGCCAACCCGGCATGGAGTACGTCTTGGAAACGGACGTGAACTCCACGGCGATATCCATTGCACCGGGGATTTCGAGGATCGACGGCGGCGGCTCGTCATCGAAATAGATCTCGGCATAAGCAAGATCGGACAGCACGATGAGGTCGTTGCGTTTCGCGTAGGCGACGACGTCACGGTAGAAATTGCGATTGGCGACCACGGCGGTCGGGTTGGCCGGATAGTTCAGCACGAGCGCCGACGGCTTCGGCACCGAATGGCGCACGGCCTTGTCCAGCGACACCATGAATTGGGAATCCGTGCTGGCGGGCAAGTGCCGGATCACTCCGCCCGACATGATGAAACCGAACTCGTGGATCGGATAGGTCGGATTGGGCACGAGGATCACGTCGCCAGGCGCGGTAATGGCCTGCGCCATGTTGGCGAAGCCTTCCTTGGAGCCCAGGGTCACCACGACTTGGGTGTCCGGATCGAGCTTCACGCCGAAGCGGCGGTCGTAATACGCGGCCTGGGCCCGGCGGAGACCGCCGATCCCCTTGGAGGCCGAATAGCGGCTGGTCCGCGGATCGCGCAAGGTCTCAACCAGCTTGTCGACGATGTGCGGCGGCGTCGGCATATCCGGATTGCCCATGCCGAAGTCGATAATGTCGTCACCACGCGCGCGCGCTTCGGCCTTGAGCCGGTTTACCTTCTCAAAGACGTACGGCGGCAGCCGCTTGATCCTATGAAAGTCGTTGTGCACGGGCGATTTGCCCCCGATTGGGGCTCCTCAAACAGGGAGTCTGCAGTTGAACCACGAAAGGGACCTTCCGGGCAAGCTGTTGAACCCTTCAAGCGGCACCCTTCGCCTTGATTTTAGTTGGTTTTTGGAGCGTCCTCGCTCTTTCCGGTTTGTTCGTCCTGCCGCTCCTTGTCCTTCTGGAGCTCCGAAATGGCGGCCTCTTTCTCCGCCGGGGTCAGGGTCTCGTCATAGCCCCGGATCACGTCGGTAAACCGCTTCAGGCGGCTGGTGTCGGGCATGCTGCCGGCACATCCGCCGAGCAGAAGCGCAGGCAGTAGGACCATCAGACAATACGCTGATCGCAGAAACATCGGTAAGATGTTGGCTCTTGTGGACTTTCCCCTGGCGATAGGCATCGCCTGAAGCTTATATTGCATAGCACAATGAGTGACTATGCGGAACCTGCCCAAGGTTTTCGAGCTGCAAACAGGCGGGAGCATGGTCAGTTGGGGCCAAAGACAGGGACATTTTGATGCAGGAGCGAATGGACGGCGCCGATAAGCCGGAAGCGGACGACAGCCAGACGACCCAAATGGACGAATTTGCCCGGAATATGGTCCGCCTATTCGATCAGGGCACGAAAGTCTTCTCGACACTGGCCGAGCGCTCCAGCACGAACGGGAATAATGGTGGCCCCTACAGCATGGCCTCCGAGGTCACCGAGGCCGCCAAGACGCTCGGCGAAGTCGCGGGCGCCTGGGTTACCAACCCCAACAAACTGGCGGCCGCGCAAGGCGATCTATTCCAGAGTTATGCCGACCTGTGGGGCCGGTCCGTGCGGCGTTTCTTTGGCGAGGAGGTTGAGCCGGTGGCGGAGCCGGAGCCCGGCGACAATCGCTTCAAGGATCCGGAGTGGTCGGAGAGCCAGTTCTTCGATTTCTGGAAGCAGGCTTACCTCATCACCTCGCGCTGGGCCGAGGACGTCACCAAGAACACCGAAGGCGTCGACGACAAGACTCGCAAGAAGGCGCTGTTCTATTTGGAACAGATGCTGGCTGCGCTGTCGCCGTCGAACAATCCCTTCACCAATCCGGAAGTCGTGCGCGCGACGCTTCAGTCCAACGCGGAGAACCTGGTCCAAGGCATGACGCACTTCGCCGAGGATCTGGAACAGTCGAAGGACTTGCTTCGCATCAGCCAGACCGACTTGTCCGCCTTCGAGGTCGGCCGCGACATTGCCATCTCGCCCGGCAAGGTCGTGTTCCAGAACGACCTTATTCAGCTCATCCAATATTCTCCGACGACCGAGCAAGTCTATGAGCGGCCGCTGATTATGGCGCCGCCGTGGATCAACAAATATTACATCCTCGACCTCAAGCCGGAGAAGTCGCTGGTAAAGTACGCGGTGGACCAGGGTTTCACCGTGTTCATGATCTCGTGGGTGAACCCCAAGGCGGCGCTCGCCCGGAAGACCTTCGAGGACTACATGACCGAAGGCATTCTGGCGGCCGTTGACGCGGTGGACCGTCAGCTTGGGCTCCACCATGTGAATGTGCTCGGCTACTGCGTCGGGGGCACGCTGCTCGCATCGACCCTTGCTTATGCTGCGGCGAAGGGCGACGACCGTATCGCCACCGCGACTTTCCTCACCGCGCAGGTGGACTTCAGCGAAGCGGGCGACCTTCTCGTCTTCATCGACGACGCACAGCTCAAGTCGTTAGAGGAGATGATGGCCGAGCAAGGCTATCTCGACGGCTCGCGCATGGCCGCCGTGTTCAACATGCTGCGGCCGCGCGACCTGATCTGGCCGTACATCGTGAACAACTATCTGCTCGGAAAGAAGCCCTTCCCGTTCGATCTGCTGTATTGGAACGCGGACTCCACGCGTTTGCCGGCAGCGAACCACGCGTTCTACTTGCGCGAGTTCTATCATCAGAACCGTTTGAGCAAGGGCGAGATGGAGCTCGGCGGTGTGAAGCTCGACCTGTCGAAGGTGAAGATCCCGATCTACGAGTTGTTCACACGAGAGGATCACATCGCGCCGGCAACGTCGGTCTATCGCGGCAGCAAGCTGTTCGGCGGACCGGTGCGCTATGTGATGGCCGGCTCGGGCCATATCGCCGGCGTGGTCAATCCACCGGCCAAGAAAAAGTACCAATACTGGACCGGTACGCCGGCTGACACGTTCGACGCCTGGACCAAGACGGCAGCCGAGGCCCCCGGCTCGTGGTGGCCCGACTGGGCCGAATGGCTGAGCGGACAATCCGGCGAAAAGATCCCGGCCCGCGATCCGTCGGCCGGCGCCTTAAAGCCGATCGAGGACGCGCCCGGGTCTTTCGTGAAGGACCGCGACTAAGTCGGCTTCACGGAAACAGCGGCAGTTGCTCTAACGCGGTGCTCTCGTCAAGGCCGTGCATCACGTTGAAGTTCTGCAAGGCCTGACCCGCAGAGCCTTTCACTAAGTTGTCTATCGCTGAGACGACGATGGCGCGGCCGGGGATGCGGTCGGCAAACACGCCGACATGGCAGTAGTTGGACCCGCGCACGTGCTGCGTGGCCGGGATCACGCCCTCGTCCATCACCCGCACGAAGGGGCTTGCCGCATAGGCGTCCCGCAAGGCACCGCGCAAATCGGCGTCCGTCGTGCCGCTCGGCAGCTGCACATAGCAGGTGCACAGTTCGCCGCGCGCCATGGGCGCCAGATGCGGGGTGAAGTTCACGATCACCGCTTGGTTGGCGGCCATGCCGATTTCCTGCTCGATTTCCGGCACGTGACGATGGCTGCCGATCCCGTAGGGCGACAGCCCCTCGCCCGCTTCGGAGAACAGAATGTTCTGTTTCAAGGACCGTCCTGCGCCAGTCACGCCGGACTTGGCATCGATGATGATCCCTTCCGAGGCGATCAATTTCTCTTTCGCAAGCGGCAGGAGCGCGAGCAGCACCGCGGTCGGGTAACAACCCGGACACGCCACGATCCGGGCGCCCGCGATCTCGTCGCGGTAGTGCTCGGTGAGCCCATAGACGGCATCGCTTAGCAACTGAGGCGCGCCGTGTTCGCCGCCATACCATTCGGCGTAGGTCGACAGATCCCGCAAGCGAAAGTCGGCGGACATGTCGATGACCTTCACGCGCTCCGGCAGTTTGGCAATCTCGACGTGGGCCGTGCCGTGAGGCAGGCCGCAAAACGCGACGTCGATGCTGTCCCAATCCACCTCGTCCGACGTGACGAGCTGGGGCAGATCGAGGCTACCGAGATGCGGGAAGACTTGGCCAAGCGGCTGGCCCGCATGGGCCTTGGCGATGAGCGCGGTGATTTGAATATTCGGGTGCCGTGCGGCAAGCCGAATGAGATCGGCGCCGGTGTAACCGGAGGCGCCGAGCACGGCGGCCCGGATAGGCTGATTGCTGGTCATGTGCGACCCTAACGAAGACGTCCCGCGTTGGATGCGGGCTTAGCGGAATTCGACGCGGTGCGGAAGATAAAGGCTGTTCGGCCCCCTCCCGCAACCTCCAGAGACAAGCGCTAGCGCTTGGAGAACTGGAAGCTTCGTCGGGCCTTCGCCTTACCGTACTTCTTACGCTCGACGGTGCGCGCATCGCGAGTGAGAAAGCCCGCCTTCTTGAGCACGCTACGCAGTTCGGGCTCGAAATGAGTCAGCGCCTTGGAGATGCCGTGACGCACGGCGCCGGCCTGCCCCGACAGTCCACCACCCGATACGGTGCAGACGATGTCGATCTGGCCCTCGCGGTCCGCGGTAACGAGCGGCTGCTTCAGAATCATCTGCAGCACGGGACGGGCGAAGTAAGCCGTGTGGTCCTTGCCGTTCACGATGATGTTGCCCGGGCCCTGCTTGACCCAGACGCGCGCGACGGCGTCTTTGCGCTTACCTGTGGCATAGGCGCGACCTTGCGCGTCCACCTTCTTTTCGTAGACACGCTCCGGCGCCGGGGCATCGCCCTCGCCTTCGCCCTTCAGTTGAGCCAGATCTTCCAGCGTCGTGGTCTCGCTCATGGCTCTTAAGCGCTCCTTGCGTTCTTCGAATTGAGGGCGGCGATGTCGAGCTTCTCGGGGTTCTGCGCCTCGTGGGGATGCTCGGAGCCGGCATAGACTTTCAAGTTCTTGAGCTGCTTCCGCGCCAGCGGGCCGTCGGGCAGCATGCGCTGCACGGCCTTCTGAAGCACGCGCTCAGGATTTTTGCTCTCTAGAACCTTCTCGGCGGTCCGGCTCTTGATGCCGCCCGGATACCCGGTGTGCCAAAAGTATTCCTTGTTGGCGCGCTTGTTGCCCGTGAAGACCACATCGGAGGCGTTGATGACGATGATATTGTCGCCGTCATCCATGTGCGGTGTGTAGCCGGGCTTGTGCTTGCCGCGCAGGCGCGTGGCAATCAGCGCCGCAAGCCGGCCGACCACGAGGCCGCTAGCATCGATGAGGACCCAGGACTTCTCGATGTCCTTGGGCGTGGCGGAAAAGGTTTTCATGGCTCGCATCACTTCGGGTGGTCGAAAGATCGGCGCTTCTAACGGCTGGGCGGGATGTGGTCAAGCGAATTGGGTTTTCGGTGCATAATCAGTGCGCTAAGTGTGTGGTATTGCGCTACCGCTAGCAACACTGCTGATTTCGCGTGCCTTTTTAGGCGTTTCCTGTAAGGCGTTTGGCAGCGCGCGAAAAGCCTTTTGGACGGTGAAATGGTCGAGCACGACATCCTGCTTCAGGAAGCCCAAGGCCCGGTCCTTGTCCTGACCCTGAACCGGCCGGGAGCGCGCAATTGCCTCTCCATGGATCTGATGACGGCGCTGCACCGCGCCATAGACGGCGCCGGCGCGGCGGACGCGGTCCGCGCCGTGGTGATTGCGGGGCACGGCCCCGCCTTTTCTTCGGGCCACGACCTGAAGGAGCTCACCGCCCATCGCGACGACCCGGACAAGGGCGGCAGTTTTTATGCGGACACCATGCGCGTCTGTTCCGACATGATGCTCGCCATCGTGCGTTGTCCGAAACCCGTCATTGCCGCGGTGAACGGCATTGCCACGGCGGCAGGCTGTCAGCTCGTCGCCACATGCGATCTTGCCGTGGCCGCGGACGATGCGCGCTTCGCCACGCCCGGCGTCAATATCGGGCTCTTTTGTTCAACGCCCATGGTGGCACTCAGCCGTAATGTCTCGCGCAAAGCCGCCATGGAGATGTTGCTTTTTGGCGACATGGTCGAGGCGGAGGACGCAAAGACGCTTGGACTCATCAATCGCGTGGTGCCGGCGGATCAGGTCGTGAATGAAGCGATCGCGTTCGGCCGGAAGATTGCAGAGAAGCCCGCGCGTACGGTGAAGACCGGCAAGGAGGCATTCTACACACAAGCCGAGATGACGCTGGAAGAGGCTTACCGTTATACGGCCGACGTCATGGTGGCGAACATGCTCGGTGCGGAGTCGCAAGAAGGCATCGGCGCCTTCCTCGACAAGCGGACACCCAATTGGCCGCGCTAAAGGCCCATCTTCGTAACTGGCCGACAGCGCGATATAGATTGCTATAGTGTTCGTCAAACACCGGTGAGAGGGAGACCGAAGATGTCAGAAGAGCGTACGCCCGGGTTCAACACGCTTGCCATTCATGCCGGGGCTCAGCCGGATCCAACAACAGGCGCGCGCGTCACACCGATCTATCAGACGACATCTTTCGTGTTCGACGACGTCGACCACGCCGCCGCGCTGTTCAACCTCGAGCAGTTCGGCAACATCTATACCCGCATCATGAACCCGACCCAGGCCGCGCTCGAAGAGCGCATGGCAGCGCTGGAAGGTGGTACGGCGGCCCTTGCGGTCGCGTCAGGGCATGCAGCGCAAGCGATCGTGTTTCATACGCTGATGGAGCCCGGGGATGAGTTCATCGCCGCGCGCCAGCTCTATGGCGGGTCGATCAACCAGTTCGGCGAGGCCTTCAAGAAATTCGACTGGCACGTGAAATGGGCCGACACCACGGACGCGGAGTCTTTCCGGGCGCAGGTCACGCCCAAAACCCGGGCCATCTTCGTTGAGTCTATCGCCAATCCCGGCGGTGTCATCACCGACCTGGAGGCAATCTCCGCGGTCGCCAAGGAGGCGGGTGTGCCGCTGATCGTCGACAACACGCTGGCGACGCCTTACCTCACGCGCGCGAAGGATCACGGCGCCGACATCATCGTGCATTCGCTGACCAAGTTTCTCGGCGGTCACGGCAACTCGATCGGCGGGGTGATTGTTGATTGCGGCACGTTCGATTGGATGGGTAGCGGGCGCTACCCGACCATTACGGCTCCCTGCCCCAGCTATCATGGCATGACACTCGGCGAGACCTTCGGCAATTTCGCCTTCGCCATCGCCGCACGCGTCCTGGGTTTGCGCGACCTTGGTCCTGCGATCGCACCGATGAACGCGTTCCTCGTTCTGACCGGTATCGAAACGCTGCCTTTACGCATGCAGCGCCATTGCGACAACGCACTCAAAGTCTCCACATGGCTGTCGGGTCACGACAAAGTGGCTTGGGTGAACTATGCGGGCCTGCCGGACAACGCCTTCCATGCGCTCGCGCAGCGCTATTGCCCGGCCGGTGCCGGCGCGGTGTTCACCTTTGGCTTGAAGGGCGGTTATGACGCTGGCATCGCACTCGTCAGCAAGGTCGAACTCTTCAGCCACCTCGCCAATATCGGCGACACGCGCAGCCTGATCATTCACCCCGCCTCGACCACGCATCGGCAATTGTCCGACGAGAACCGCGAGAGCGCCGGCGCGGGTGCCGATGTCGTGCGTCTATCGATCGGGCTTGAGAGCGTGGACGACATCATCGCCGATCTCGATCAGGCACTGGCAGCGGTCTGAGCCTCCGCGGGTTCGTGGCCCGCGAGCCAGGCATGGTAGAGCGCGGCAGCGAAGACCAGAATTGCGCCCGCCTGGTGCGCGAGGCCGAGTTCCAAAGGCACCGCGAGCAGTAGCGTCCATACGCCGAGCGTTGCTTGCAGCACAGACAGCACGGCGAGCGTGGCGGCGCTGCCGACAAGGGTTTGATGCCCACGCACGGCGAGCCATATCGCTTGCAGAACAGTCGCAACGACGACGGCATAGCCCAGCATGCGGTGATCGAACTGCACCGTCAGCGGGTTCTCAAACAGGTTGAGATACCAGGGCGAAGCCTCGCCTAAGCCGCTCGGAATGAACGCGCCGTTGAGGAGCGGCCAGGTGTTGAAGCCGAGCCCGCCGTCAATGCCGGCAACCAGCGCGCCGGAGAGGAGCTGCACAAAGATCAGCAGCAGCACGAGCCAGGCGACAATGGCCGGAGCGCCGCCCCGCGCCGCTTGCCGTTCGCTCAAGCCCAGCAGCAGCCAAAGTGTGTAGCCTAGAATCGCAACGGCCAGTCCGAAATGCGCGGCGAGCCGGTACTGGCTGACATCGACGCGGTCTACCAGCCCGCTCTTGACCATGTACCAGCCAAGTGCGCCTTGAAGACCGCCGAGCATGAAGAGCCCGATGAGCTTCGGCATCAAGGGGCGCGGAATGTAGCCCGCCGCCCAAAAGCAAACGAACGGCACGAAGAACGCGAGGCCGATGAACCGGCCGAGGAAACGATGCGCCCATTCCCACCAGTAGATGCGCTTGAACGCGGAAAGGCTCATGCCCTTGTTGACTTGCGTATATTCCGGGATCTGCTTGTAGGCCTCGAAAGCCTCTTGCCAATCGCCGTCCGATAACGGCGGTATGGCGCCGACAATGGGCTGCCATTCCGTGATCGACAGGCCGGAATCGGTCAGCCGCGTGGCTCCGCCGACGAGGATCATGGCGACGATGAGAAACGCAATGCAGCCAAGCCAGAGGCGCAACGCCCGGACGTTCCCGGCGGGCATGGGTGCCGTCGAAGTCTCTGTGGCCTTGGGGCTCATGAACGCGGTGATAGCGGGCTCCGCCGCCCAACTCAATCGTGCCGCCCCTGCCCCAATGCCGCAGCGGAGGTTGCCGTGAGCGCGCATCTCCGCAAGCTCATTGGCACCGTGGTGCTGCTCGTCTTTTTGGTGCTGTATATTTGGCTCGCGGCCGCCCTCGGCTCCGGCCGCATCGTGGAGGCCCCGGCGCTTCTACAAGCCGCCTACTTTCTTGTGGCAGGGCTGTTGTGGGTGATCCCAGCAGGCCTTCTCATCCGCTGGATGCAACGTCCTGACTGATTTGGGCCCGACTGACTTTCGTCAAGCAAGACCGTATGGAGATCGCGTTGTCCTCACTGGCCGAGGGTGAGACACAAAGACAATCGCCTGGCGCGCTCCTTCTGCGTCACCAGATTAGGGACACTTGTAAAGCCGGGCTTGCCTATTTTGACCTTGGCGTGGGCAAGGCGCGGCATAAGGACGAGTGGTGCAACACCGATCAGGCGCTGTTCGACAGCTTCATTGCGTTAAAACCGCAGGGCCTCTTTGTGACGCTGCCCCGCGCTACCGTGGCGCGGCTTAAGCGGACCGTGAAATCAAACCGATATCTCTGGTCTTTGGCGCAAACTGTGCGTAAACGCCTACGCGGCAACGGGGCCTAAGGACGCCGCTAGACCGCTGCGATCCGGCCGAGCAGTCCCGACCTGCGAGACTTGCCCTTCCCATCATAGATAAAAACCGGGCATCCGAGCGACTGGAAGGTCGACAGTGCATCGCCCTCGTCAGCCACGGTGCCGCGCGCAGGTAAAACGGCGACCATCGCCGGCAACTCGAACTTCAAGGCGGGCTTCAAGGCCTCAATGGCGATGAGGTCTGCGTGCAACACCACGCAGCCATAGGCCTGAGTCAGCGCCTCAAACACACGCATGAAGGAGTCCGGCTCCGGGTCCGGTCCGCGCGTGGTGGGATTGCCGGCTGTGATGACCTGCAAGGGGCTGTCGTCGTCGACCCGGATGACATCGGCAAACTGTGCCCGGCCCGCGGCGAGATCTGTGAAACCCGGAACACGCGGCATGCCGAGTGGACCGGATACGGCGGAGCCTCCCTTGGTCAAATCGACGAGCACCACCTGTTCGTTGCGGTCGACAAGGGCTCGGGCAAGGTGGATGGCCGCATCGGTTGCATCGGCCTTCGGCGACGTGCCGGCCACGAGAAGTGCGCGCGGCAGCCCACCCGTCGCCCGTTCAAGAACCTTGTCCAACACAGTGTCGAGTGATTGGAGAACTGGACCAGCAGCCTGCCCGCCCGCTTTGCGCGTACGCGGCATGGCGTCGAGATCGTCCGGTTCGGTGGTGGTGATGCGTTGCGTCAGATAGTGACGAAGATCGTTGGGGCTGAGTGAGGCCATGTCGTTACCTTGCGACGGCGGGTTGGACAAAGGCGCCGTCTCCTTCTTCTTGGGTCTTGCCTGCCGGAGGCGATCGAACAATGCGCTCTTGCGGCGGGCTGGTTGCGTGCGTTTAGGCTTATCGCCGGCACTTTGGACGTACTCCTTCCGCAAGCGGTCGAGCAGCCCTGTCACAGGCGCCTCATCGTCGCGCGGCACCGGTTCCGGCCGTCGTTGTGGCTCGGGCTCAAGAGCTGTTTGCGGCGTGGCCTCGACTGCCGGCTCGGGTTTCGGTTCAGGCGCCGGTTGAGCTTTGGGCTCAGGCTCGATAGCCGCTTGCGGCGTGGATGCCTGTACGGGCCGAGGCGTGGGCTCCGGCACCGGCTGAGGTGCGGCCTGAGACGTCGGTTCCTGGCCCTGTTTCTCGTTGATCTTGAGCCAGCTCGGCCGCTTGGCGGGTTTCTTCGCCTGCCACCTCGGGGGCGTGCTCGCGGTCTCGTCAGTCTTCGGCGTCGCAGACGGCGATGCGGCAATGACCATGGGGAGCTTCCGCTCGGGCGCAACGGAGGCGGCTGGCGTTGCCGTTGTTGTTCGCGCGGGTTTCCGGCGCCGCACCTCTGGAATGGACGAGCCGGCGGTAGCAGCTTGCCTGGGCTCCGGTGCATTGGCGGATGCTTTGGCAGCGGCAGAACGCTTCCGTTTCGCGCGACGAGACGGTTTGGCTTGAGGTGCCGGCACGTATTCTTGTGCTGGCGCCCCCTGAATAAGCTCACTGGCGAGCGTATATCCAACGGCAAGCAGCGCCGTTGCGGCCATGACGAGGAGCGATAGCGGGACCTTCTTGGGGAAGGACGGCAGCACGGAGGCATGCGCGCGGGACACGATGGCCGCTTGCGCCGGCACCGCGCCCATGTCGTGACGCGCGGACGCATCGCGATAGCGCGCTAGATATGATTCCAAAAGGTCGCGATTGGCCTTGGCCTCGCGCTCAAGCGCCCTGAGTCTAATCTCCGCGTCCGACTGGCCGGCCGACTTCGACTTCGCCGCATTGAGGCTCGCACGCAAGCTCGCCTCTCTTGCCGCGGCCACCTGCGCCTCATTCTCCAGGCTCTTGACTACCTTGCCCGCCTCATTGCGGATCGGGGTGCGCACGTCGGTAAGTTCGGATCTCAGCTGCTGAATACGCGGATGGGACGGCAAGAGTGTCGCTGACAACTCCGCCAGTTGACGTTGCACCTCGACCCGCTGCTCGATCAGATTGATGATGAGTTGCGACTTGAGCACTTCGGGCGTGGCGTTGATGTCGCCGTTATCGGCAAGCATCTGTTTGATCAGCTTGGCCCGGGCGCGCGCTTCAGATTCTTGCGCCTCGGACAAAATCAGCTGGCTGTTGAGCTCCGACAGTTGTTGGGCATTGAGTGTAACGTTGCCCGCGCCCGCATAGAGGCCCTTGGAGGCCTTGAACTTCTCCACCGCTTCTTCCGATTCGGTGGTTGCCTTGCGTAAGGCCTTGATCTGGTCCGCAAGCCAGGCGGTCGCGTCCTTGGTCTGCTCGATCTTCGCCGTGCGCTGCCAGCCGATATAGACGTCGGCCAATTTGTTGGCGATCTCGGCTGCAAGCTTCGGATCGCCGGAGCTGTACTCCACGGCGATCACCGACGACTTCGACAGCTGGAACACGTCGAGATTGTCGGCCAACGCGTTCGCCGCCCGCTCTTGCGCCGACTGGCGCTTGGACCCGATGCCGATCGCGTCCAACAGGCGCCTGAGAAGTGTCTGGCCCGCATCGCGCTGGAATGTTGCGTTGTGGACGAGGTCGAGATCCTTGACCACTTGTAGAATCAGGTCTCGCGAGGTGAGCACCTGCACTTGGCTCTGCACCGCCTGCTCGTCCAGCGGCGTACGATAGCCGTTCCGGCCGTCTTCGCCGGTCGGCCGCGTAAAGGCCGAATCCTCGTTCTGCACCAGGATTCGCGCTTCGGAGGTGTAGAGCGGCCGCATCATCGACAGGCCGATAAAGGTGATCGCGCCAGCTAGAAGCGTTAGCCCCAGAATCCAACGCTTTGCCCGCCACAGCGCATGGCCGAGCGTGGCAAGGTCGATGTCGGCTGCCGGCAAAGTTTTAGACGTGCTCACTTGAGGCGACTCCTAACGCAAGATGGCTCATTAGGCGCAGATTGCCGTAACCAAAAGCTTAAGCGGCGCATCGCTGCGGCACGCCTGCTCAGCATTCGTTAACCATGCAAGAGTAGCTTCGGACCATGTTGGAGTTCGAAAGCGCGCCGCATGGCTAGATTTGCGACCAGACTCGGCCTGCTGTTGCTTGTCAGTCTCATTGCGGGGCTTACAGGCTGCAAGGGCGGCGCCGTGCCGGGGTTAACGACGCCGGACTTCGCGCTGTCCACCCCTGCGCCACTGCCGGCCCCGGGCGAGGCCTATCCGGCGGGCGCAGGCCGCGCGCCTCCCGGTGTGCCTGTGATCCCCAACGAGACCTACACGCTCGATTCGGGCGACAGCGTCCGCATCATCGTCTTCGGCCAGCAGAACCTCTCCAACGTCTATAGCGTCGACGGCTCCGGCGCCGTGGCCATGCCGCTGATCGGGCCGGTCCGCGCCCGCGGGCTGACCACGTTCGAGCTCTCCTCGCAGATTGCCAAAAAGCTCGCCCGCAAATACGTCAAGGATCCGAAGGTCACCGTGGAGGTGGCCACCTACCGGCTCTTCTTCATCCTGGGTGAAGTCAACCGGCCGGGCCAATATCCTTACGTCAGCGCCATGACCGTGGAGGCCGCCGCCGCCATCGCCAGGGCCAGCGCTGCGGCTGCACCCAGGGGGACGAGGACCCTGCGGCGCAGCCGGAGGACCAGGTAGACCACCCAGAACGCGGCGAAGACACCCACGTTGAGGCGGTAGAAGGTCGCAACCACCAGCATCATCAGAGAGACGGCGGCGGCGAATGGTGAAGGGGGGAGTCGCCACAGTCCAACCACCAGCGCAGCTGCCACCCACAGCTGAACCAGGCCGTTGCTGAACGCCAGCTGGCTGAGCACGAACCAGTTGATGGTACCGAAGGCGAACGCGACAATGGCGAGCAGTGCCACCCGGTGGCCGGAGCGCCGGGCGACGATCGCGGCGACCAGGACCGCCGTCAGCGCCATAGACAGTTGGGCAGCGCGGCGCTGGGCCGTCCACACCGTTGCCTCGGTCGGGAACCGGTCGGCGAGGCCGTATGCCGCGTAGACGGGGAAGAGCTGCAGCGAAGGCCAGAAGGGAAAGACCGATACGGAATGCCCACGGTGCTCGAGGGTGAGGCGGCGGTTGCGGGAAATTCCGGCGAACTCGTCCACGTCGAGGTCGCCCTCGTGCTCTACCCCGGACAAATCCTCAACGGTACGGTCGACAGCATCATATGGGCCAGCCGCGAAGGCCAGGGCGACCCCAGCGGCGCGCTGCCTCAGGCCGACACGGTGACTGG
>Ga0209013_10001735_pt1 | contig 20035 bp, 23 predicted proteins | sample Cruoilmetagenom2_FD_187291 | JGI IMG/M metagenome (GOLD analysis project Ga0209013, IMG submission 187291) | Oil polluted marine microbial communities from Coal Oil Point, Santa Barbara, California, USA - Sample 2 (SPAdes) (version 2) | ecosystem: Environmental > Aquatic > Marine > Oil seeps ...
CTGCTCACCTATACCATTGAGTACACCGGCAGATCTATAGTCGAAACCGTATTTTGCATCGGTATATCCTATATCCTGTATCACCTCTCTTGCAATCTCCTGCATCGGTGCATATTCTGTTGTTTTAAGTTCTCCTGCGATAACACAAAAACCATTGCTCACTAACGTCTCACAAGCCACACGTGCCTGCGGATCTCTTTCGATGATATAGTCGAGTATAGCATCTGAGATCTGATCAGCCATTTTATCCGGATGACCCTCGGTTACCGATTCACTTGTAAAAATGTATTCGTTAGCCATTTTTTAAATCCTTAACTGTATTTGTTCACTGTCACTGAACTTAATAAAAAAATATTTTATTTCTTTATTAAATTCAACACTGTAGGGGTCAATTCCATATTGACCCTTAGGCAGATATGGAATCTGCCCCTACGATATTCGTTTTGCCAACTGTTCAGGCAGGATCCCCAGGGACTCTTCCACCAACTTCGTATTGCCGTGGGTAATAAAGTCGTCATCATACTCAAAAGAGGTTAATGAAACATCATGGATCTTCTTTTCACTTAAAAGTTCCAGAATCGCAGACCCGACACCGCCCATTTTGGCAGAGTCTGAAAAGACAAACCATTTTTTATATCTGCCAGATAAATTGACCAGCATCTCTTCATCTAAAGGTTTCACAAAACGCAAGTCTAAAATACCTATTTGTGTCTCGAGAAGTTTTGCCGTCTGCTCTGCACGACCTACACCGTTTCCGTATCCTACAAAGAGTATCTCATCACCCTCCTGCAGCAGAACAGATTTTCCAAGTTCATAGGCCGGACTTTCTCTGTCCTGTGCCCGAAATGCACCTCTTGGGTATCTAAAGGCACAGGGATGATCGTAAGCTTTGGCAAAATCCATACACAGTTTCATCGTTGTTTCATTATACGGTGCCAGCAGTGTCATATTCGGGATACCGCGTAGGTAAGAGATATCAAAAGCACCCTGATGCGTCTCTCCGTCTTCCCCTACAATGCCTGCTCTGTCAAGGGCAAAAGCCACACCTAAGTCCATCAGTGCGATATCATGGATGACCTGGTCAAAACCGCGTTGTAAAAATGTCGAATAGATCGTACAGAACGGCTTAAATCCTTCTTTTGCCAAAGGTCCCATTGAGGTCACTGCATGCTGTTCAGCGATCGCAACATCCCAAAAACGTTCAGGGTATTTTTCCATGACCGCTGTCATTCCTGTACCGCTTGGCATTGCAGCAGTCACACCGACTACTTTGTCATCTTCATCTGCAAGTGCTACCAGTTTCTCAGAAAAAATGGCAGTGGCGGTTTTTGCGCCATTCTTTTTAGGGGATTCCCCTGTTTTAAGATCAAAAGCAGAGACGCCATGCCAATGTTCTTTGGTACCCTCAGCGATCTCATAGCCTTTACCTTTTGTGGTCTGGGCATGAATGATGACCGGTTTTCCCAAAGCTTTTGCCACTTCCATGGTTTCGATCAATGCTTCAATATCATGTCCGTCTACAGGTCCGATGTACTCAATACCCATCTCTTCAAACAAGATACCCGGAGTGATCAGCTTGAAAGACTCTTCAAAACGTTTTGCCATATAAGAGGCACTCTCAGGAAGATGTTCAAGGATCACTTCAACACCCCCCTTGAATCGTTGATAAAAAGAACCTGCCATCGTTTGGGAAAGCAGCTTGGAAATGGCTCCTATGGGTTTGGCGATACTCATTTCATTGTCATTGAGAATGATCACAACCGGATATTTTCTGTCGCCCAGTTCATTCATTGCTTCATACACCATCCCGGCAGACATACTTCCATCACCTATGAAGGCGATAGGAATACGATCTTCCCCTTTGAGTGCTATGGCTTTCGCTGCACCTACGGCCAGAGAGATAGAGGTGGAACTGTGTCCCGCCACATAATAATCATACTTGGACTCTTTTGGCTTCGTGTATCCGCTGAGACCTCCAAATTGTCGCAGTGTATCAAAACTCTCCCATCTACCGGTCAGCAGTTTATGTGCATAAGCCTGATGACTTACATCAAAAATAAAAGGATCTTTGTTGACATCAAAGACCTGATGCATCGCTACGATGAGATCTGTTGCACCCATCGTCGAAGAAAGGTGTCCGCCATTTTGACTGACCGTATCCAATATCTTCTGTCTGATCTCTCCGGCCAAGGTATCGAGTTCTTCTATAGAGTGTGTTTTACTATCCATACTATCCTGTCTTTTTTTCATATAGGCTTTCCATATAAGCATTCAGCAGTTTTTTTGCAAAAACGATCTGTGCATCATCATAAGCCAGGTCTAATACCTCAGCTAAATTTTTCAACTCTTTTTTCGTTATTTTTTTCATATTGGCATATACTGGCTGATGTGGGATAAAATCATCCAAAACAAAAGGTTTCACTTCTACCTCATCAGCTTTTAACACTTCTACTTTTTTCAAACTATAATCTCCGAAAAGTGTTTAAAGAATATATCATTCTGTTTAGCTGTCCCAATGGTGATACGTATCGCATTCATTTCATAAGAAGCCAGATTTCGTATGATCACGCCCCGTTTCAGTAATGCATCTGCAATTTTTGTAGAATCCAGCCTTTCATCAAAGAGATAGGTAATAAAGTTTGTGTAACTCTCAACATACTTAAATCCCTGTACCTCTGCAAAGGTTTCATAGCGTTTGATCTGTTCCTGATGTAAAGCAATAGACTCTGCAACAAAATCATCATTTTTACACGCTTCTATGGCAACTGCCAGAGAGAGTGTAGAGATGTTAAAAGGCGGTCTCATTTTATAGAGTTCGCTTATAAGTTCAGCCTGTGCGATACCGTACCCCACACGCATGCCGCCCAAACCATGTGCTTTGGAGAAGGTCCCCAGATAGATCACATTTTCAAACCCGAGCAGATCATTTGGCGTGATCGCATAGGCAGGATCTTTCGCCGCAGCATACTCCATATAAGCACCGTCAACGACAATAAGCGTCTCTTTGCCAACTGCCTTAATGATCTCCAATACCTCTTCTTTACTTGTTGCATCACCTGTCGGGTTATTGGGTGTACAAAGATAAATGATCTCCGGTTTATACATACGGTAGGCTTCCATGAACTCATCATACTTATGTTCATAACTGGCAGTTCGGTATATCTTGGCACCCATCTGCTTTGCATAAATTTCATACATGGCAAAGGTCACTGCAGACATCAGTACTGAAGCATTTTCATCCAGCAGAGCACGGGATATAAACTCCAACACCTGGTCTGACCCCGCACCTATAATGATATTTTCATCTTCCACATCAAACTTGGCACTTAATGCATCTTTGAGTTCAAACATAGAGTCATCTGGATAAAGATGGGCAATATCAGCATTGGATCTGATCACTTTTGATACAGCAGGATTTGTGCCTATAGGATTTTCATTGGAAGCCAGCTTTACCACATCTTCAGGAGCAATACCATAGTCACGTACCACCATTTCAATAGGCTTTCCCGCTTCATAAATCTTAATGTCTCTAAGCACCTTATTAAATCTTACCATTTCTCATTTCTACTTTCTAATTTTCAAACGTCTTCAGTCTCTTTAACATAAGAGCCCAGTACTTTAATTTCATTTTTCATTTTTTCCAGGATAGGCTTGACAGCGCTATCATCTTTATGCCCGTTAAACTCTATAAAGAAAATAGAGTCTCCCCCTACGATATGTGACTTGATCTTGGTCAGGTTGACGTTTGCTTCTTCAAAATAATTAAGGAAATCCACCAGTGAACCCGGATTATTTGAAAGTCTTACAAGCAATGAGGTTTTATCATTTCCCGATGAAGCATTTTCAAAATTTGAAATAATAAAGAACCGTGTTCTGTTGTTCGTGTTATCTTCTACATTGTTAAAACGTATAGGTAAATTGTTCAATTTTGCTGCAACTGAAGGACAGAGTGCAGCTGATCTTTCATCTTTCATTGCAAGTTTGGCAGCTTTAGCTGTAGATTCCACCGGGATAAGTTCAACATCATCCAGTCCCAGATCCTGTAAAAACTTTCGACACTGTCCAAAAGCGATATCTTTAGAGTAGATTTTTGTGATCTTTTTGATATCATCATTCATCGTAGCAAAAGCCAAATGTACATCTATCATCACTTCGGCAATGATCTTGAGATCATATTCATCCAGACAGTTGATCGTATCGCTCACGATACCATTGGAAGAGTTTTCTATGGGAATGACACCGAACTTTGCCGTACCCTTATTGACTTCACGGAATATACCTTCTATAGAACCCATAGGAATGTAGGCACTCAATGCACCGAACTTGTTCTCTGCAGCCTGGTGTGTAAAACTTGCTTCCGGTCCAAGATAGGCTACTCCCTCAGGAAGTTCAAGGTTTCTCGCCACCGCGAACATTTCCAAAAAAAGTGCATCAATGGCAGCATCGGTCAGCTTACCCTCATTCTGTTCTTTAAGACGATTCAGGATGGCTTGTTCACGTTCAGGACGGTAGATAGGTGCACCGGTAGTATTTTTTACTTCTCCTACCTGATGGACAAGTTCCATACGTTCATTATAGAGTTTCAGCAGTTTGTCATCAATGCTGTCTATCTTTACTCTTAATTCATCAAGTGTCATCTCTTTCCTTTAACGATTCTGCATCATTTTACTTTTGTAAATATTCTAATTCCAAACGTACCTGGTCTTCATAGCTTTCGCGTTTGCGTATGAGTCTGTCTTTTCCGTTCTCCAATGCCACTTCGGCACTTTTCCCGCGTGTATTGTAATTGCTCGCCATAGTAAATCCATAGGCACCTGCAGATTGTATCACAAGCAGATCATTATGTTCAAGTGCTGGAAGTTGTACATCCTTGCCAAAGAAGTCTCCGCTCTCACAAACAGGTCCCACCACATCTGCTGATGTTTTTTCACCTTCGACCATCACTGCCTCTATCTGATGATAGGCATTATAAAGACTAGGTCTGAGAAGATCATTCATCGCACCGTCTACAATGACAAAACGTTTGCCGTCATTTACCTTTTCATACAGCACTTTGGTAAAGAAGGCGCCTGCATTGGCTACCATGTAACGTCCCGGCTCACAAAGAAGTGTGACATCAAGACCTTTGGTCGCCTCAAAAATAGCCTGTGTATAAGCCTCCGCTGAGATCGTGACTTCATCACTGTAAACCACACCGATACCGCCACCTACATCAAAAAATTTAATGTCTATCCTGATCGCTTTGAGTGAACGTACCAGATCTGCAACGATCACACAGGCTTCTCTGATCGGATCAAGTTTTGTCAACTGTGAACCGATATGGAAATGTATCCCCACGGGATTAAGGAATTCAGACTTGTTTGCATAAATATACATACGCTTCGCCATATCGATCTCTACACCGAATTTATTCTCATGCAGTCCTGTTGAGATATAGGGATGGGTCTGAGGGTCGATATTCGGATTGACACGCACAGAGATACGTGCCTCTTTTCCAAGCTCTTTTGCCACCATTTCAACACGCTTCATTTCAGCTTCACTCTCTAAATTGATTAGCAGAATATCTTTTTCCAGTGCTTCACGTATCTCATCATCTCTTTTTCCTACACCCGAAAATATGATCTTGTATCTGTCAACGCCGGCATCCAGTGCACGTCTCACTTCACCGATACTTACACAGTCTGCACCAGCGCCCATTTTTGCTAAATGTGCGATCACTGAAAGATTGGAGTTTGCTTTTACTGCATAATTGATGAGAGATTTCTTCCCCCCGAAAGCATCTTTGAGTGTTGTATATCTATTTTCAATGTAATCAAAATCATAAATGTACAAAGGCGTACCATATTTGTCTGCCAAAGCTTTAGTGTCAATATTCATGTCTTATCCTAAATCTACCTGGTTACGGGTTCTATTTTATGGTGATTTTATCTAAATGTTGATTAAAAGGTGGATTTAATGGCTGTGAGGGGCTTAGCCTATGGTTTTTTCATCCGTAAAGTATACATATATGGCGTAGATCCACAAAAGCACTATGGGCAGTACCGCAGTCAGTTCAGGGATCAAAATACCATTGGAGCCCAGCAGGCCCAAGCCATATAACAGACCCCAAATAGAAAATGTAATGGCCAGAGCAAATGCGATCACCGCACCTAAATTTACCATTCTTGCATGAAAAGGCAATTTAAAGAAGAGTATCAGTAAAAGTGCCAAAGCAAAAAGAGGTATCACCACTTTATCATAAAAGCCTGCTCTGATCGTATCTGTATTTAGCGCTTGCTTATCAAGCAGGAGCCAACTGTGATAAGCATCCATAGTATTCAACGGCTTCCCTTCATACAGTGATTCTATGATCTTGGGCTTGTAACCTTCTAACGTTTCGATATTCTCTTTATGCTCTACCGTGTATCTTTGCAAGATACCATTGTCATAAATGTGTGTTTTTACCGTAGCATCTTTTGCATGCCATTTTGTACCGTCAAACAGTGCTTTTGGAGCATTTATTGTATAGAGTACCTGATATCCTTCCACTTTAAAGATCGTAATATCTTCTATGATCTTTTCTATGGGATCCAGTGTCTTGACATAAACAAAGGTATCATTATATTTAAAAAAAACATCATTGACGTCATACACATTCAATTCATTTTTGATCAGCGCACCCGCTTTATCCTGTGCGTAAGAAAATTCTGTGGTATTGAGTATTGAAAAAATGACATAGGTGACTGATGCCACACTGAGCAATGGAAAAAGAAGTCTTTTTTTATCATAACCAAATGCATGCAAGGCACCCATGGTATTATTTTTTACCAGTGTAAGTTTTGTCATGATCAGCGCGAAGACAAGTGTCAGAGGGTAAAGTAAGCCTAACGCTTCTTCCCATTTATAAAAAATATAGAGTATCTTATAATTTGAAGAGATATCCAGGTGCTGTGCAAAATGAAAATAATCAATGATAGCAAAAGTAAAAGAGAGTCCAAAAAGAATAGATAGCATATTTTTAATATACATTTTTGACAAATACCTAAAATGCAGGGAAGGATACACTAGACTCATCTCTCCAGCCTCTCTATCGATTTTAAGCTATACTTGGATTTCACCTCATTTAATGATTCTGACACCAATGCTTTACATGCCTCTGCAACATGGCTGATAAGCGGATCAAGCACTTTTCTCTCATCTTCATTAAAATCATGCAATACATAGTCCGATACCTGAGACTTGTGTTCAGGCTTACCTACGCCTACTCTGACACGTATATACTCTTTTGTAAGATGCTCATCCAGGGATCTAAGTCCATTGTGTCCGCCGTGTCCCCCGCCTCTTTTAAAACGCAGTGCACCAAAAGGAATATCTATATCATCATGGATCACGATCAACGCTTCAAGTTCTACCTTAAAAAAGTGTTTAACCGGCTGTACGGATTTTCCGGAAAGGTTCATAAATGTTGCAGGTTTTAAAAAAAGTGAAGAGGCAGAGCGGTAAAGCTTGCCGTGAAAAGAAGTTTTGGAAATGTCTCTAGCTGAAAAGTCATCAACAAGTTTGTCAATGACCTTAAAGCCGATATTATGTCGTGTGTTTTCGTACTGTGATCCCGGATTACCTAGACCTACGAAAAGTGTCATAACTTTTTATTTAGCTTTGATCACACCACAGATGGCAACATCCGGTCTATCCATCAGTTTACAGTTTGCAGGTGCCTCAACATCTCTTACAAGAATTGACTCATCTCTTTCAAGAGGCTCAACATCAAGATCAAAATTGATAGGCATATTTTCAATAGCCCCTCTCACTTTCAATCTTTTTTTAGACATGACAAGTACACCTTTGTTCTTAAGACCAACCGGTGTTCCGTGAGTGATGACCGGTACAAGAATATCTGTTACCTGTCCCGGTACTGCCACTCTCAGGTCTACATGCACCACATCACCGTTTACCGGGTGCATTTGATACTCCTGGATAAATACAGAGATCTCTTTATCGCCAACTTTAACGGGGAATGCAAGTGTCTCTTTATTTCTTACTGTTCTTACAAATTCACCACGTTTAAATGCAGCGTTGATATTTTCAACACCTTGTGCATAAATGTTTGCGATTAGATAACCATCTCTTTTAAGCTTCTTTGCATTCACTTTTCCGATACTCTCTCTAACGATACCTTCTAACATATCTGTCCTTTATTACATTGTATAATTTTTCACACAAACCATTGCTGCATTGAGTAAAATAGACGCGAATTATACCCGGTTTAGTTTAAACTACTCTTCCTCATCTTTAAAGGCAAAGACGTCGACTTCTTTTTCGTCGGCATTTTCATCCACAAGTGCCCCTCTTCCAACCCCTTGCATTTTCAGTTTCATATCTGCAGGATTTGTTGCATATTCCAAAGCTACTTCTTCTGTGATCTCACCTCTGCGCAAAATATCAAGCACAGCCTGGTCAAAGGTCTGTGTACCGTAGATCTCTTTCCCGTCGAAAAGTGCATCAGGGATCTCTGCATCTCTGTTTTCCGCTATGAGTTGTTCAATTCTTGCTGTTTTTTTAAGGACTTCGATCCCGGCGACCCTTCCTCCGCGTTTCGTAGGAATCAATCTTTGCGAAATAACCCCTTCAAGTACAGAGGCTAAAGACATACGAATACGATTCTGTTCTTCATTGCCGAACATACCGACGATCCTGTCTATGGTCTCTTTTGCATCCAGGGTATGCAGTGTTGAAAATACAAGGTGCCCCGTGTTGGCAGCATGCAGTGCGATATCGATCGTCTCCAGGTCCCTCATTTCCCCGACAAGTATGATATCAGGATCTTCCCTCAGTGCTGCTCTCAGTGCATCTGAAAATGAGTGTGCATCCTGGCCGATACCCCTTTGATTGACCAGACATCCCCTATCTTTATGTACAAATTCTATAGGGTCTTCCACCGTGATAATATGTTTTTGCTGCTCTCTGTTTATCTTGTCGATCATCGCTGCCAGAGTGGTGGATTTACCGGAACCCGTTACTCCGGTCACCAGGACCAGTCCTCTCTGTACCTCTGTAAATGTTTTGAGCACAGGAGGCAGATTCAGTTCATCCAGTGTCAGTATCTTCACGGGGATAATACGGAAAACGGCAGACAGACCGTCCATCTGGTAAAAAAAGTTTACACGAAATCTGTTATCCTCTCCCAGCACATAGGAGAAGTCAAGGTTCCTGTCTGTCTGCAGCTTTTCATACTGGTCTGCCGTAGTGATCTCCTGTGCCAGCTTATCCAGCATTTCCGGAGTTAAAGAGTCTTTTCCCAGTACTTTAAGGACACCATGGATACGTACTCTCACTTGAGAACTCGCTTTCAGATGAAGGTCACTCCCACTATTGCTGATCATTGTTCTAAGGTATAGTTTGAGTTTTTCTTCCATGGTGATCCTTTTGGGTGTTGGTTTACTTCAGTGTGTCAAGCATTTCCTGAAATGCGTTTTCAAATGCTTCGAGTCCCTCGTTCAAAAGTTGACTGTAAACTTCATCCATATCAAATCCGTTGTCTGCCAATTTGGTAAAGTATCCATTGATGACATCCTCTTCGATAGGAAGTTTAGGTGCAATGGCTTCCGTGGCTATATATGCTTCTATGGTCGCTAAAGGTGCTGTATTGACAGAGTGTGGCGCCAGCAGTTCCCGCATATAATAATCTGCTTCCAGGTTGTCACCTTTTACCCCTGTACTTGCGAACAGTGTACGCACGCTAGGCGTATGGTTCCCTTCTATAAGATTGTAAATTTTCGCTGCATTGTAAATACCTGTTTTTGAAACTTCTAAGCCCTCTCGTTCCAACTCAGCATCCAGCAATCTGTCAAATCGGCTGACAAAAATAGAGATCACTGCTTCAACTCTTCCACCCCCGTCACTCTCAAAACTGTCTAAACCTTTTTTGATGGCTTTGAGACATTTTTGTGCCTGCTTTGGAGAGAAGACCAGTGTAGCATTAACAGAGATCCCTGTGCTTATAAGTACTGTCATCGCTTCATACCCGGCTTCTGTTGCAGGTACTTTCACCATTACATTGGGCTCACCGATGGCAGTAAAAAGTCTTTTGCCTTCCTCTATCGTACCTTCTGTATTATTGGAAAGGAAAGGGTCTACTTCTATAGAGATATATCCGTCATTACCCTTATCATAAGAAGGTCTCAATGCCTGTGCAGCCGTGCGAATATCTTCTATTGCCAGTGCTTCATATTTCTCTTTGGCACTTTTTCCGACAAGTGAGTCCAACTGCTCTTTGTATGCAGGAGAGGTCGTGATAGAAGAAGCGAAGATCGAAGGGTTGCTCGTTGCACCGTTAATTATTCCGTTCTCGATAAGTTTTGGAAATTCATTTTTAAGATATTCCCTCTCTACAAAATCCAACCACAAAGAGAAATTTATGTCCCTGTTTACCATCTTTTATTCCTTATATTCCCATGTAAAATCCCGCCATGAACCCACATCACTGGCTTTGTGTATGCTCACTTCCAATGCATCAAGAAAAATATCTCTCTCCACAACTTCGGCCCCAAGACGCAGCATATGATCTGTTTTCATCTGACAGTCTATAAAATCATAACCTCTGCTACCTAAAACGTCACTTAGTGCTTTAAATGCTACCTTGGATGCATCCGCTGCCAACGAAAACATTGACTCACCGAAAAACGCCTTTCCAAATGCCACCCCATAGAGTCCGCCTACCAATTTACCCTCTTTATATACTTCAACAGAGTGTGCAAAGCCCTCTTCATGCAGGCGGGTATAGGCTTCTATGATCTCATCTACGATCCATGAGGATTCCTGTCCTTCCCTGAACACTGTCGCACAATGTGTAATAACTTCTGAAAAATGTTCATCAAAAGTCACAGAAAATTTTCCCGAACGTAACACTCTTCTGAATGATTTTCTTACTTTGAATTTTTCAGGGTAGAGAAGAAGACGCGGGTTCGGTGACCACCAGAGTATAGGATCGTTTTTAGAGTACCAGGGAAATATCCCTTTTTTATAGGCAAAAAGAAGTCTGTGGGAAGAGAGATCACCCCCATAGGCAAGCAAACCTTCATCTGAAGCTTGCCTGGGATCAGGAAAGGCAGATGAGTATTTACTCAAAGGCGGTATATAATAATTCTCCTCTTCAAACATTGAAGCCATAAAACCTATTTACCTTCAAATGAAAAGTCCAATTTTTCATTTTTATAACTTACCTTGACCAAACCGCCTTTTGTAAGTTTTCCAAAGAGTATCTCATCAGTGAGTGCCTCTTTCACTTTTTCATCTATCACGCGGGCAATATGTCTTGCACCATAACGTTCGTCATAGCCTTCTTTGGCCAAGTACTCTTTGGCACTTTTAGCTAATTTCACTTTAACACCTTTAGGTTCAAGAAGAATATTCAGTTTATCCAATTCTCTATCGACGATCGTGACAAGCACATCCAGACCAAGTGTATTAAATTCAATGATCCCGCTTAAACGGTTTCTGAACTCAGGTGAGAAGAAAGCGGCAAGTGCTTTATCAGTCTTCATGGAAGTATCTTTATTAAAGCCCATGACATTGGCTTCTTTGGTACCTATATTTGATGTCATAATAAGTATCACATTTTTAAAATCAGACACCACCCCGTTATTATCGGTCAGTTTTGCACCGTCCATCACCTGAAGTAAAATGTTCATGATATCCGGATGTGCTTTTTCAACCTCATCAAGCAGCAGCACAGTATGCGGATGTTTTTTGATCATTTCAGTCAGCAGTCCTCCCTGTTCATACCCGACATATCCCGGAGGAGCCCCTACCAGACGGGATATCGTATGCGGCTCCATATATTCACTCATATCCAGCCTCTCGAAGTGGACATGCATGGTTTTGGCCAATTGTGTAGCAAGTGCGGTTTTCCCCACACCTGTCGGACCCACAAAAAGAAAACTTCCTATCGGTCTGTTATCAGCATTGAGCCCTGCATAAGAACGTTTGATCGCTGTGGTCAACGCTTTGATCGCTTCATCTTGTCCGATGATATGCGAAGCGAGATCTTTTTCAAGCGACTTTAACTTTCTCGTATCGTCTGTTCCGATCACCGTAGAAGGAAGCTTCATGATCTTCGCCACACTCTCTTCGATATCTTTAGGCTGTACCGTTACACCCTCCTGGCCTCGCAGCATAAAGTGTGCACCCACCTCATCGATGATGTCCATTGCTTTATCCGGAAGAAATCTGTCATGCAGATATTTGACAGAGAGATCAATGGCAGATTGCAGCGAAGCATCTGTAAACGTAATGTTATGATAGGCTTCATATTTATGTTTGATACCTTGCAAAATGGTCATTGTATCTTCTATACTCGGCTCTTCTATATCTATCTTGGCAAATCTGCGGCTCAGTGCTTTGTCTTTGTCAAAAAAGTTTCTATATTCAGCATAGGTCGTTGCCCCTATACACTTCAGATCACCGCGTGCAAGTGCGGGTTTGAGCAAATTGGAAGCATCCATACTCCCTCCACTCGTTGCACCCGCTCCTACCATCGTATGTATCTCATCGATGAACAAGATAGCATCCTCCTGTGCTGTCAGTTCTTCTATAATGCCTTTGAGACGTTTTTCAAAGTCACCTCTGTATTTCGTCCCTGCTACCAAAGCACCCATATCCAAAGCAAAGACTTTTGAGTTTTGAAGTATCTCAGGCACATCTCCCTCAGAAATTTTAACTGCAAGCCCTTCAGCGATGGCGGTCTTACCCACACCGGGTTCACCCACAAGTAAGGGGTTGTTCTTTTTTCGTCTGCAAAGCGTTTGCATGACACGTTCTATCTCATCTATACGTCCTACTACCGGATCGATCTTTCCCGTTTTGGCAAGTGCCACAAGCTCCATCGTAAACTGGTCTAAAAGTGTCTCTTCTTCTTTTTTCTCTTTGCTCTTATCATGTACCTTCTCATAACGATGAGAGATAACTTCCAGAACATCCACACGCGCAATACCCTCTTTTTTCATAAGATACACCGCATACGAATGCTCCTGCATAAAGATCGCTGCGAGCATATCTCCTATACTGGCTTCCGTTCTGCCGGAGCTGTGGATATGTGTCATCATATCATTGATGGCACGGGAAAGTGCCACAGTTTCAAAAGGCTCTACGGCTTCTTTCAATGAAGGTATGGTTTTAGTGATATGATCAATAATACCTTCTTCAAGCATATTCAGATCCGCATCCAGGGTAGAGAGTATCTCCTGTCCTGCCTCAGAACTGACGATAGACAAAAAGACATGCTCTACTGTCAGATATTCATGTCTGTTCTCTTTTGCATATCCTACTGCTTGTTTAAATACATCATTCAGTGCAATACTTATCATTATATTCTCCTTTACACTATTTTCTATAACGCTTTTAGAGCAAAGCTCCAAAAACTTCGTTAACGCTGAGTTCTCCTCAGCAGATTGCTCACGCAACTTGTTGCTTCTCTTTTACGAATCCTCTTCTATGGTTGCAAGTAAAGGGAACTCATTTTGTTTAGCCCGCTGTTTGACCTGCTGCGCTTTAGTTTGTGCTATCTCAAAACTGTACACACCACAAATCGCTTTATCTTTTTCATGTATCTGCAACATGATCTGTTCTGCCTGTGCATAACTCTTGTGAAAGATACTTGTAAGAACTTCGACGACAAAATCCATACTCGTATAATCATCATTGTGCAAAAGCACTTTAAACATTTGCGGTTCCTGCAGCTCCAAAGCTACATTTAACTCTTCTTCTATCTTTGGCATTACCATCCTTACATAACACATTATCATACATTATAGTTTTCGTATATTAATGATACTATTATACAAAAATAACGGAGAATTGCAAGTGCAATCACTTTTCATCACTGCTACCGGTACAAACGTGGGTAAAACATACACCACCCTTAAACTCATCGAAGCCCTTGCAGACAAGGGTTTGGCCGTAGGTGTTTTCAAACCTATAGAAACAGGCGTTCAAGACACTGCTCCTGATGCTAGTTTACTCTTAAAAGCCTGCCAAAAGGTAAATGAGAACTTTAAACTCCTCACTACACATGATATTACAGCCTACACATTTGCTTTACCTGCTGCACCTTTCTGTGCAGATATTGAACATACTGTGAACCTCCAAAAAATTATCGAAAAACATAATGAACTCTCAAAGCTCTGTGACATCCTTTTGGTAGAAGGCGCAGGAGGTCTCATGGTGCCCATCACCAAAGAATATATGATGATCAACCTCATCAAAGAACTGGGTGCCAAAACACTTCTGGTCACTCCAAGCCGTCTCGGCTGCATAAACGACACAGTACTCTCCATACTTGCTTTAAAAACGTTTGATGTAGATTTTGACTGGTGTGTGAATGTATATGAAGACAAGGAAAGCTTCAAGGAAGTCACGCAGCCTTATTATGATGAAGTTTTTCCTGAGTGGTGGAGTGTAGAGGATGGAATAAAAAGGTTTATTAGCAGCTATTAGCTATAATGACAAAATTCAATTCACAAGGGTACAGATGCAACACCTGGTAGACACAAACGACTTGACAGAGCAGCAAATACAAAACCTACTGAATGATGCCAGATCCTTTAAAGAAAGTCGTCCCATTCAACTACTCAGGGACAGACTTTTCATTACCCTTTTTTTTGAAGCCTCTACCAGAACACGAAGCTCTTTTGAGGTGGCCGCCAAAAAACTGGGTGCAGCTGTTGTGCATCTTGACCCTTCACGCTCCTCGACCAAAAAAGGTGAAAGTCTTGAAGACACCTTTGCAAACCTCTGTGCCATGGAACCTGATGCCGTGATCATCCGTCACAGTGACAATGAAGCACCCGGAATGCTTGCAGATATGCAAATGACTTCCGTCATCAATGCAGGTGCAGGGAACTATGCACACCCTACCCAGGCACTGCTTGACCTTTTTACAATGGTAGAACATTTTGATGGTGACATCAAAGGCAAGACCATTGCCATTGTAGGTGACATTGTCTCTTCCAGAGTTGCCTCTTCGGGCATTCGTCTGCTGACACGCATGGGAATGAATGTCCTTTTGGTCGCACCTAAGCCCTTTATGCCCAAAAGTGACTTAGCACAATTTGAAAAACTTGAAGATGTGATAGATAAAGTTGACGTGATCATGTCACTTCGTGCACAGCTTGAGCGCCACTCTTCACCTATTTTCGATGATTATGATGCTTATGCCAAACACTACTGCATTGACCATGATCGTTTAGGGGATAGAAACATTTTGCTGCTTCACCCCGGTCCGGTGATGAGAAATATAGATATTTCTGATGCGATGCTTGAAGACCCACGATGTAAAGTACTTGAGCAGGTCAAGAATGGTGTCTATATGCGTATGGCAATTTTAAAATTGTTGCTTTTGGATTCGTAAAGAAGTGATGCAATGGCTAGCTAAAAAAGAAGGTTTTGAAGAGATTGACAGACTCTCACAAAAAAGAATACCTTTTCTTTTTCTCACATCTTATGATGGTGAAAAAGTCTTTGCACAAGCGCTAGACGACTTGGATGATAATATTTTCTATAAGTTAGAAAATTGGCGTAACTACTCTGTAAAAAAACGTACTAAAGATTTCACTTTTTCTAAATCTCCTGTCAATTTCAACACTTACAAAAATGCACTTGATCTTGTACTTGAAGAGATACGCTCAGGAAATACCTACTTACTCAACCTCACATTTAAAACACCCATAGAAAGCAGCTTGACACTTCAAGAGATATTTACCTATGCGAGAGCTAAATTCAAACTCTATTTTAAAGATGAGTTTATCTGTTTCTCTCCCGAACGTTTTGTAGAGATAACAGATAATACCATAGCAACCTACCCTATGAAGGGAACCATAGATGCCAACCTGTCTGATGCCAAAGAGCGTATCTTAAATGATAAAAAAGAGATGGCGGAACATGCGATGATCGTTGATCTCATGCGTAATGATCTCGGTATCATTGCTACAGATATACAAGTGGAAAAATTCCGTTATGTTGAAAAGATCAAAGCCGGTGACAAAGAACTTCTGCAAGTCTCTTCGAAGATCACTGCTCAACTCTCCAATGAGTGGAAAGATAACCTGGGTACCCTGCTCTCCCATATCCTTCCTGCAGGATCCATCTCCGGTACACCTAAAAAAAGCACAGTGAATATCATCAATCATATAGAAGATTTTGATCGAGGGTTTTATACCGGAGTGTTTGGTATTTTTGATGGGGAATCTCTGCGTTCTTCTGTCATGATACGTTTTATAGAAAAAGAAAATAATGCACTCTTTTATAAAAGCGGCGGAGGCATTACCATAGACTCTGATGCGAAAAGTGAATATGAGGAACTCATCAACAAAATTTATTTGCCCTTTTAAGAAAATTTATGTAAACTATTTTCAAGTATCCTTTTTTCTCTCTTTTTACTCTTTCAAACCGCATCCCTGGCAGAAGAAGAGACTGCTCCAACAGGAACAAATGTAGAAGAACCGGAAGCACAAGAGAGTGAGACAGGTGAAGGGGAAGAATTTGTTCCAGAGTAATTACCGAAGGCAGCCTCTATTCGCTCTATGCTTCCATTGGTACTTTCTATCTTTGCTGACTTTGGAAAAATATAGATTTCCTGAATCCCGCCAGGGGTCGATGATGATACCCTCTTCTACTCTTCCGCCCTTGGCAACCACAACCAGTACATTATGTTCAAATAAATACTCACCTATATTTGCACCCATAAGATGAAACTCAAAAGAAGCATACTTTTTCTGCGACAAATAGAGATACAAAGCATCACTCCAATGGTAACAAAGCCCTTTATCCCGTAATCCCACATTGACTAAAAAGTTATGATACTGTGGCGGAGAAGTAAGTTCAAACTCCTGTGTTAACTGCCCTGTTTTATAAAAAATATCTTTTGAGAGCTGCTTTGCTTCTTCTGGAGGAATATCCCTGTCCAATGACTGCAAAAGTATCGAAAGTTGCGCTACCTTGGTTTCTAATACAAAAGGTGTTGTGACGGCACATCCTGCAAAAAGGAAAGAAAATAATAAAAGTTTAAACAAGTGACGAAACATACTCACCGGCAAGATATTTTCCTGCAAGGATAACGAGGAGAATCATCACCATATTATAGGCCAAGATCCATTTTGGATCTTTAGAGAGTATAAATCCGCCTACAAGCCCTACCACTAGTCCACCGATATGCGCAGAGACATCTACAGAAGGGATGGAAAATCCTATTACAAGGTTGATCCCTATAATAATGGCAAAATCTTTCATAAAGGCTTTAGAGTGCGAAGCGATCTTCTCTCTGTGTGCCAGGAAAAATCCTGCCAATGCACCAAAGATACCAAAGATAGCCCCCGATGCACCTACACCCACAGCCTCTGGATGCATATAGAGTGAGGTAAGCCCGCCAAGAATACCCGAGAAAAAGTAAATGCTTAAGTACGCTTTTGTATCAAAATACATCTCTGCAGCACGTCCTACAATGTAGAGCGAAAACATATTCATCAGCAGATGTGTCATACCGCCATGCAGGAACATCGCCGTAAACAGTCTCCACCACTCTCCCTGCTGTACGGTATACGGTCCATACAATGCACCCATATCAACAAGGGTCTGCATGTCCATATCTGTAAAACTTTGACTCAAAAATGCAGAGATCAGATAAACAATACTATTAATGATGATCAGAGTATACGTCAGTGTATACCGTTTGATGTCATCTCTCATGAACAGTTAACAGATAGCCTCTGCAAAAACCACACCGTCCACATGCCCTCTTGCGATCTTGGAGATCTCTTTTTCACTGTGAATGAGGACCAGAATACGTGTGTCAAAAAGATACTCCGTTGCTATAGGTTGAATCATTAGAGCATCATCCTCTTCACAAATAATGTATTTTGCACCCAAAGCATTGGCAAAAAGTGCATCCTCCAAAGTACTGACCACTACAGCAAAGGGGATGTCATTTTCCTGGCAATGTACTGCTGTCCTATGTGAATCCACCAAGGGTTCAAGCAAAACAATATCATCCGCCTGACTTTTTTCTATGCCTTTGATAGAAAATATTTTAAAAAAACGATTACTTTTTATCCACGGGTGTCCAATAATGATCATGATGTTCCTTCCTTGTTTATGGCGCACATTCTTGCGAACAGTAATACTTACCATTCACAATAATACTCTCTTTAATGGTGACGTAGGTATGACAGGTTGTGCATTCTACCAGTGTGTCTTCATCCAGCTTTTTCTCGTGTGGACTTTTACCGATCTTCGGAAGCTTTCCTCCGAAAAATTTATAGATAAGCACACCGGCAATAGCAAATATAAGTAATTTTAAAATCAAGATGACCCTTTGATGTAGAGATAATTTCTTTGGTTTTTTTGTACTATATCATAATCTAACTGATGTTGTACATCTGCAACTTCGTCAAATACACGGGACCCTTTATAGAAAAGATATTCTGTTTGACTGTTAGAGATCTTTTGTGTCAGATCTAAAAGCAGTTTGGTATTGGTCACCGCACGGGAAGAAATGAGTTCAAAAGCCTCATGTTCTACTTTTTCCACTCTTTTTGCTTCCACAGAAACATTGGAAAGTCCCAAGTCTATGGCAGCATATTTTAAAAAAGAGACCCGTTTTTTGAGCGGTTCGGAAAGTACCACTTCTGTATTTGGTAATGCTATGGCAAGTACAAGCCCTGGAAATCCTGCTCCCGTTCCTACATCCAAAAGTGTTTTTGGTTTTTCTATAAAAGTCAAAGGAAAAAGAGAATCCACGATATTGACATAGATGGCATCAACTGTTTTAGCCCCGGTAAGATTATGGACCTGGTTCCATTCATGTAAAAGTGATGCAAAACCTTCTAATTTAATAATGATCTCATTATCTAATGTGATACCCTCAAGATCTAAATGTTGTGCCAGATTCAATTCTCTTCTACCTTTACCAGTCCACTCTCCACAAGCTTCCCTAAAAAATCAGAAAGATCATTTTCCAACATTTCTTCTTCCACTTCATACTGCTCCAGCAACACATCGAGTACTTCTTTCAAGGTCTCTTTCTCCTGCATCGCCTGCCAGATGGCAGTCCCCACTTCATCGAGTCCAAAGTAGTTTTCACTCTCCATATCAAGCAGTACCATCTCTCCGTCTACTTCCTGGGCAAAAACTGTCTCTGCAAAGGTTACTTTTTGATTTAAATTCATTATTTGTTATCCGACTGCAAAAATTCATCTTGAGATACAGGTTCAAAGTTTGCGTCATAGATAGCCGGTGTTCCTCTCACACTGAGTTCAAGCACTGCTTTATCCATTTTTTTCATAGCCTGCCCCACTGCTTCTGAGTAGACAAAAGGTTTCTTAGCATCTTTGATGAGGGTCTGGTATGCGGTAGAACCTTTTAACATGACTTCTTCAAATCTCACATTCTTCTGTGCATCATCTTTACCCTGCATGATCCACTCGACCATCGCAGGTGCTTTTTTATGAAACGGGAGAGAAAATAGTATGACATGTACTCTATAGTCACCCAGTTTACCGGCAACGGATTTTTCAAATTTGCTACAGTAAGGACATTCAGGGTCAGTAACGATGTAAAGGTCTTTACTTCCCTTCCCATAAGAAAATGATACACCCTCTTTAATGGCTTTCGCATCTTTTGGATACACGATTGGGTTTCCTTCTTTATCGTAAGCGGAACCTATGTAAATTTCTGATGTCTGTTTATCTAAAATGGCACTCACAAGCTGTGACCCCTGAGGTGATCTGGCTTCAAGTTTCAAGATGTAGCTATGAGGCTTCTCTATCGCCCCGATCAGATGAAGTACAGGGTCCTGTAATACCTTATTTTTTGTTTTAAGTTCTTGAAGTTTTGTCTGATCTGTGATGATCTCTGTAGCGTGGAGTGTAGTCATAAGCATGATAGCTGTAGCAAAAGTAAGTAGAGTTCTATACATCTTTATTTCCTTGCAGTTGTTTTGTTGAAGTATAACATTAAACGTTTAATGATAAAGTACTTCTCTTGCCAGTCATCACATTATCCAAAC
>Ga0209013_10001736_pt1 | contig 20030 bp, 23 predicted proteins | sample Cruoilmetagenom2_FD_187291 | JGI IMG/M metagenome (GOLD analysis project Ga0209013, IMG submission 187291) | Oil polluted marine microbial communities from Coal Oil Point, Santa Barbara, California, USA - Sample 2 (SPAdes) (version 2) | ecosystem: Environmental > Aquatic > Marine > Oil seeps ...
AAAACACGCTGTAACAATTTGGAAAGTTTTTTGTCTAATAGGTTATCAATCAAAAAGTAATCCTATGAAATTAACACCAACAATGTTCCTTTTAGGAATAACTATTCTCCTTCTAAATTGTAAACACAATGAAGAAACAGAAAAAATTAATATTGATACTGAACAAGTACACGGCAAACTAGAAGTTGCTCATAATGCTGAAGAAAAAAGTCAATTGTATTATTTACTAAAAGAAAAGGATAGTATCATGTTTGAGTTATCCTTTAATCAATTAGACACAAGCATTCTTGAAAAATTAGCCACAGACGATATAGAATTTTACCATGATCAAGGTGGTGCAACTTATACTAAACAAGGTTTTATTGATGGTATGAAAGGATTGGGAAATTTGTCTTACAAAGCACGTCGGGAAGTTAAAAAAGGTAGTGTGGAAGTTTTTCCTATGTATAAAAGCGGAGAATTATATGCTGGAATTTTAAAAGGCGATCATAGCTTTTATGCAAAAGAGCCAAATGACAAACCAGAGTATTTAACCAGTACTGCTAAATATACAACACTTTGGGTTCTTGTTGAAGGCAAATGGAAGATGAGTAGAATTTATAGTTACGATCATCAAGCTCCAAAATAAAGATACTAAAAAAACTCACGATACTGCAGTACCCTAAAATCGAAAGTATTAAACTTAGGGTTGTTATTTTTTAACTGTTTATACAAAGGCATGCTTCCAACTGCTCTGTTTGCAGAACCTGATGCAGATGTAAGAGATACTGTTTTTATAGTTCGATTTTCTAAATTAAATTGATGAATTCTTGGTACTTCATTAGAAACAATTTCTAATTTGATGTTATGCTCTTTAATATGCTTCCGAAAAAAATATTCTGGTCCATTTTTACTATTACCTCCTGTAAATAATAATGTTTTAACTGAAGTATATTCTTTTAAATAACCTATCAAATTACGTAGTTTAATTTTTTTCATCCCTAAATCGGAAGCATCAATTTTTTCTCGTTCACAGCTTTCTACAATATCGCAAATTCCAATTTTACTCTCAATTAAAAACTTTTTACGCTCTTCAATAGCTTCAATAGAATTATCGTATCGTAAATTTAAATTATGGATAGCATCTATATAAAGCCATAACGAATTATAATAGCTTCCATAACAAAAATTAACATCTCTATCTAATAGATTTCCTATAGAAAACCGTGGAGGTGGCAACGTACCAACAATAAGCTTTGTAGCTTGTTTAGGAATAAATGGTTTGAAAGGATGCTGATGGATGAACATAAATTTGACTATGAAATAAAAATCAATTAAATTTAAACAATCTAAACATACAACTATTATGGGAAAAGGTGATAAAAAAACAAGACGTGGTAAAATAACTATGGGATCTTTTGGAGTAAGACGTCCTAGAAAAAGAAATAAACCTGTTGTAGTAGTTGAAGTTAAGAAAAAACCTAAAGCTGCTGTTAAAGCAAAAACTGTTGCTAAACCTAAAACTGTTGCTAAACCTAAAGCTGCAACTAAGCCAAAAGCTGCTGCTAAAAAGTAACTGTTTACCTTATAAAAACTAATTCGGTTTTAGAAGACATAGATTCACTTAATGCATAACCTTCATAGTTAAATGCTCTTAAATCATCTATAGTTTTTGCATTGGTATCTATTATGTAGCGTGTCATATACCCTCTTGCAAGTTTTGCAAAGGTCATAATCATTTTATATTCACCATTTTTTAAATCTTTAAACGAAGCTGTAATTGCAGGAACTTTTAATGCTTTTGTATCAATAGCTTTAAAATATTCGTTACTGGCAAGATTTAGAAATAATTCGTTGTCTTCTAATTCGTCATTTAAAGATTGTGTTACTTTCTTACGCCAGAATTCGTATAAGTTTTTGTTTTTTCCAACAGGAAATTTAGTTCCCATTTCTAAACGATAAGGTTGCATTAAATCTAAAGGCTTTAACAAACCATACAAACCTGAAATAATACGGACAGAATCTTGAAGAATATTAAGTTTTTCTTTTGGAATATTGTATGCATCTAATCCACGATAAACATCACCACTAAAGGCATATATTGCTGGTCTTGCGTTGTTTTTTGTAAAAGGTAAGTGCCAGTCTTGATTACGCTCGTAATTAAGTTGCCCTAAATTATTAGAAATGCCCATTAATTTAGATAAACTCCTTGCCGATTTCTTTTTTAGTAATTTGTTTAATCGAAGTGACTCATTTAAAAAACAAGACTCCGTTGTAATAGTTGTAGGTAATTCACTCTCAAAATTGAGTGATTTTGCTGGTGATAAAACGAGTTTCATATTTATTGAATAATTAACAATTCAAATTTACAACTACTCTATTATAAATAAAAAGTAACATTACATTTATTTTTAATAAAACTATAGGCAGTATTGATAATTACTCCCTAACTATACCTCTAAGCACACTTACTTTAGAGTTAAAAGGGTTGCCTGAAGAACGTCTCAACAAAACGACTTGACCACAATGCCAAACAGCATCTTCTATTGGACCATTAAGTTGATTCCAAAAAGGAAATTCTGAAGTATTGTCACCTCTTTGAAATATAATTTTGAATTGAGATAAATCTTCACTTTTTCTCAAAATATCTGCAGCAGTTTTAATGTTTTCAAGAGTTTTTCTACGTTTTTCAGCGAAAGTCATTTCTGGTTCCTCTACTCTATCATTAGTCTTATTTAAAGTAGAATTTACAATTACTTTAGACAAACCATATATATGATCAATGGTTTCTTCAGTTGTTCTTGCGTCGTCATTTGGTCTAAATGCCAAATCTTCATCTCTTAAGCCTTCTGTTGCCCAATAATATCTAAATCCTAAACCATCAACCATACGAGCAGCAACTGTTCCTGCTGTATATGTTTCAGAATATTCGGGGATTTTATCGTAAGGTAATTTTTCTTCTTTCATATTTTGTGCTACTACCATATTAATAGAAAATATGGCAACTAATAGAATTGTAATATAAGATTTCATAAGTAATAATTTAGTTAGTCATTTAATTTTTGTACTCTATTTATAGAATTTACACCATATTTATCATACAAATACACCAATGCTGTCATTGTTGCTGCTCCAAGTTCTAATTCACGTTTATTTACAGCATCAAAAATATCATTACTCGCATGATGATGATCAAAATAACGTTGAGAATCTGGCCTTAAACCTGCTAAAACATTATAGTTTGATTTTAATGGACCTATATCTGCTCCGCTGCCTCCTTTTTCAAAAAAATGAATTAAATAAGGTTTGAATAATGATTTCCATTCTAAAACTTGATTAAACTGATCATCACTACAATCGAAAGAAAATCCTCTTGGTGTAAATCCTCCCGAGTCACTTTCTAAAGCAAAAATGTGATTTTCTCCTTTACGTTTCACTTCTTCAGCATATTTATTTCCACCTCTCATTCCATTTTCTTCATTCATAAATAACACAACCCTTATACTACGTTTTGGTTTTATTCCTGTTTCTTTTAATAATCGTAACACGTCCATAGATTGTACAACTCCTGCTCCATCATCATGTGAGCCATCACCTAAATCCCATGAATCTAAATGTCCGCCAACAACTATATATTCTTTAGGAAACTGACTTCCAGTTATTTCTCCAATAACATTATATGACAATACATCTTTAAGTTGTTTACAGTTTTGTTTAAAATAAAATTTTATGTCTTCATCCAATTTTAACATACTACTTAAAAGCTCTGCATCATTAGTACTAATTGCTGCAGATGGTATGCGTTGATTAACTGAAGTATCTCCATAAGACATACTCCCTGTGTGTGGCAAATCGTCTAAACGCAAATTCATAGAACGCACTATAGCACCAACAGCTCCATATTTACCTGCTTCTTTAGCTCCTGAATAACGTTGATTTACACAACCACCATAAGCACTAAAAGTATTTATAAGTGTTTCGTCCATTGGACGATTAAAAAACACAATTTTACCTTCAATTTTTTCCTTACCAAGTGTTATTAATTCCTCAATACTATGCACTTCTACTACATTAGCTTTTACACCTAAAGCGGGAGTTGCTATTGAACCACCAAGAGCACATATGTTAACGTTTATTGTTTTCCCAGGTTCGGTTTCTATAAACGCAAATTCAGGAGTACCTCTTACCCATTTTGGAACCATAACAGGTTGTAACCACACTTTATCTAATCCTAATTTTTCGAGCTCTTCTTTAGTCCATTCTACAGCTCTTTCGGCATTTAATGAACCCGATAAACGTCCTCCTATTTGATTAGACAAATAGTCTAACCATTTGTAACTATTACCATTACTTAAGGACGCATTATAGATTTTTTTTATGTTTTCGGCATCTGTTTGTGAAAATGATGGAATAGAAATTATTAAGGCTAATAGAAAAAGTATTTTCTTCATTTGTTAATGGTTTTTGAGTTTTTAAATATACTACTTCTAAAAATTCTGAAAACCAAAAGAAATCATAAAAAATTGTAGCTATTCGTTATTTAATTCTTGTTTATATAATTCTAAATTTGCTTTTACTTTTTCGTCTAATTTTGGTTCTTTAATATCTTTATATTGCTTTAAAGTATCGTATACGATTTTTGCAACAATGTATCTAGCAGTTGCTTTATCATCAGCTGGAATTGTAAACCAAGGTGCATGCTCTTTTGATGTTCTATTAATAGCATCTTCATAACACTCTTGATATGTATCCCAAAGTTTACGTTCCTTTAAATCTCCAGCCGAAAATTTCCAGTTCTTTTCCTGTTTGTTTAATCGACGAAGTAATCTGTTTTTTTGCTCTTCTTTTGAAAGGTTTAAAAAGAACTTAAAAATAATCATTCCATTATCAGCAATATGCTTTTCAAAGTTGTTTATCTGCTCAAAACGTTCATCCCAAAATGTATCATTTACATCTTCAACAGTATTAACTTTTGGAATATTTTCTCCTAAAATATAATCTGGATGAACACGAGTTACCAATACATTCTCATAATGGGTTCTATTAAAAACTCCAAACTTACCTCTTGCAGGTAGCACTATATAATGCCGCCATAAATAATCATGTTTTAATTCTAATTCAGTTGGTACTTTAAAGCTATGAACTTCTACACCTCTTGCATTAAAATCTTTAAACACTTCACGAATTAAACTATCTTTTCCCGAGGTGTCCATCCCTTGTAAACATATTAAAACAGCATACTTACCATGAGCATACATTGTATCTTGTAGCTTGCCTAATTTTTTACGAACACTACGAAGTTCCCTTTTTATATCGTTTTCCTCTGCTTCTAAACTGTAAGTGGAAGGTCGATTTTTTAAAATTATTTTTGAAGTTACCTTAAAGTCGTTAACTGTTATATTCTTCATTAATCTTTCATTTTATAGAATTGCTCATAAATATACTAAAACAATAAATACTTTAAAAAATGTGTTGATTTACAAATTTTTAGTATTTTCGATGTACCTACTTAATGTTATAAACCCAAATACCATGAAAAAAAACTACTTATTTTTCCTGTTTATCAGTATTTACGTGCAATCTTATGGACAAGTTAATTGTTCTGATGCTTACTCTGATGTTAACTATGCATATTCTCATATAAAATCTGCATATAACTCAAATAACATAGACCATTTAAAGCATTATTCTAAGCGTTCGTTAGAAGCTTTTGAGCGTGCTAAATTAAAATTAGAAGCCTGTAAGTGTCAGGAATCTTACAATTTTGCTTACGATGCTTTAGATTTATTAAGCCATGTTGAAGCTTCCGAAACCTATGAAGATGGTCGATACTATGTAAAAAATGCTAGAGACATTGCAAAAGATGTAATTAATGAACTTGAATTGTGTACTGAAATTACTAAAGAAGACAGTACTTTAACAGAATTGCAAAGTGAGCAACAAAAATTAGAACAACAGCAGAAAGAATTAAAGCTTAAAGAAGCCCAGATTAAACAAAAACTGGCTGATCGTAAAGAAAAGGCAATGCTCTTAAAAAAGGAGTTATTTATTAATGAAAACGAAATTGCTTTAGACAAAAATGTAAAAGCTTATAATGATTTATTAACCGTTTTAGATTGTAAATCTGAAGTCATTAAAACAAAAGATGAAAAACTAGATTTTAAATCTAAAGACTTGGATGTTATTAAATCACATTATTTAAATGCTGTTAAAGAAATTACATCTACTTATTTAAAAAAATTAAATAAATGTAGCATAAGTAAACTTTAATTGTCTTACTAAAATTTAAAAAGCCTCAATAATATTATTGAGGCTTTTTAATTATCTATTACATTATTTACTAGCAAACAGTTTAACATCACTTTCGCTTACTTCGTTCCCTCCTAAAATAATTAGCCGTTCTATAACATTACGAAGTTCTCGAATATTACCAGTCCAATCATACTCTTGTAATAATTTTATAGCCTTACTAGAAAACGATTTTTTTGCTATCCCTTGCTCAGAAGCAATTTTATTTGAAAAATAATTAACTAAAAGCGGTATGTCTTCTCGCCTATTATTTAAGGCTGGAACATCAATTAAAATAACTGCTAATCTATGATATAAATCTTCTCGGAACTTTCCTTTTTCGATTTCATCTTTAAGATTTTTATTTGTTGCTGCAACCACACGAACATCTACTTTAATATCCTTATCGCTACCTACACGCTGAATTCGGCTTTCCTGTAATGCACGAAGAACTTTAGCTTGTGCCGAAAGACTCATATCTCCTATCTCATCAAGAAATATTGTTCCTCCATTAGCAGCTTCAAATTTTCCTGCACGATCTTTATTTGCGCTCGTAAATGCACCTTTTACGTGACCAAACAATTCGCTTTCAATTAATTCAGAAGGAATAGCTGCACAGTTTACTTCTATCATTGGTCCTTTAGCGCGCTCACTTTTTTCATGTAACCAATGTGCTACCAATTCTTTTCCTGTTCCGTTTGATCCAGTAATTAAAACACGAGCATCGGTTAGAGCTACTTTATCAATCATTTCTTTAATATGCGAAATAGCTTTACTCTCTCCTATCATTTCGTAACGTTTGCTTACTCTCTTTTTAAGCAGTTTATTTTCTACTACAAGCTCTTTTCTATCTAAAGCATTTCTAACTGTATTAAGTAATCTGTTTAAATCTGGAGGCTTTGATATATAGTCAAAAGCTCCAAGACGCATTGTGTTTACAGCTGTATCCAAATCTCCATGTCCAGAAATCATAACAACTGGAATCTCAGGCTTTAGTTTTTTAATAGCCTCTAAAACCTCAACACCATCCATTTTAGGCATCTTAATATCACAAAGCACTAAGTCGTAATCGCCCTTTCTTATTTTTTCAATTCCAATTAATCCATCTTCGGCTTCTTCAACTTGGTATTTATCGCTTTCTTCAGAAAGAATTTTAACTAATACTCTTCTAATGGCTGCTTCGTCTTCAATGACTAAAATCTTCGACATATTTCTTTTTATTTATTATATAAATGTACATCTCTTTGCGGAAATGGAATACTAATATTATTTTCTTTGAATAACTTATCAATTTCAAAACGCATTTCACTTTGTGGTATTATTGCCTGAAAACTGTCGTTTAAGGTAAATATTAATTTAAAATCTAATGAGCTATCTCCAAAATTGGTGAATAATACTAGTGGTTCTGGCTTTTTTAGAACTGAAGGATGGTTGTTCGCTATTTGCAATAATATTTTTTTTACTAAATGAATATCACTCCCATAAGCTACACCTACTTGAACACTCTCTCGAGTTTCGGAGCCATTTTCTGTCCAATTATATAAGCTATTTGTTAAATATAAATGATTAGGTATTACCAATACCTTATTATCGATAGTTACTGCTCGTGTTGTCCTTAATTTAATGTCTTCTACGCGACCAACTTTACCATCCAATTCAATAATATCTCCAACATGAACCGATTGATCTATTAAAATAAAAACTCCAGAAATAATATCTTGAAAAAACGTTTGCAACGCTAAACCTACACCTACTAATAATGCTGCAGAAGCTGCAAATATTGCAGTCACATTTACGCCCATATTATTAAAAGTCATTAATAAAATAATGACATAAAGAAACCATTTACTATAAGAAAATAAAGAAACAAATTTTGCTTTATCATTTAATGATAGCTTTCTAGTTATAAATTTCCTGATTAAACTTAAAATAAATGATGTTGCAAATAAAACAACAATAACAATTAATATTGATTTTACGGTTATCTTAACATCTTCACTAAACTCAATTGGATAGTTTAAAAAATCGATTAATTCTTTCATACTCTAATATTTTAACCATTTGTAAATATCTTTATAGCTTGGCTTTTTCCCATACATTAAAATACCAACACGATAAATTTTTGCTGCAAACCAAACTGTAAACATAAATGTTCCTATTAGTAACCCTAAAGATATTAATTGTTCCCATATTGGAACACCAAAAGGAATTCGCATTAGCATAACTACTGGTGATGTAAATGGAATATACGAAAACACTACTGACACTGTGCCATGAGGATCTTCTATTACTGTAAAAATACCAACATAAACTGCAAGAATTAAAGGCACTAATATAGGCATCATAAACTGCTGTGTATCTGTTTCGTTATCTACAGCTGCACCAACAGATGCATATAAAGAACTATACAATAAATAGCCTCCTATAAAAAATAATACAAATGCAATAATTAGATTTAAAATAGGTAAACTTCTAAATTCATTAAATATAATTTGTGCTTGTGCATTGGTATCGGGATTTTCAATTGCTTGCTGTACGATTTCTTGTTGAGATGTTTGCATTTGCATCAAATCAATATTAAAAATTGTTGTTGCAACAGTAAGTAAAACCCCTCCTAAAATCATCCAAATTAAAAACTGTGTAATTCCTGCTAACGAAGTTCCAATAATTTTACCAAGCATTAATTGCACTGGTTTTACTGAAGAAATAATAACCTCGATTATTCTACTTGTTTTTTCTTCAATAACACTTCGCATAATCATATTCCCATAAATAATAATGAACATGAATAATAAATATCCCGCAAGACCTCCAAATGCTAATTTCATAATATTACCAGTTTTTGAAGATTGTTCTCCTAAAAAACTTTCTTGAGCAATATCTATTTGTGTTTCAGAAGATTTTAATTTTTCTATATCAACTCCATCTTCTAATAATTTCAAATCGGTTAATTTCTTTTCTAACTTGGTTTCTAGACTTGAGAGTAATGTCAGTGATGGCGTATCCTCAGAATAAAATTTAATTGCTTTAGCAATAGCAAAAATATGTTGTCTGTTTTCTATATAAAGTAATCCATATTCTTCATTTTCTTCTACTAGCTGCTTTGCATCTTCTAAAGATATATCGCTCAAAATATTATATTTTGTATGTTCTGTGTTTATAAACACATTACTTAATAATCCTGACTCGTCAAGAATCGAAATGGTACGTTCTTTATTATTATTAAGCTGCGACAAATAAGCAACTAAAGCAAAAAGTGCTATCATTATTAATGGACTTAAAACCGTCATTATAATAAATGATTTATTTTTAACCTTAGTTAGATACTCCCTTTTTATGATTAATGGTAAATGGTTCATACTTAGTTGTTTTTAACTGTTTGAATAAAAATATCATTTACAGTTGGCACTAATTCATTAAAATGATTGACTTGTGCATTGCTTGTTAAAAATGCTAACAAATCGTTTGACGATTCATTTTCTTTAAGCTTAATGTTTAATTTTAATTCATCATTTAAAGACTTATAAACTGCTGGAGAAATAGTAAACTTATCGTTAATTATTTTAGTTAACTGGGCTTCATTATTTGCTACTAAACCTACTTCGAATGTGTTAGTTTTGTATTGTCTTTTTATGTCTATCAATTTACCTTCAAGAATTTTATTAGATTCATGAATTAATGCAATATCATCGCATAATTCCTCTACAGATTCCATTCGATGAGTTGAAAAAATTACTGTTGCTCCTTCTTCTCTTAATTGAAGAATTTCATCTTTTATCAAATTAGCATTTATTGGATCGAATCCAGAAAATGGTTCATCAAAAATCAAAAGTTTAGGTTGGTGCAGTACTGTAACTACAAACTGTATTTTTTGAGCCATCCCTTTAGATAATTCTTGGATTTTCTTGTTCCACCAATCACCAATTTCTAGTTTTTCAAACCAGTACTTTAACCTTTTTTTAGCTTCAGCTTTTGATAGTCCTTTTAACTGAGCTAAATACAACGCTTGCTCTCCTACTTTCATAGTTTTATATAACCCTCGTTCTTCTGGCAAATAGCCAATATCTTTAATATGATGTGGTTGTAAAGGTTGGTCATCAAGTAAAACACTACCAGTATCTGGCATTGTAATTTGATTAATTATTCGGATAAGAGTTGTTTTTCCTGCTCCATTAGGACCTAATAGTCCAAAAATACTTCCTTTTGGAACTGTTATAGAAACATTATTTAATGCTCTAAAATCTCCAAAATTTTTAGAGACTGAATTAGTCACTAACGCGTTCTTCATTTAGTTGTTTTTATTATGAAATATAAGTCCTCTAAAGGTATTAAATGTTACATTAATAAAAGGAACGATTTTGTTTAGAAATTATTTCGATATTTTTTAAGATAATTTAAAAAACAAAACCCACCCTTAAAAAAATAAGGATGGGAAAAATTGCTATGAAAAAGAAAAATTATCACTAATCAAATTAGTGATAATCAAATATAAGGTTTTTTCTTAAATAATTAAGAAAACATATCCTTTACTTTTTCAAAAAAAGATTTGTCTGTGCTTTCTGGTTTAGGTATAAAATGCTCATCATTACGCATAGTTTCAAAAAATTCTCTTTGCTTTTTATTAAGTGTTTTTGGTGTCCAAACATTAATATGAACTAATAAATCACCTCTACCATAACCATTAATACTTGGAATGCCTTTACCACGTAAACGCAATATTTTCCCCGACTGCACACCAGCATCAATTTTAATTCTAACTTTTCCTGTAACAGTATCAATTTCTTTTGACATTCCTAAAACAGCATCTGGAACACTCACATACAAATCGTAATGCAAATTATCTCCTTCTCGCTGTAATGTTGCATGTTCTTCTTCTTGTATCGCAACTAATAAATCACCAGCTATGCCATTTCCTGGTGCTGCATTTCCTTTTCCTGCTACTTTAAGCTGCATGCCATCTACAACTCCTGCAGGAATTTTAATAGATACTGTTTCTTCGCTAATTATTAAACCTTGCGAATCTGTTCCAGCAGGTTTTTTATCTATCATTTGACCAGCACCTCCACATGTATTACATGGCGAAGCTGTTTGCATTCTACCTAAAATAGTATTTGTAATTCTTGTAACTTGACCAGAACCATTACATGTTGAGCAGGTTTTATAAGTAGTACCTGATGCAATAATTTTACGTTTTACTTTTATTTTTTTCTCAATACCATTGGCAATATCCTCAAGAGTCAATTTTACTCTTATTCGTAAATTACTGCCTTTTACTACTCGCTGTCTTTGGCCTCCAAAGCCACTAAAGCCTCCACCAAAACCACCGCCAAAAATATCTCCAAATTGACTGAATATATCATCCATATTCATGCCACCACCTCCAAAGCCTCCAGCACCCCCTTCAAAAGCTTGATGACCAAATTGATCGTATCTTGATTTCTTATCAGGATCACTTAATACTTCATAAGCTTCGGCAGCTTGCTTAAATTTTTCTTCGGCAGCTTTATCATTCGGATTTTTATCTGGATGATATTTTAATGCTTTTTTACGATACGCCTTCTTTATCTCGGTAGCAGTCGCGTTTTTATTTATTTTGAGTACCTCGTAGTAATCTTGTTTAGCCATATTCCTTTTTTATTGTCCAATAATGACTTTAGGAAAACGAATTACTTTATCGCCTAAAGCATATCCTTTTTCAATTACATCTATTATTTTTCCTTTTAAATCTTTACTTGGTGCAGGTATTTGAGTTATTGCTTCATGATTATCTGCATTAAAAACATCGCCTTGTTTAACTTCAACTTCGGCCAAACCTTTAGATTTTAATGTGTCTTTTAACTTGTTACTTATAAGTTCAACACCTTTAAGTAAATCTTTATCACTAGATTTTGACATTTCGGAATAAGCTCTATCAAAATCGTCTAATATTGGTAATAAAGACTTCATTACATCTTCGCTAGCTGTTGAAAATAATTCGATTCGTTCTCTAGTAGTACGTTTTTTGTAATTTTCAAATTCGGCAAATAAACGCAAAAACTTCTCCTTCTCCTTCTGTAAGTCTTCTTGTAATTGTTCTTCAACCAAAACCTCTTCAACTTGCTGCTCTTCTATTTGCTCGTCAACAATATCTTCTTTTTTATTTTCCTTGCTCATTGTAAAATCAACTATAATTATTCTAAATTTTAACTTCGTTAAACAGTTGGCAAAAGTACTGCCATTATTATTAAAATGTCAAAATGTCATTAATTAATTTTATTTTAGCATAAAATTTAAAAAATATGAAAAATAACCTCTTAAGACTATTGACTATTGTGTTATTAAGTATTACAGTTATTAACTGTAAAAACAAAACTGAAGATGCAACAGTAAATAATAATGAAACAGCAATGATTACAACCAAACAAAATGCTGTTAAATATGATGTAATTATTGAGGAATCTACAATTGAATGGCAAGGATTTAAACCTACTGGCTCGCATAGTGGAACAATTAGTATTGGAGACGGTACATTTAATATTAGTGATGGCAATATTAAAAGCGGAACATTTTTAATAGATATGAGTTCTATTAAAGAAAGTAAAGGAAGTGTTAGATTAGAAGGTCACTTAAAAAGCGCTGACTTTTTTGATGTTGAAAAATTTCCTAATTCTAGTTTTGAAATTACTGGTTTAACAGAAGTAGATGGGAACTATATATTATCAGGGAACTTAATGATAAAAGATAAAACAAATAATATATCTTTTCCGGTGAGTTTTTCCTCTGAAGATGATAGCTATACCATATCGAGCGATGTTTTTACAATTGATAGATCGAAATGGGAAATACGTTATAAATCTAAATCGTTTTTTAATGATTTAAAAGATAAATTTATTAACGACGACATAGAATTAAAGATCACGGTTAAGGCAAAGAAGTCTTAATTAATACTGATTTATTTGGAGTATAGTATGCAGTAGAGGAATAACAACTTATCATCTTTAGTAATTAAATTTCGTATGCCAGAGGATTAATATATAATGTTTTTATTTTGTCGAATATTAAGAGTTTTTTATAGCTCTTAACATTTCACGTTTCCCTGGTGGCCCTTCCAATCTTTCAACAATAAAACCTACAGCTTGCATAGCTCGTCTTACACTTCCTTTTGCCGAATACGTTACTAAAACACCATTAGGCTTTAAGGCATCAAACATGATTTTAAAAATAGATTCTGTCCACAACTCTGGTTGTACTCTTGCTCCAAAAGCATCAAAATAAATAAGGTTATAGGCATTGATATCTGAAATATCTTTGAATAATTTTTGCTGCTTAGTTAACGAAAAATAATTGGTGATTTCATGTTGTTGCTCCCAAGAAACCTCCTGAATTTTAGAAAACAAAGTATCATTTACTTTTAGAGCTTCAGCATAATTGAGCTCATTAATTTCGTTTACTGAAATAGGATAAGCTTCTACGCCAACATAATGTAATTGTAAATTCAATTTTTTCGCTTCAAGCAAACTAATAAAAGTGTTTAATCCAGTACCAAAACCAATTTCTAATATTGAAATGTTGGTTAGTGGTTCTTTACTTTCATCTGAAAGGCATAAATAATGAAGACCATGCTTAATAAATACATGATTTGCTTCTTGTATAGCTCCATGTTTAGAATGGTATTGTTCATTCCATTCTTCTATGTGAATGGTTTTAGAACCATCGCCAGTTGTGATAATTTTACGATTCACAACTATTCTTGTATTAGCAACTTTTTTATTTTAGGTATTGGTCCTGTGCATTTTTGTTGATGACAAGAAATACAAGTATTAATAGCATTATTATATTTTACTACTAGGTCAATTTTGGAAGCATTGTAAATTTCTTTCTCTTGAGAAATATATAATTCAGAAAAATTATTAAAAAATTCATCTCTATCTGATGGTTTTGTAAGTTTTGCAGAATGTATTTTTAAAAATTCTGTTGGAAACTCGTCTAAGGTTTCACCTTCAAGAATCTGTGTTTTAACCTTTTCATTTAAAAGGTACATATCATTCATGAGATTTGCCATTTCGGAAGGCTTATACATTTTATAAGTTGTCTCCTTTTTTGCAATCTCTTTCTTTTTAGGAGAATTACAAGCTACTAATAAAACAATACAACAACACAACAATAACCTCATCATAATTATTCTTTAAGCAATACACCATCTGCCAGAAAAGAATATGTGATTTCAGACTCTGTAATTGCTTCAATTTCCTCTTTACTTTTCCCTGCATCTTCGGCAAAATGACGTAAATCATTTACTGAAATTTCATCAATAAAAGCTTTACCATTAATAACAACTTCTCCAGTAGCATTAAGAGGCATAAAGAATCCATAATCTTTAAATCTAACCATGACTTCTTCTCCTTCTAAATCAAGTCTCATCCAACAGCCTTTGGTCGAACAAACTTCATTGATTTTTCCTGTCATTTTTGCATTAATAGTATCTCCTATCTTCATACTTTTATATTTCAAAGCCATACTTTTTGTTGTTGATGCATTAGCGGCATCAATTTTGTCTCCAAATGAAGCATAGGCTATCTCTTCGGTTTTATTTTCGTCTAAAACAGTATTAGTTTTTGGTTCATTTTTGCAAGCCATTAATAAACTTACGACTAATAAAAAGATAAAATATTTTCTCATAATAATTAATTGTTATATTCTTAAAAATTAGTTAGCAAATATACAATATTTTTAAGTGTTTATTTAGTATTATTCAATGTTAATTTACGTAAATTTGCATCATTAAAAATGATCTAATAAGATGAGTAATTTCAATCATAAAATAGAAATTAATAAAGTGCAAAATTCTAAATTAAATGAGGTAGATTTTGATAATTTAAGTTTTGGAAGTGTGTTTACCGATCACATGCTTGTTTGCGATTATAAAGATGGTAAATGGAGCGCTCCTAAAATCATGCCTTATCAACCCATTATTTTAGATCCTTCGGCTAAAATTTTTCATTATGGACAGTCTATTTTTGAAGGCATGAAAGCCTATAAGGATAATAATGATGGTATTTGGTTATTCCGTCCATTAAATAATTGTAAACGTTTAAATATTTCAGCCAAACGCTTAGCAATTCCCGAATTACCTGAAAATTATTTTATGGAAGGTTTAAAAACCTTATTACAAATAGACCACAAATGGATTCCTAAAAAAGAAGGCAGCTCATTATATATTAGACCTTTTATTTTTGCTACAGGAAAAGGATTTCATGCCTCACCTTCTAACGAATATAAGTTTATTATTTCATGTTCGCCATCAGGTGCATATTTCTCTGGTAAGGTAAAAGTTTTAATAGAAGAAAAATATTCGCGTTCAGCAAATGGAGGTGTTGGTTATGCTAAGGCTGGAGGCAATTATGCTGGTCAATTTTATCCAACACAATTAGCTGGCAAAAAAGGTTACAATCAAGTAATTTGGACTGACGACAATACTCATGAATATATTGAGGAATCTGGTGCTATGAATGTTTTTATTAGGATAAATGACACTTTAATTACTGCACCAACAAGCGATCGAATTTTAGATGGTATTACGCGTAAAAGTATTATTGATATTGCCAAAGACGAAGATATTAAAGTAGAGGTTAGAAAAATTACAGTTAACGAAGTTGTTGAAGCTGCTAAGAAAGGAAACCTTAAAGAAATGTTTGGTGCTGGTACAGCTGCTGTTATATCTCCAATTGCTAGTTTTGGATATAAAGACCAAGATTATGACTTACCTGAACTTAATAATAGTTATGCCTCACTTTTAAAGAAACGCATTACTGATATACAAACTAATAAAGCTGAAGATAAATTTGGCTGGAGACTTAAAGTATAATACAAAAAAGAGAAGCATTTAGCTTCTCTTTTTTTATTTATCTAATATTTCTTTTATATGAGGTTTAAAGTAATTTGGTCCTTTTAGCACTTTACCATCTTCTCTATAAATAGGCTCGCCATCTTCTCCTAATTTACTCATATTACTTCGCTGTATTTCGTTAAAAACTTTATCTATTTTGTATTGCAAACCATGTTCTATTATCGTACCACAAAGTATATAAAGCATATCGCCAAGTGCATCTGCTACTTCGACCAAATCATTATCATTAGCAGCATCTAAATACTCTTCATTTTCTTCTCGCATTAATTTATATCTAAGCATATTTTTATTAGTACCTATATCTGCTTTTGGAGTCTCTCTATAGTCTAACTTAAATGCAACATGGAAATCTTTAACTGCTTCAATTTTATTTTTCATCGTAGTTTCTAAATGTTTAATTAAATTTGCATAAAAGTAGATATATGTTTAGTAATGGTCAAATCGTTTTTGGAATTTTATTTGCAATCACTTTTATTGTTATTTTAATTTTTGCATATAGAAAAGACATTAAAATACACCGTCGTTTTTACAAAGGAACCATTTGGGTTTTGCTTGCATTTATAACTTTTATAGCCTTAATCGCATCTATTAAATTTATTTTTATGCGTTAAAATGTATTTAAGTCTAATTTCTATGCTAGTTTTCTTTATATAACTATTCAAAATTTAATTATCTTTGGTAATCATCCAACTAAATAATTAAATGAAATCTCTTAAATATATACTGTTTCTTTTATTAATACTTGTTATTGGGTTTTCAATTTACATTGCTGTACAACCCAATTCGTTTGAAGTTTCACGAACAAGAAACATAAAAGCACCTTCAGCTGTTATCTATAATAATGTCATCGATTTTAAAAATTGGGAAGCTTGGTCTTCTTGGGCTGAAGCAGATCCAGATTTAGAGATTACACTCCCTGAAAACACTAAAGGAGTAGATGGGCATTATTCATGGGAGGACAAAGATGGTATTGGTAAAATGAAAACTATAGAAGCCACAACAAATTCTTCTATAAGCCAACAAATGCAATTTGAAGATTTCCCATCATCTGATGTCTCTTGGAAATTTAATCCAAACGAAAATGGCTCAACAGATGTGACTTGGTCAATTTCTGGTAAAAATTTACCTTTTATGTTTAAAGTATTCGCTACTGTAATGGGAGGCATGGAAAAACAAATTGCACCACATTATGAACGTAGTCTTGAAAAATTAGACAGTATCGTGGTTAATAGTATGAAGGTTTATAGTATAAAAATAAATGGTATAACTGAATATGGTGGCGGTTTTTACCTCTACAAAACCACAAATGCCACTAACAGTAATATTAGCAAAATTATGGGGCAACAATATGGACGTATTAGTGTGTTTATGGAACAAAATAATATCGCTTTTAATGGTATGCCTTTTACAATTTATCATGAGATGAATATAGATAATGGTACTGTAATTATGAGTAATGCTATACCTGTAAAAGACAAAATAGTAATCACTGATGATAGCAATATTTTATGCGATTATTTACCTAAAATGAAAGCTTTAAAAACAACACTAAAAGGAAATTATTCCAACTTATCTGAAGCTTGGAAAACTACACTTACATATATTGCTGAAAATAGTATCGAACAATCTCAACTCAACCCATTTGAAATTTACATGACCGATCCTGGTGATTTTCCTAATCCTGCCGATTGGATAACCGAAATTTATATCCCAATAAAAGAATAAAAAAACATGAAACAGCTTTTACTTGTTTTTATTGGTGGTGGCTTTGGTAGCGTAATGCGTTACATTATTGGCAAATACCTCAACAGTACAGAAACTGGAATTCCTTGGGGAACATTTACAGCAAATATTATTGGTAGTTTAATTATTGGTTTAGTGTTAGGTTTAGCGATAAAACATAACACACTTACTAGTAATACAGTATTATTTATTGCAGTTGGCTTTTGTGGTGGCTTTACAACCTTTTCAACGTTTGCTTACGAGAACCATATATTTTTAAAAGCTGGAGATTTTACAAGTTTTGCACTTTATACTATAGGTAGTTTTGTAGTTGGCTTTATTGCTGTGTTTTTAGGACTTTTTCTTGTGAAATAAAAAAATTATTAAAGGTCTCAGTTCTAGTGATTCCGATTTATCAGTTAATTTACAACAACTGAATAAAAACACAAAAAGTTAATGCTTCTCAAAAATCTTAACACCTGCTTCAACTAATAGTGGTAAATAATTTTCTCTAGGTACAATTGGGCACGAATATTTATCGTTATATGCACAATATGGATTGTAAGCTTTATTAAAATCGATTATAATTTTATCGCCTTCAGGAATACTACTTTCAACATAACGTCCTCCTCCATAACTTGTGTCGCCATTTGTATTATCTAAAAATGGCAAAAATAAATAGTCCTCATAGCCTTCTTTATTTAACAAATCTAAATTTTGGTAGATATTAAGTTTGTGTGACTTTCCTTTTAACTGAAAATCAACAACTCCATATTTAACATAATTAGGCAACCTATCCGTTGTAGTTTTCATTTTAAAAGGCTTAGCATCTGGAGTTCTTGTTAATGTTGTTTTCACGACAAAAGTAGAATCAAAAGCAAAAAATTCTAATCCTACAAAAGTTTTTCTGTCTTTTTCTTTTAAAGGAGAAGTTGTAGCATCTTTAAAATCGGCATTCATTTCTTTCTGCCATTCTGTTTCCCCTAAAAGTGGTTGTTTGTTTTTTCCACAACTTAAAATGGATCCAAATACTAATAGAAATATTATTTTTTTCATTATAAAATTATTGATCTTTCCATAAATATGGAAATATTTTTTCAGTTCAAAAATACAACTTAAAATAATTTTGTTTAGCTTTGACCATTCAAAAGAAAAAATATGAATAATAACGTCACTATTTATAGAAAGCAATGCACCTCTAAAAGAAAGAGTTGGACGCCTTATATATTGTGATGATATGAATATAAAATATTACAATACGTAAAAGTCCAACTATTAAGTTGGACTTTTTACATTTATACAAATACGCTTATCAATGAATACACTTTTTACTAATTATATAAATACTTTTAAAGGACTCTCAAAAGAAGTGTGGTGGCTGTCACTAATTACACTTATTAATAGAGCTGGAACTATGGTAATTCCGTTCCTTTCACTCTATCTAACAAAAGATTTAGACTTTAGCTTGAGTAATGTTGGATGGATTATGACTGCCTTTGGACTTGGTTCTTTTTGTGGCTCTTGGCTTGGAGGTAAACTTACCGATAAAATTGGATTTTATAAAGTTATGGTTTATAGCTTAATAGCTACAGGATTTTTATTTGTTGGTTTACAATATCTAAAAACATTCGAGAGTTTGTGTATAGGTATCTTTTTAGTGATGCTTGTAGCAGATACGTTTAGACCTGCAATGTTTGTTGCATTAAGTGCTTATAGTAAACCTGAAAATAAAACACGCTCGGTAACACTTATTCGATTAGCAATTAATTTAGGGTTTTCTGCTGGACCTGCAATTGGTGGAATAATTATAACCACAATGGGTTATGGTGGCTTATTTTGGATTGATGGTATTACATGTTTACTTGCTGGACTATTATTAATAAATGTACTACATCCAAAAAAATCTAAAACCTTAGATGATGTAAAAGTAGAAAATCCAAAATCGGCTTATAAAGACAAGTCATATTGGTTGTTTTTAATAAGCATGGTGCTATTTGGCATTGTGTTTTTACAATATTTTTCTACTATCCCAATCTATTATAAAGATGTTCATACACTAACAGAATTTGAAATTGGACTATTACTCGGAATGAATGGGTTTTTAATTTTTATTTTTGAAATGCCTTTAGTTAAATGGTTAGAAAATGCTAGATTT
>Ga0209013_10001737_pt1 | contig 20027 bp, 15 predicted proteins | sample Cruoilmetagenom2_FD_187291 | JGI IMG/M metagenome (GOLD analysis project Ga0209013, IMG submission 187291) | Oil polluted marine microbial communities from Coal Oil Point, Santa Barbara, California, USA - Sample 2 (SPAdes) (version 2) | ecosystem: Environmental > Aquatic > Marine > Oil seeps ...
ACCCTCGATTGATAGCTTCCACATTGTCGAGAGCAGCTGCGATAAAGTCCGGCAGGAGCGGCTCCATATCCTTGGCAGCGGTTTCATGCTCCATGGCGGCGAACAGCAAGGGTTCGACTTCCTCCACCAGTTCGGCTACCTTGTCGGAAGGCACATCTCTCGTTCGGAGGTATTGCACAAACAGATCCATGCCGTCGAAGAGGAGGTTGGCAAGAGTTTCGCCAAAAGGTAAACGGTACTCGTTTACTGCTACCAGAACATCTTCAAGAATGTGGGCCAGTTGCCCAAGCTTTGGCGCCCTCATCCGGTTGGCAAAGCCTTTGATATTGTGCAGTTGTCTGCTGGCCTTCTCTATGGAGTCTCGATCCTCTGGTTCATTTTCCAACCGCAGCAAAGCGTCGTTGAAATGCTCGAGGGCTTCCCGATAATCATCTTTTAGTGTGGAAAACAGATCTGTATCTTCAGTCATGAGCTTGGCTCAAGGAATGGTTCACTGCCCATTTGTTGCTTATAGATCAATCATTAAATACGTTTTCGTAATTATTTATTTTAGACACTTTAGACACTTTAGACATTTACTCTATTTTAAACTGGCTTACCCGGGCTCGAAGTTCCTCCGAGAGTCGGTTGAGGTCACTGGCTGAAGATATGGAACTTTTTGAGGCTGCTGCCGTTTGCTGCGCCACTTTAGAGATTTCCCTCATGGTATTTACCACTTGTTCGCTGGCCTCTTTCTGTTGATTTGTGGCAACTGAGATTTGCCGCGCAGACTCCGCGGTCTGCTCAGCCATGGCAATAATATTTTCGAGGGCGTCCCGCACCTGATTCAACCGTGTTTCCCCTTCTTCAACACCTTTGACATTCTCCTCAGAAGCCAGAACCGAAGCATTGGCAGCAGACTGAATCTCCATAAGCACGTCCCTGATAGTACCGGTTGATTTCACCACATCTTCAGCCAAACGCCGAATCTCCCCGGCGACTACGGAGAAGCCCTTCCCCGCCTCGCCTGCCTTTGCTGCCTCGATGGCCGCATTAAGGGAGAGCATTTTGGTTTCGATGGCTATTTCATTAATGATGTCAATTATCTCGCCAATTTGTTGACTCCTCTGGCCGAGCCTAAGAATCTTTTCAGCGCTCTCCTCGGTTTTGCTCCGAATCAGGACCATGCTTTTTGTGCTTTCTTCCATGAACCCCTGCCCATCCTCGGCGCTTTTCAACGTCTCATCTGCCACTGCTGTGACGGCGTTGCTGTTCTCGGCAATCTGTCGAGCAGTGGTGCTAAGCTCTTCCATCGTTGCGGTGGTCTCACTCACCGATGCTGCCTGCTGGGCCGCCCCGCTGGCCTGTTGTTGAGCTGAAGCCACAATTTCGCTGGAGGCGTTGCCTATGCGTGACGCCGCCTCCTGGCTCTGTCCGGTCATTTCCCGCAAATTAGTTACCATGGCATTGATGGCCTCACCAAAGGGACCGGGAAAAGTCACCTGTTGGCTGAGATCTCCACTAGCGATTTTCTGTGCTTGTTCGGCCAAAAGAGTGAAGTTCTGGTGCATAGAGTCGAAGGCCTCAGCTAACGCCCCCACCTCGTCACCGGAGGCCAAAATAACCTTTTCCGAGATCTCCCCGGCAGAAATCTGTCGGGCATACCGTCCCAATTTATCCAGGGGCCTGGTAAAACTGTTGGCAAGAATGTACGAAAGGTAGAAACCAATAATGAGAGTTACCAAACAAACAAGGCTGGTGATCCAGACAATGTGCCGCAGGGGAACGAAGAATTGGCTGCGGTCAACCTCGCTCACCAAAAAGCCATTCGCCTTTTCCGGTTTCTGGAAAGCGTAGATTTTGCCCTGCAGTTTGTCCACATACGTGCCAGAGGGTGTACGCTCCAGTTCTGCCAGAAGCCCAGCCGGGAGTATGGGCTTAAATCCATGGGGACTGCTGGCCAGCACGGATCCACCACTGGTCAAGAAATAGATTGAGGTGGCCTCACCAAGATCTAACTTTTCCACTGCCTTCACGAGCGCGTCGCCTTTCCCTCGATGAGCCAAATCTCCCCAGTTTTGCATGCTGGTGGCAAGGCCAAGCTGGACGCGCTGCACTTCCACTGCCTGCCTTTCCAATGCTTTTTTGCTCTCTATAAAGCTAATGGAACTGACAAAAAGTACAGCGATAAGGACCAGCGAACCACAGGTGACCCAAAGCTTCTGGGAAAGACTCATCCCCTTCAAAGACACCCGTTGTGGCAGGCCGCCCATTGCTGTGGCCATCTCCGGAAGGATGATACCCTCCAGGGTAAAGAGAGTGAAAAGGGAGTAGACCAAACAAATGACGATGCCTGCTAAAATGCTTTGCAGACTCTGGCCCAGATTGAAATGGGCCTTTAGCCGCATGGCCAGAATTCCCAGTAAGAAAATGCCGTATCCAGTTAGAAAAAGGATCAGCGCCAAACGAGCGGGCAATCTGGCCCCCAGCTGCACTATGGCGGTGGTTTCCTCCACATCGAGTTCTTCGCCAGCGGAAATCGTCCTCTCCAGGGAGAGCAGCGGTCGGCCATACTGCAGTGGCAAGAGCACGAAAAAACCCAGAAGGAGAAATGCTGCAAGAGCATAAATCACAAGAAAAGGAAGGACCTGACCGTCTGCCAGATCAACACTAAGCCAGAGGTAGGGTAGCCCTAGGATGAGTACGACATAAACAAACAACATGGCCTGGTTCCAAACAATCCTTTTTTTAAGTCCACTCATGGGAAATTTATCCTTCTTTTGGCTCATTTTGTGGTTGGTATTGGAGGTCCACGAGCAGCACTAGCTCATTCTCCCACTGGCAAACACCCCATAGTTGCCGCCATCGCTTTTGAATTTCGAGCAGCGGTGGTAGCGGCCATATATACATGGCAATATCAATGGTAACAAGCTCGCCTACCTGATCAACTCTGTAGCCCACTCTCTCCCCAGCTCGATCTACCACCAAGAGTTGCCGCTGTTCTTCATCGGTTTCTCGAGCCAGGCCGCATGCTGACCTAAGATCCATTACCTTGAGGTCGCTCGCTACTTCACTTATAGGGGTCGAAAGCCTCTGGCCGGAAGGACGAGTCAACTGGGCTATCTGCTCTGCCTCTACACCCAGAAGGAAGGGGCCCACCCAGAAGGTAAGAATCGCCAGGGTGGCATCCTCGCTGCTATCTACCATAGTTTATCCTTGGTACGAGTACATGCCTTCTGCTTGAAAAATCCCTTCCGGTCTAATAACAGTCAAAAAACCCTCACCCCAAGGCGCTGCGCCTTCAAAAAAAACACGCTGAGATGTCCCCGCCAGAAGCGGCTCTTCACTTAAGTCTTCCGGGGCCAGGTTCACCAGGTCGCCAATATCATCCACCAGCAAGCCCGTTCGCACCCCAGAATGCTCTACCACGATAATGGCTTGGTCCTCGGTGGATTCACCCTGGGGCAAGCCAAAAAATCTCTTCAGGTCAATGGTGGAGAGCACCTCGCCCCGTAGGTTTATCACGCCCAGAATGTGATCGGGGACACTGGGAACCCGGGTAATTTTCGGCGGCGGCAAGACTTCAACCAAGTGGTATACGCTTAAACCATACCAATCTTCATTGAGGAGGAAACTGAGATACTGTTGGTGAGGGAAATCTATTGTTTCTGAGGCAAGCTGATCTTGCTGAGTCCTGCGGACCTGGTCAAGAATCTTTTTCCCTGGTCCGGTTGGAAAATCTGGCATGCAAGCAACTCCTCACTTCCATGCAGCCATGCACTTCACTCGCCACTGCTACTGTGCCCGGCCATAGATGGACAAGACCCGGTTAATCCTGGCCAGCAAAAGGTTAGCAACAATTGGTTTCGGGATGTAATCATCGGCACCCGCCTCCAACCCCTCCACCTCGCTCTCCACTTCGTCTTTAGAAGTAAGGAGGATTACCGGAATAATGCTGGTCTGCAACTGACTTTTTAGTTTTTTCACCAAGGAAAGGCCATCCATGTTAGGCATTACCACATCGGAGATGATCAGATCGGGCCTTTCCCGATATACTTTTTCCAGCGCTTCCTCTCCATCCGTGGCCAGCACCACATCATACTGGGCTTCAGTCAGGACCTTTTGCAGCATCTTGCGGATGAAGGGGTCATCGTCCACTGCCAGAACCCGCAGTTGCGCCCCCAAGGCCTCTGCAGTCTTTTCCACTGGAGCTGCTGCCGCCACCTGTTCCACTGGAGCTGCTGCGGCCACCTGTTCCATGTCTGGCTGGCGGCCTTCTCGTTCAGGCGGCGGTGCCACCCTCATAAGCTCTTCAACAGAGATGGTTCCCTGAAAAAGCTTGTCTCGACAATCGCCAAAAAGGTCTTTAACTCCTCGCTCTCTGGCGTCCTCAGCAATCTCGGTATCCGAGGCACCTTGGACAATCAACTTCCTCAAGTCATTGTCCACCATGAGCATCTCATAAATTCCCAAGCGACCAAGATAGCCTGAGAACTGGCACGCCTCACAGCCCTGACCCTTCTTGATCTTCTCAAGAGTCTTGTTGTCTCCAGTTATCCCTAGCCTGGTAAGCAGCGTTTTGTCCACCTTCTCTACCACCACACAATGGGGACAGTTCTGTCTCACCAGTCGCTGCGCCAATACGCAAAGGAGAGAGGAGGCGATCACGTAAGGATCAACACCCAGGTCAACCAACCGCGTCACCGCCGCGGAAGCATCGTTGGTATGCAGAGTGGTAAGGACCAGGTGCCCAGTATTGGCGGCCTGAAAGGCTATCTTGGCGGTTTCAGCATCGCGGATTTCCCCCACCATGACCACGTTTGGATCCTGGCGCAGAATGGAGCGTAGTCCGGAGGCAAAAGTTATACCCGCTTTTTCATTTACCTGGACCTGGCTAATTCCGGGCAACTGGTACTCTACCGGGTCCTCAACAGTAACGATATTAATTACCTCAGACTTCAGCCTATTGAGGGAAGCATACAGTGTCGTGCTCTTGCCGCTACCCGTTGGACCCGTGACCAGGACAATCCCCTGCGGCCGAGTGAGTATGGAGGCTAAAGCCTTTAAGTCATCGGGACCAAAACCAAGCTCCTGGAGATCTATAAAGGCCTTGGACTGATCCAGGACGCGGATTACCACCTTCTCACCAAAAATAGTGGGCAAGGTGGATATCCGCATGTCATATTGATTGTTGCCAACCTTGAGCTTGGTCCGCCCGTCTTGAGGACGCCGCTTCATGGCAATGTCCATATCGCCGATGATTTTGATTCTGGAGACAAGGGGAGCCAGGGCCGGTAACCCCACCTTAAAGATGTTCTTCATCATCCCGTCAATGCGGTAGCGTACCGTCACCTCTCTTTCCTGGGGCTCGATGTGGATGTCACTTGCCTGCAATTTGATGGCATCGGCGAGAATGGCATTGGTCAAGCGCACTATGGGCGCGATTTCAGATTGCCGAATGAGTTCATCAACATCATATTCGTTTTCATCTCGCTCCTCAGCAAGTACTTCCACCTCCTCGGACGGAACCATGGTGGCGAACAGATCGAGATCAAATTCATCCGGGTAGTTGTCATCGATGGCCTCGCGGATATCTTCCTCAGTGGCGACCGCAACGGAAACATCAAGACCTGTCTTGAACTTGATCTCGTCAATGGTGGTATAGTCCAGTGGATTGGCCATGGCCAGCCGCAGACGTCTCCCCGTCTTCTTGTAAGGAAAGAGGAGCTTCCTGCTTGCCTGCTTTCGAGGAATAGTCTCGATTACCTCTTTGGGGATTTCCAGCTCTTTCAGCTTGACGTAAGGGATATTGAGTTGCTTGGACAGAGCCATGCAAATATCCTCGTCTTTTGCCCATTCCTTCTCTATGATGATCTTGCCCAGCTTCGCCTTCTTCTTTTTCTGCTCTTCTAATGCCTGTACCAGCTGCTCTTCACTGATCAGTCCGGCTTCCACTAGAATCTGGCCAAGTTTTTTCCGCAGCATAGTTTGCTTACCTGACAACCCTACGGGCTGTCATCCTTTTAAAACTAAAGCTCCCCGTCCAGTCACAATTGAAAATAAGGCAGGATTCGCCATGGCTTCTCGTTTGCAGTTCATTAGCATATCCTTAGAATATTTACAACAAATATGGATGGTTGCCACGCTCTTCGCACCACCCTGGACAGGGTTCCGTCCCTCTCGTATAATCAAATGGTCACGCTTAACCTGGAAAATTGCGTATGTTGTTGGAAAAGGTACATAATACAGTCATGAGCCACCGAATGCTGCAGTCAGGCGATCTGGTTGTGGTCGCTGTGTCCGGTGGCCCTGATTCGGTCGCTCTCTGCCATCTCCTCCATAGATTCCGGCACAGCCACAAAGTGGAGTTGGTGGTGGCTCATGTCCATCACGGACTCCGTGGTGCTGAAGCAGATCAGGACGCCCTTTTTGTTGAAAATCTCAGCCACCAGTTAGGGCTGCCAGTGGTGGAGCAAAGGCTGGAAGTCCGCACCTGGCAAAAAGAGCATGGTGGCTCCCTGCAAATGGCAGCACGTGCTCTCCGCTATCAATGTCTCCATCAGGTAATGGCCGAAAAGGGGGCAAGCAAGCTTGCCCTGGGCCATAATGCTGATGATCAGGCTGAAGAAATCCTGCTCCGAATCCTTCGCGGTGCTGGCCAGCGCGGCCTCAGCGGTATGGACCCCTGTAACCACAAAGGAGTCATCCGCCCGCTGTTGGAATGCCACCGTCACGAGATCATGGTCTATCTTGAAGATAACGGTCTTGCCTTTCGACAAGACAGTTCAAATCTGCAGCCGTGGTGCCAGCGCAATCTATTGCGGCTGGAATTGCTGCCACAACTTCAGCAGGCATTCAATAGCAATTTAAATGCCACTTTGCTGCGAACCAGTAAGATCTTTCGAGAAGAGGAGGACTTCTGGGAGTCGCATCTCACTTCCTGGCTGGATGAACATTCATTGAACCACGGGGATGGCGGAATCCGTTTCCCGATCAGACCATTGCTTGAGACGCATCCTGCCATGCAAAAACGTTTGCTGCGACGGGTGGTGCAGGAGGTTAAAGGAGATCTGAGGGAATTTGGTTTTCATCATACGGAAATCCTTCTGCAATTGTGCCGGTCACCTGCAGCCAACCGCCAGCTTGACCTCCCTGGTGCGGTTCAAGTTGAAAAAAGCTACGACTGGGTGACCGTAACTTTGGGACCCGAGACGGTCGAGGATTTTACTTTTAGGATCTCAGATCACGGCGTTCACCCGTTCCCCTCGCTGAATCACAGCATGGAGGTTGAATTACTAGCTTCGGACCTGCCCGTTGAATTCAGTCACAATCCGAACGAAGCCATCATGGACCTGGACAGGGTCTCCTTTCCCCTTACTCTCAGGTCCAGCAAGCCCGGCGACCGCTTCCGCCCTTTGGGATTGGGGGGTAGCAAGAAGCTTAAGGACTTTTTTATCGACGCCAAGGTCCCCAAAAGCCAGCGTCGCCAGATTCCAATCCTTTGCAGTAAAGACCATATCATCTGGGTTGTTGGCCACCGACTGGACGACCGGGTAAAGCTAACTTCGGATACCAGTCGACTGCTACGGCTCCGCTACCTGGAAGGGTTGGTTGGAAAGCAGTAACCACCTTTGGGCTGCCCCAGAGGTGGTTACCATGGTCTTTCCCCTCTTGCGGCAGTCTGCTGGACTGATGGAGTGGTGGAGCACTGCAAAATATCAAATTCCAAGCACCAAATCTTAGGATGTCAGGTGTCGGGTGTCCCGCCTCCGCTCTGTTGAGCTACGGCGTGGCACGCAGGTGTCAGAATTGATAGACCTGAACACTGAACACTGAAACCTGAACACTGAAACTTGAGTAAAGGCCGGCTTGGCATGGCTTTCGCAGAGAGATGATCGTGATTCTAGATGGGAAGCAACGAGCCAAGAACCGTCATTGACATTTACTTTGCAATGACTAATTTGGTATGTTAGTGATACAGACTCGAAATTGACAATGTAGTATACTGTTTTGAGGAGAAACGAATTGAGCCCTTTCTATAAAAATTTAGCACTCTGGCTGGTCATAAGCTTGATGGTCATCCTGCTCTTCAACATGTTTAACCATCCCGGTCAAAGTAAGCAGGAGACAAGCTACAGCGAGTTTATCGCCGCCGTCTCTGACGGAGAGGTGAATCAAGTAACCATTCAGGGAAACGACATCTTTGGCAAGTACAAAGACGGCACTGCTTTTCGAACCTTCGTTCCCAACGATCCCGACCTGATCCGGGTGCTACGGGATAAGGGTGTACAGATAACAGCAAAAGCTGCAGAGGAGTCGCCCTGGTTCATGACGATCCTGATCAGCTGGTTCCCGATGCTCTTGCTGATTGCCGTATGGATCTTTTTTATGCGTCAAATGCAAGCCGGTGGCGGCAAAGCAATGTCGTTTGGAAAAAGCCGGGCCCGCCTCGTCTCTGACTCGGCCCGCAAAGTGACCTTCGAGGATGTAGCCGGCATTGAGGAAGCCAAAGAAGAGCTTGAGGAAGTAATTGAATTCCTTCGAGATCCTAAAAAATTCACCAAACTCGGGGGGCGTATTCCCAAAGGTGTACTGCTCGTTGGATCCCCTGGTACTGGAAAAACCTTACTGGCCCGAGCAATTGCCGGTGAAGCCGGGGTGCCGTTCTTCAATATTAGCGGCTCCGACTTCGTGGAGATGTTTGTGGGTGTAGGTGCCTCCCGCGTGCGCGATCTCTTCGTTCAGGGGAAAAAACACGCTCCCTGCATCATCTTTATTGATGAAATAGACGCGGTGGGACGACATCGAGGAGCCGGTCTTGGAGGCGGTCATGACGAGCGAGAACAAACCCTCAATCAGCTTCTGGTGGAAATGGACGGCTTTGAGTCCAATGATGGGGTAATTCTCATTTCCGCCACCAACCGCCCGGATGTGCTAGACCCTGCTTTGCTCAGACCGGGCCGCTTCGACCGCCAGGTGGTGGTGCCACTTCCGGACCTGAGGGGCCGGGAGGGTATTCTCATGGTTCATGTCCGCCACACGCCTTTGTCATCTGATGTGGACCTGAGCGTAGTTGCCCGAGGCACCCCAGGGTTTTCTGGAGCTGATTTGGAAAATTTGGTAAACGAGGCTGCCTTGCTCGCAGCTCGGCTCAACAAAGAGATGGTTGAGATGATTGACCTGGAGCGGGCCAAAGACAAGGTTATGATGGGCACTGAGCGCAAGAGCATGATTATGAGTGAGAGAGAAAAGCGCAACACCGCCTTTCATGAGGTGGGCCATGCCCTCGTGTCCAAGTTTCTCCTCGGAACAGACCCAGTCCATAAGGTAAGCATCATCCCGCGGGGCCGCGCCCTCGGTGTGACCATGACTCTGCCGATCGAGGATCGGTATTCCTATGACGAAGACTACATGAAAAACACCCTGGCAAAACTAATGGGCGGCAGGGTCGCGGAAGAGCTGGTCTTCAAACATAAGACCAGCGGTGCCAGTGATGATATAGAAAAAGCAACCACCATAGCCCGCAAGATGGTAACTGTCTACGGCATGAGCGAGTCCATGGGACCAATCGCTTTCGGACAAAAAGAGGAGGCGATCTTTCTCGGCCGAGAGATTGCCCAGCACCGGGACTACAGTGAGAAAACCGCTATTAGCATTGACGAGGAGGTTCGGCTCATTGTTGACGAGGCTTATAACACTGCCAAGGGGATCCTCCAGGAGCATGAGGACCTTCTCCACAAGATTTCCGAAACCCTCATCGAAAAGGAAACCCTGGATGGTAAAGAGATCGATGCCATCATAGAGGCCACCAAGCCGGGGCTAGAGTTCACCCCAACTGTGACCGCCGCAGATGTGGTTGCGGAGGAACGGCGCCAGGCCGGAGGCAGCCAACCTCAACCGGAACCTCAGGAACAAGGGGATCCCGTTACAGCCAAAGAAACAGACCTTCCCAAGGATAAGCTCGGAGAGACCCAGGCGTGAACCGGCCACGCTTTACCATCCATTGCGACGAACAAACCTTGGAGTTGGGCGAGCGGTCCCTGCTCATGGGGACCATTAACGTCACTCCCGATTCATTCTCCGACGGCGACCGTTTTTTTCAAACAGAGAAAGCCATCAAACAGGGAGAACTCCTCGCCTCTGAGGGGGCGGACTTGCTGGATATCGGCGGCGAATCCACCAGGCCATTTTCTGATCCTGTACCTTTGGAGGAAGAACTGCGGCGGGTCATCCCGGTTGTAAGTGAACTGGCAAAGCGGACCTCTATTCCCATTTCCATTGACACCTGCAAAGCCGAAGTGGCTCGGGTGGCTTTGGATGCAGGTGCAACGATGATCAATGATATCAGCGCCCTGCAATTTGATCCGCAGATGGTAGAACTGGCTGCAGCTGCAAAGGTTCCGCTCGTTCTTATGCACATGCAGGGCACCCCACGAAGCATGCAGGTCGAGCCCCACTATGGTTCGCTGTTTTCCGAAATCATCGCTTTTTTGGAAGAACGCATTCAATTTGCTTGCGCCGGAGGGGTCTCCCGCGAGCGTATTATTGTTGACCCGGGCATTGGCTTTGGCAAGACCGTAAACCACAATCTGCTGTTAATCAAGCACTTGGATGCTTTGGCCACACTAGGCTTACCTATCCTCCTCGGCACTTCACGCAAGTCCTTTATTGGTGAGGTGCTGGACAAGGAAGTCACCGAGCGCGAACCTGGTACATGGGCCACAGTCTGCGCAGGCATAATCAAAGGAGCCCATATTATCCGAGTCCATGAAGTTGCCACCTGCCGTCAGCTGGCTGATATGACAGACGCTATTATAAACGCATAGTGCATAGCGCTAAGCGTTTAATCTATGGAATCGTTAATCAACTATTCCTCAACTCGTTTAGATTTCGCTATGCGCTCTGCGCCAGGCGCTTTGCGATGAAGAGGGGCCTAATATGGGTAAAATTTTCGGCACAGACGGGATTAGAGGCGTAGCCAATGTCTACCCCATGACAACGGAAATGGCAATGCAGTTGGGGAGGGGCGTAGCGCACGTCTTCAAAAATGACAAGCGCCGTCACAAAATCGTCATTGGTAAAGATACCCGACTCTCAGGCTATATGATTGAAAACGCCATAGCCTCAGGCATCTGTTCCATGGGAGTGGATGTGCTCCTGGTGGGACCACTTCCTACCCCGGGTATCTCCTTTATCACCAGCAGCATGCGGGCGGATGCCGGTGTGGTCATTTCTGCCTCCCACAATCCTTTTCAGGACAATGGTATCAAGTTCTTTTCCCGCGACGGGTTCAAGCTCGACGATGAAATTGAGGAAAGAATAGAGGAGCTTATTTTCTCTAATAACATTGATCACCTTCGACCAACCGCCGAAGAGGTGGGTAAGGCCTTCCGAGTGGATGATGCTGTAGGCCGGTACGTGGTGTTCTTGAAGAATACCTTCTCTAAGGATCTCACTCTGGAAGGCATCAAGATTGCGGTGGATTGTGCCAACGGCGCCGCTTACAAGGTTGCGCCCGCTGTTTTCGAGGAACTGGGGGCCAACCTGGTACTCACTGGTGTAAAACCGAACGGCTACAACATAAACGACGACTGTGGTAGTGTCTACCCCCAGGTGACTGCTGATCTGGTGAAAGAATCTGGAGCTCAGCTGGGGATTGCCTTTGATGGAGATGCGGACCGGCTCATTTGTGTGGATGAAAAGGGAACAGTGGTGGACGGCGACCAGTTAATGGCGATTTTTGCGGCCCGCATGCTCAGAGAAAAGCGGCTGAACCACTCCACCCTGGTCACCACCGTCATGAGCAATTTGGGATTAGAGGTAACCCTCAAGTCCCTGGGCGCTAGTCTTGAGAGGACTGCGGTGGGTGACCGTTATGTGGTGGAAAGAATGCGAACCGGTGGCTTTAACCTGGGCGGTGAACAGTCCGGCCACATCATTTTTCTCGATCACAATACCACTGGCGACGGCATCCTTTGCGCCCTCCAACTCCTGGAGGTTATGCTTACTGAAAACAAGCCCCTGTCTGAACTGGCTGCCATTATGGATCGCTATCCCCAACATCTGGTCAACGTCCGCGTCAAAGAGCGTAAACCTCTGGATGAGTTCCCCGAGATTACCCGTGCCGTGGAGCAGGTTGAAGAAAAACTAGGCGATGATGGTCGCCTCCTCATCCGGCCTTCAGGAACTGAGCCCGTGATTAGGGTAATGATTGAAGGGAAAGATCAGGATCTCGTGGTGGAACTGGCCGAGGAGACCGCGGCCACAATTGAACGAGTAATGTCATAGCCCGCATGTTTCATGAAATATGCGGGCTAAAGGTGAACCACTCCCATGTTACTTGCCATTGACATAGGCAATACCAATACCGTCCTGGGCCTGTACCGGGGTGCTGATCTCGTCACCGATTGGCGTATTCGTACCGAACAGGACATGACCGCCGATGAGTACGGTATTATGATGCACAACCTCTTTACAGCCAAGAATGTCCAATTTAAAGACGTGACTCACATGGTGGCCTCATGTGTAGTGCCCCCAATGCTCAACACCGTGGTTGAATTCGCCAACAAGTACTTTGAGATTGAACCTCTTCTGGTCGGGCCAGGAATCCGCACCGGAATGCCCATCTACTACGACAATCCCAAAGAGATCGGTGCCGACCGGATTGTCAATGCAGTAGCTGCCTATGAAAAATATAAGACCAGTGTGATTATTGTCGATTTCGGCACTGCTACTACCTTCGATTATGTCTCCCCCAATGGCGAATACCTGGGTGGAGTGATCAGTCCCGGAGTTATGATCTCCTGCGAAGCACTTTTTCAGAAAGCCTCAAAGCTACCGAGAGTGGAAATTTTCGCCAAACCCAAAGCCGTTCTCACCAAGGACACCATTAGCGCCATGAACGTCGGCATAGTATATGGTTATGCCGGTCTAGTGGATGGTATTGTGAGCCGGATCAAAGAGGAGGCCGGTACCAATCCTATGGTGGTGGCCACCGGTGGCTTGGCCCGTTTAATTTCGGCTGAATCTGAAGAAATTGAACTGGTTGACGACGACCTCACTTTGGAAGGGCTCAGAATCATTTTTGAACGGAATCAGGGAGAAGAGAAATAGACGCGGGGACCCGCCCGCGAAGTTTGCACTATCACACCAATTCAGGTAGTCAAAAACGTCAGGTCGAGCAAATCCATTTCTTATGACAACTGTAATCAAACCACCCCGACTGCGACCTGGAGACCGGGTAGGCGTACTGGCACCGGCCAGTCCCTGTCCAGTAGACGAACTCGAGTCAGGCTGCCTCATCTTGGAGAAAATGGGTTTGGAGGTAGTTGTGGACGTGGGAAGCGAGAGCCTGCAAGCCGACTACTTGGCCGGAAGTGACGAATACCGTGCCTCTCGATTTAACCAATTCGTCCAAGATCCCGAAATACGGGGTCTGTTTTGCGCCCGGGGCGGGTACGGCTCCCTGCGTATTCTTTCAGAACTCTCATACGACCGCTTACGATCTACTCCCAAACCATTGGTAGGATTCAGTGACATCACCGCCCTGCTTCTCGCCTGTTACAGACAGACCGGCTTGGTCTGCTTCCATGGCCCTACCGTTTCTACCCTGGCCACGGCTGACCAAAACACCGTGGATTCTCTCTGGAAGGCTCTGAGTATTACTGAACCCATGCAGGTGCATTTTCCTGAGGCACTCTGCCTCAAACCGGGGAGTTGTGTGGGACCAGTGCTCGGCGGTAATTTTACCACCCTCAGTCACCTGCTGGGCACGGATTTTTTTCCATCATTTGCTGGCGCTATTCTTTTGCTGGAGGACAGGGGTGAGCCCACATACAGGATTGACCGCATGTTGACTCAGCTGCTCCACACCGGTTTCTTCGGCGATGTCGCCGGTTTAATCCTGGGCGATTTTTCCGAAAGTGGCCCACGCGATGAACTCAATGAATTAGTCCAGGAACGGCTTGCCTCGACCTCCTTTCCCATACTCTCCGGCGTTCCCATTGGCCACGAGCAGCAAAACCTTACCCTACCCCTCGGCCTGCCCGCAACTTTGGACGCAGGAGCCGGTACACTAACCTATCACCAGGCGGCCACGACACCATGAGCGGGGAAAAGAGAATCCTGCAGCTGCTATTAGAAGCTGTCGCCGGAGGTGTGTTTCCTGGGGCCGTACTGTTGGTTGCTCGTCACAAAAAGACCCTCTTCTGTGAAGCGGTGGGAAATGGAGCCGGACTCCCAGCACCGCGGCTCATGACCAGCCAAACCCGTTTCGACCTCGCCTCCCTTACAAAACCTCTGGCCACTGCTTTGACGGTACTCTGTCTTGTCAGCCAGGAAAAGCTTCAACTGGACGATTCACTGGCAGAGCTTCTGCCCTCAACGAACATTCCCCAGGACAAGAAGGAAATCACCCTCAGACAGCTACTCTGTCACTGCTCTGGCCTGCCAGCTTGGAAGCCGTATTACCTTTCCTTGCAGACCCTTCCCCTGAAAGACCGTAAACCAAGCCTACGTCAAATGATCTTACAGGAACCTCTTGACAGTTCCCCGGGCACCATCACTACCTACAGCGATTTGGGATTTCTTCTTATCGAGTGGATCCTTGAACAGATTAGCGGTCAGAATCTACACCATTTCACCCGGCAAAACATCTTCGGCCATTTAGGCTGTGCCACCCCCGCCTTCCTCCCCCTGGATCGAGGGTCAGTCCAAGATCCTTACGAATTTGCTGACACCGAATACTGTTCCTGGAGGGCTAGAACCCTCTCTGGGCAGGTCCACGACGAGAATGCCTATGTTCTCGGCGGTGTGGCTGGCCACGCTGGGTTGTTCGGCACAGTCTCCGAGGTCAAATGTGTCCTCGATGCTATTTTGGACACATTTTCAACCGGAAACACCTCGGCTCCTTGGTCCAAAGAAAGGTTGTCCGAGTTCCTGCGGCCGGCCCGTCTTGATCCTGCCAGCACCTGGGCTCTAGGGTTTGACACCCCAGGCTCTTCGGATTCCAGCGCTGGCCACCATTTCTCGGCAGAAACCGTGGGCCACCTCGGTTTCACCGGGACCTCCTTTTGGCTTGACTTGCAGAGAGAGATGGAGGTAATTCTCCTCACCAATCGTATTCATCCCAGTCGAGATAACGAAAAGATCAAGGATTTCAGACCACTGCTCCACGACGCGGTTATGGAAGAATATGGCTAAAGAGCAAGCAGCTAGCAGGGGGCAGAGACCAGAAGTCGGAGATTAGAGGTCAAGGGGGAGGAGATGAGTTATGAAATCCTCCTGTGGGAGCGGCTTTCCAACCGCGATATCACGGCTTTAACGATTTCAACGACCCTATGATACACCAACCCATTGACACAGACATACGCACGATCCACCTAATAGGTATCTGTGGCACCGGCATGGGCACTCTGGCGGCGATGCTGCAGGAGGCACGCTACCTGGTACGGGGCTCAGACGAAAATGTCTACCCTCCCATGAGCACCTTCCTTGCCTCCCGAAACATTCAGATCAAAGAAGGGTATCGGGCCGGGAACCTCGAACCTCCCCCTGATCTGGTGGTGGTGGGTAACGTTATCCGACGTGACAACCCCGAAGCGGTGGCCGCTGTGGAGCAAAGCCTAGACTACTGTTCCATGCCTCAGGCCCTGCATAGATTTTTCTTGAACTCATCTCAATCGGTGGTGGCAGCTGGAACTCACGGCAAGACAACTACGGCGGCACTACTTGTCTGGCTACTCACCGTGGCTGGAATGGATCCGGGTTGCCTGGTAGGTGGATTGATGGCCAATTTCCAACAGAGCTATCTCCTTGGGCGTGGTCCTTACTTCGTGGTGGAGGGGGATGAGTATGACACCGCCTTTTTCGACAAAGGACCCAAGTTTCTCCACTACCAACCGCAAATATGTGTGCTCACCAGTGTTGAGTTCGATCACGCCGATATCTTCCCAGACCTGCAAGCGGTGGAAAACGCTTTTGCTCAATTGCTGACAAGCATTCCACCGGATGGTCTCCTAATAGCCAATGCTGACGACCCGGGGGCCTCCCGATTGAGTCGAAAGGCCCGCTGTCGGCTTGTCACCTACGGTTTGCAAGAGCCGGCACAAATTAGGGTGGAAATGGCGGAATATGGCGTTGGTACTACCCGTTTCAATGTTTCCGGGCCACAAGGGTTTGAGGCGAGCTTCAGCTCCCCTCTGGCGGGGGCACACAACTTGAGTAACACCTTGTCCATGGTCTCCCTGGCTCACGAACTCGGTCTGGACCCAGGAACTATCCAGAAAACACTCACTACTTTCAGGGGCGTCCGCCGCCGCCAAGAGGTAAGGGGCGAGCCAGATGGGATCACAGTTATTGATGATTATGCCCACCACCCCACTGCGGTACAGGCAACTCTCGAGGCGTTGCGTCCTTTCTATGCAGGCCGCCGCCTCTGGGCCATCTTCGAACCGCGGACCAATTCCAGCAAGAGGAGGGTTTTCCAGGAGCGTTACGCCACGGCTTTCGATGCAGCCGACCTTGTGCTTATCAAGGAGCCTCCGGGGCTGCAAAGCATTGCCCCAGAAGAGAGGTTATCAGCAGCGCAACTCGTAAGAGATATCAGCAAGCGCGGGGTGGAGGCCCACTATTTCCCCGAGGTGGACACCATGCTTCCCTTCATCATGTCTGGGGCCAAAGCTGGAGACGTGCTACTGATCATGTCCACTGGATCCTTTGATAATCTGATCGAGAGGCTATTGGAGGAACTCAACAAGAGGCCAGCTTAACCACAGAAAGCAGGGAGATAATTTCTCTAGTCTGAGTCAACATCATGTTCTCTTTCTTATGGCGGAGGGATGGAGAAAGTGAAAAGGTATGCTTTTAAAACATTATTGGTAATAGTCGTCTTTGTAACCCTACAACTTTTCATCTTAAAGCCAGCGGTTGCTGTGTCAGACTGCAACATTGTATGCGAAGGCAGCTTTGTGATCGACGACATCGAAACCGCAGCCGATCTCGAAGCCTTATCAGGCTGCACCACCGTAACAGGCGATCTTTCAATCGAATATTCACCTTTAACCAGCCTGGAAGGGCTGGAATGTTTAGCCCATGTCGGCGGACGCCTGGATATCAAGCTTAACGAATCCCTAACAAGCCTTATAGGCCTTGAAAGCGTGGAATACGTCGGTGGAGACCTGGGGATCTCCGTTAACCGTTCCCTGACAAGCCTTGCAGGCTTTAATAACCTTGAATCCGTCGGAGGACGCCTGGATATCGAGCATAACGAATCCCTGACAAGCCTTGCTGGCCTTAATAACCTTGAATCCGTCGGAGGACGCCTGGATATCGAGCATAACGATTCCCTGACAAGCCTTGCAAGCCTTGAAAACATAACATCCATCGGCGAAGACCTGGAGATCTCCTATAACTTTTCCCTAACAAGCCTTGCGGGCCTTAATAACCTTAAATCCGTCGGAGGACGCCTGGATATCTCCATTAACCGTTCCCTAACAAGCCTTGCTGGCCTTAATAACCTTGAATCCGTCGGAGGAAATCTGGTGATCTGGTATAATCGTAAACTCTGCACAAGCTTGGCTGAGGCTCTGAGAGATCGGCTACTTGATAGCGGTGGTACTGGTGGATCTATACACATTTCGATTAACAAGCCGGGTTGTTAGCAGCTTTGTGGGGAGAGGATGAATTGAACTAATCCTTCAGTTTGAAATAGGATGGTAGGGTCAGCAATGGCCCTGCCTTGCACTATCCATCTTTTGAAGAGAGTGGATTGATGAGGCTCCGCTTCATTATGCTCTCAACATCTTGTGCCAGATTAAATTCCAGTAGAGTGTGAATTAAGGGATGTAATATACACTTTGCTCTCTTCCTTTCTAGCACCAGCCCAAACAGCCTCAAGATTGTGCTTTCGCTTGACAGCAAAAGCCTCTGTCGCCTAATCTAAAACCAGTTCAATTCTGCCGTTCCCACAGTGTCAGTCAGCTTTCCGTTTCTAACGTTTGAAGGAGATAGCAGCATGGCCACGCAGGACTTCAAGCGTAAGCTCACCGCAATCCTCAGTGCCGATGTCAAGGGTTACAGCCGCCTCATGGGCGAGGATGACCAGGCCACGGTCCGCACCATTACAGCTTACCGGGAGGTTATTACCGAGGTTGTCCAGAAACACAGAGGCCGGGTGGTGGACTCACCAGGCGACAACATACTGGCAGAATTTGCCAGTGTAATAGACGCAGTGAGTGGTGCGGTCGAGATCCAGGAGGAGCTTAAGACCAAAAATGCTGAGTTGCCTGAAGATCGCAAGATGGAATTTCGTATTGGGGTCAACCTTGGAGATGTTATCCACGAAGAAGAGAGGATCTATGGTGACGGAGTCAATGTTGCTGCCAGGGTAGAGAGCCTTGCTGAGGCTGGAGGTATTTGCGTCTCTGGCACCGTGTTTGACCATATCGAAAACAAACTTCCTCTAGGGTACGAGTACCTCGGGGAGCGGAGTGTCAAGAATATCACAAAGCCGGTGCGAGTCTATAAAGTCCTTATGGAGGCCGATGCAGTCGGCAAGGTCATCGGTAAGGAAAAGATTAAACCGAGGCGAGGGCAAATAGTAGCCTTTGAGGAGAAGATGGCGTTCCCGCTGCCTGAGAAACCATCCCTAGCCGTACTGCCATTCGACAATCTGAGCGGCGACTCATCTCAGGACTATTTCGGTGATGGGATTACTGAAAACATAATCACGGCGTTGTCCACTGTGTCAAATCTGTTCGTGATCGCCCGTAATTCCTCGTTCACCTATAAGGGTAAACCGGTGAAAGTGCAGCAGGTAGCTGAGGAGCTTGGGGTACGCTATGTGCTGGAGGGCAGCGTTCAGAGGTCTGGAGACCGCGTTAGGATCACAGCACAGCTCATTGATGCACTGAAGGGACATCATTTGTGGGCCGAGAATTATGATCGAAACCTGAAGGATATATTTACTCTTCAAGACGAGGTCACAAAAGAGATTATCACAGCTCTGCAGGTGAAGCTCACAGAAGGGGAGCAAGCCCGTCTGGAAGCAAAGGGCACAGATAACCTCAAGGCCTATCTAAAGTTCATGCAAGCACGTGAGTATATACTTGACTTCAATATTGAGGGTAATGCTTCGGCCCGACAGTTGGCAGAGGAAGCCATTGCATTGGACCCAGAGTATGGAGGAGCTTACAGGCTTTTGGGTGTAACCCACTTCCATGACACATGGCTTGGCTCGAGTAAATCCCCTAAACAGTCTCTGGCAAAGGCCATAGAATTAGTGCAAAAGGCTATCGATTTTGATGATGGTTATGCATACAGCGTGTTCGGTTTTTTGCTTTCGCAAATAAGGCAGTATGATAAGGCCGTTGCCGAAGCTGAGCGGGGTGTCGACCTTAATCCTAATTTAGCTGATAGCCATGCATGGCTGGGTTTGACGCTTATTTTGTCTGGCAGGTATCAGGAAGCCATTCTGGAATTTGAGAAAGCGATACGCCTTAATCCTATCCCTCCAAGCTGGTACTTGCATAATTTAGGATTGGCCTACTTTAGGACCGGACGATATGAGGAGGGAATAAGAGAATGCGAGAAGGCAGTGCGTCAAAAACCCGATTCTCTATACGCCCGTCTGGAATTGGCTGCGGTTTATAGTTTATCAGGACGGGATGAGGAAGCTCGGGCTGAAGGTACTGAGGTGCTTAGGATGAATCCCAGATTTTCTCTCGAGGAATTGGAAAAGAGACTCACACATAAGAATCAAGAAGATAAAGAGAGGTATATTGGCGCCTTGCGCAAGGCAGGGCTGAAATAGGGAAGGAATCAGAGGGGGCGAGACTGAACTTCCCCTCTTTTTTTCAAATCTGATCATGTCTGACAACTGTAAGCGTTTTGCTCATAGTCCGCAATGTCTTCTGAGAATGTAGATTACATACTTTAATCCACACTTCTGCGCTTGAGATCCTGCTGCCACATATAGTGGCAATCTCACCAAACTCAAATATCAATGTATCTGCTATATATGTGAAGTCCTGGATGTCTCCGAAAACTTA
>Ga0209013_10001738_pt1 | contig 20025 bp, 20 predicted proteins | sample Cruoilmetagenom2_FD_187291 | JGI IMG/M metagenome (GOLD analysis project Ga0209013, IMG submission 187291) | Oil polluted marine microbial communities from Coal Oil Point, Santa Barbara, California, USA - Sample 2 (SPAdes) (version 2) | ecosystem: Environmental > Aquatic > Marine > Oil seeps ...
ACAACCCGAAGCCCCGCTTCCGGATGCCTGGCAAACAAGCCCCGCCGGTCTCAAGGCGACAGAATACGAACTGGTCGATTGGTGGAACGCATTCAACGACCCCATCCTTGACAACCTGGTAAACCTCGCCCACCAGCAGAACCTGAGCCTGGAGTTGGCGGGATTGCGCGTACTGGAGTCCCGTGCCCAACTCGGAATTGCGACAGGCGCCCAGTATCCCCAGCAACAGGCTGCTAGCGGGGGTGTGAACCACGTTTCTCCCAGTGAAAACGCCGGTCAGGGCAATACCAGTTTCAACCAGATCGATCTGGGCGCCGGCCTGGTATGGGAACTGGATTTTTGGGGCCGTTACCGGCGCGGTATTGAATCCGCAGATGCCGCGATGATGGCTTCAATCGCCAACTACGACTCTGTGATGGTGCTGATCACGGCCCAGGTGGTCGATACCTATATCGTCATCCGCACACTGGAGGAACAGTTACGTATTGCGCAGGACAATCTCGAACTGCAACAACGAAGTTATAACATTGCTGATGTGTTGTATAGAAACGGAGAGTCCAACGAACTGGATGTGCAGCAGGCCTTGACCCTGTTGCTGAGTACCCAGGCTACTGTCCCGCAACTCCAGGTCCAGGAACGCTTGGCGAAAAACGCCCTGAGTACATTGCTTGGCCAGACCAGTAGTTATGTAGACGACATCCTGGGCAAAGGGGAAATTCCCTCAGTGCCGGCTGAAATAGCGCTTGGAATCCCCGCCGATCTTTTGCGTCGCCGGCCCGACGTCCGCCAGGCAGAGTTGCAGGCCGTCGCACAGAATGCTCTGGTGGGTGTCGCCACCGCAGATCTTTACCCCAGTATCGCGATCAACGGAACATTTGGCATCGTGAGTATTTCCAAGGATGTCGGTGGGGGAGGGACATCTAACCTGTTTAGCTCTGACAGTATTTCGTACACTGCCGGTGCTGCGTTCAACTGGCCGATTCTCAATTACGGACGCATCCGGAACAACATTCGCGTGCAGGACGCCCGCCTGCAGCAGGCACTGGTCAACTACCAGGATGTTGTATTGAAGGCTGCGCGTGAAACGGATGACGCGATCGTGTCACTGGCAGGTACGCAAGAGCAGGAACCCATACTGGCCGATTCCGTGGAAGCCGCGAAACGATCCAACGACCTTTCCATGCTGCGCTACCAGGAAGGGTTTTCCGGTTACCAACGAGTTCTGGACGCCCAGCAGGCACTTTTCCGCCAGCAAAACAGTTATGTCCAGAACCGAGGACTCTCCGCACGCAATGTCGTGGCCATTTACAAGGCCCTCGGCGGGGGATGGGAGGTAAGGCAGGGCAGGGCCTTCGTGGATGAAAATACGCTAGCCGTGATGCGAGAGCGGACCAACTGGGGCAGCCTGCTGGACAGCTCCGTGGCGGAAGATACCAGCGAAGATGGAATGCGCCGTCCGGATTGGTGAGAAAAACTGATAAAGCCGGAAAATGGCTAAGGCCAGCCGCACACACCCAAATCAGAACTGCAGGACCAATGAGTATGCCCGATCAGACAAATCAGCAAGACCAGGAAAAACAGGACCAGGATAAACAGGACAGCAAAGCAACCGCCCCTGCAAAAGATCCGGTACGCAAATGGACATTCATTGTTCTGGGTCTTTGCATTGTACTTATCGCCATCTACCTGGTGGCCGATCGCCACACTCCTTTTACGAGTCAGGCCAGGGTCCACGCTTTTGTCGTACCCATTGCACCTCAAGTATCAGGGAATGTGATCAGTGTCGAGGTACAAAACAACGACCAGGTAGTAGCCGGCCAGGTTCTGATTCGCATTGATCCCACCGATTATGAACTGGCCGTAGCTTCGGCAGAGGCCTCGCTGCAGGTGGTTCAGCAATCAATCGATGCCGGGGTGGCCGGGGTGGAGGCTGCCGAGGCCAACGTAGAAGCCGCCAAGGCAAGCATGTGGCGCTCCGAACAGGATGCCGTGCGCATGCGCCGGATCAGGGATGAAGCTCCCGGAGCCATATCACAACGCAGGATTGACTCGGCCGAAGCCAGCCTGGCCTCCGCCAGGGCGAGGGTTGCTGCAGCCACAGCCAACCTTGAATCTGCTCGCAGCGCACTGGGTGAAATCGGTGAAAACAACGCCGATATACAGAATGCGCAAACTGCCCTCGACAAAGCCCGTGTTGATCTGGAGCGAACGGTTCTCGTTGCGCCTCGTGACGGAGTCGTGAACGACATGCGCATCGACCAGGGTAACTTTGCTGCCGCAGGCGCTGCCCTGATGACTTTCATCGCAACCCACGAAGTGTGGGTGAGGGCAGACCTGACTGAAAACAACCTGGGCAATGTCAAAGCAGGTGATCGCGTGGAACTGACTTTCGATGTGCAGCCAGGAAAGATTTATAGAGGAAAAATACGCGAGACAGGATTCGGCGTGCAGGTGGATTCCAATGCCCTGGGAACCCTGCCCACCATCGACAACCAGAGAAACTGGTTGCGTAGTGCCCAGCGTTTCCCGGTGCTTGTTGATGTCGAAACGGACAAAGACTCGCAAGAAATGGGCTTGCGCGTCGGTTCGCAGGTTTCCGTTATCGTCTACACCGGTAACAACTGGCTGATGAACTTCCTGGGGCGGATCTATATCCGCGCTGCGGCTGTTTTGAGCTATGCCTACTGATAGTTCTGCAATGCACCCGGTGGCAGCCAGGCGGATTCTGCGCCTGGGCTTCGGAACTGCGGCAGCGCTCTGGTTCTCGCAGGTGGTCAACTGGGATGTGTCTTTCATCATGCCGGCACTGGTTTCCTTCCTGCTGGCCGTTCCCATACCCGCTCCCAGCCTGAAGAAGGGGATCATCTTCGTCCTGGCGCTTGCTGTACCGGCATACGGCGTCATGTTCCTGCTGCCTGTGATGGATAATTATCGCTTAGCCGCCATTCTGATCCTGATCGCCGCATGCTTTTGGAGTTTCTATTACAGTGCGAAAGGTGGCTCCCCGGTGCTGGGAGCATTCCTGACCATGGGGCTGGCCTTGCTTACCGCGGTAGGTTCAGACTCGATCTATGCACTGCTGATGGTGAATATGGCCCTGGTCATCAATGCGGTGATCGCAATGCTGTTTGTCTGGCTGGCACATGCATTTTTCCCTGATCCGCCCCGACCCGCCAACCTCGGACCCAGGCCCAGTCCGCCAAAACCCGAACGGGCAATGACAATCTGGAGCGCCTGGAGATCAACAATAATTGTATTTCCCGTGATGTTCTTTTTCCTTCTCTACCAGGGGAGCGCCAGCTACCTTGTGGTCATGATCAAGGTAGCCTCCATGGGGCAGCAGGTTGAAAACGACACAACCCGAGCAGTGGGCAAATCCCTGTTGATGTCAACCGTGATTGGCGGAATTGGCGCCACCATCATGTGGCAGTTACTGAGCATATGGCCTTCCCTTATTTTATATACCTTACTCATCGCCCTCGGTGGCCTGATCATGGGCAGGCGAATTTTCAGCGGCCTGGCCATGCACGCGCAGGCCAGTACCTGGTCATACGCATTCCTGACCATGATCGTACTCATCGCGCCAGCTGTTTTGGACGGCCCGGGAGGCACCAGCGCCTCCGTCAGTTTTTATAACCGGATGGGCATGATGATCGCAGCCACTTTATACAGCGGAGTGGCCGTAAGGATCTATGACGCCTTTCGTCCCTTGCAACAACAAGGGACAGGCAATGCGGAATCATCAGCCTGATGAATTCTTCAAATTGAAGATTTCGGGCATGGCATTACGCCCCACGTGATAACAGAGTAGCGCAATCGAAAAATAGGCGGTTCACAAGGGGTAAAATTCACCCATGGCCCGCATCACGTCGCGGCGGGCGATCACACCAACCAGGTGGCCCTTGTCCAGCACGGGGTAGCGGTGGAAGCGTCCGTTCAGGAATAACTGGGCGAGCTTCAGAATGCTTTCCCCGGGATCGGTGAATTGTGGATTCACGCTCATGTGATCCCTGACAATACCGCCTGGAACTCCATGGTAATCCGCTTGAATAACCACACGCATGCAGTCCCGTTCGGTGAGTATCCCCACCAGCTTTCCGTGCTTATCCAACACGGGTGCCCCGGAAATATCGTGGCTGATCAAGACGTGGGCGGCGCGTAAAATATCCATTTCGGGGTCGAGTGTAACTACGCTTTTTGACATGTAATCCATAACCAGCATTGACCTCGTCATCCGGACTCTCCTGCAAGATGTTCATCCTGGTGAATTTTCTTACCCCGCTTCGGACAAGCTTCGCATCGGGGCGCACCCGGCACCTTCTTTCCGCATCCGCCGGACAAGGGTTTGCCGGTGAAGACCAGGCCCAGGCCCATAGCCAGGCAACAAAGGATCACGATAATCACGGTCCCAATAAAAGTCGCCATCAGGCTAACTCCCGAAGTCATCAAGCAACACGTTCTCTTCCTCCACACCAAGATCATCCAGCAGCTTGATCACAGCGGCGTTCATCATGGGCGGGCCACACATGTAATACTCACAGTCTTCCGGGGCGGCGTGCTGTTTGAGGTAATGTTCATACAGCACGTCGTGGATGAATCCGACCGGACCCGACCAGTCATCTTCGGGCTGGGGATCGGACAGCGCGAGGTGCCAGCTGAAATTGGGATGAGCAGCAGCCAGTTCATCAAATTCTTCAGTGTAAAATGCTTCGCGTAAACTGCGGGCGCCATACCAGAAGGTCATTTTTCGTTGGCTGTGCAAACGTTTGAGCTGGTCGAATATGTGCGAACGCATGGGCGCCATGCCCGCCCCGCCACCGATGAAAACCATTTCGGCGTCCGTGTCTTTGGCATAGAACTCCCCATACGGGCCGGAAATCGTCACCTTGTCCCCCGGTTTCAGGTTGAAAATATAGGAGGACATCACGCCGGGCGGCACCTTGCCCTTCGCGTTGGGCGGCGGGGTGGCGATGCGCACATTGAGCATGACGATTTCGTTTTCATCCGGGTAGTTGGCCATGGAATAAGCACGCACGTCCGGCCTGGTCACAACGGACTCCAGTTCCAGCAGGCCAAAGCGTTCCCAGTCGCCCCGGTATTCTTCCTGGATATCGAAAGTCGAGTAACTCAGTTTGTGCGCGGGACATTCGATCTGGATATAACCACCGGCTCGAAAATCAAGCGTTTCCCCGGCCGGAAGTTCCACCACCAGTTCCTTGATGAACGTGGCGACGTTGTCATTTGACCGCACGGTGCACTCCCACTTCTTCACACCGAACACATCATCGGGTACCGTGACTCGCAGGTCCTCGGAGAAAGATACCTGGCAGGCGAGTCGTTCACCCCCGGCAGCTTCCCGTTTCGAAATCAGCGATGCTTCCGTGGGCAGCATTGATCCACCACCTTCCAGCACCTTCACCCGGCACTGCCCGCAGGTCCCGCCGCCGCCACAGGCCGAAGGCACGAAGATGCCGGCATCAGCCAGGGCTCCGAGAAGCTTGCCGCCTGCCGGTACTGCAAGGTCCCGTTTACCGTTCACATTGATGTTTACATTGCCCTGCGGCACCAGCCGGGCCCTGACCCACAGGATCAGCAGCGTCAGTACCAACAGGATGCTGGTGAACACCAATACGCTGTATAAAATTTCCTGCATCGAAATCCGTCCTAAAATTGAATGCCCGCTATACCCATGAAGGCAAGCGATAACAGGCCGGTGGTAATGAACGTGATTCCCAGGCCCTGCAGGCCATCAGGGACATCACAGTACTTCATTTTCTCCCGCAGCCCGGCCAGCGCCACGATAGCCAGCGCCCAGCCAAAACCCGCGCCCAGGCCATACGCCACGCTTTCGGTGAAATTATAGTCACGCTGCACCATGAACAGCGAGGCGCCCAGGATCGCGCAATTCACGGTGAGCAAGGGCAGGTAGACGCCCAGCGTGTTGTACAGAGCCGGGAAAAACCGGTTCAAAACCATCTCCAGTATCTGGATCATCGCGGCGATCACGGCGATCTGGCTGAGCAGGCCCAGGAAACTGAAATCCAGGTGTCCCAGCTGAACCCAGCCGAGCGCGCCATCGCGTAGCAACAGGTTATAGATCAGGTTGTTCAGGGGCACGCTGATGCCCTCCACGACGATCACGGTAATACCCAGCCTCAGCGTGGTCTTGATCTGCTTCGATACCGCCAGGAAGGTACACATGCCCAGGAAGTACGCCAACGCCAGGTTTTCCAGGAAAACCGAGCGGAAAAAGATGTCGATGAAGCCGCTCACAAGCTCTCTTCCTCACCGGGTAGCGAGATGGGTTCAAAATCTGACTTCTCCCGTTGCTCAGGTTTCCAGGTGCGGATCACCCAAACCATGAAACCGATGATGAAAAATGCACTGGGTGGCAACATCATCATTTCATTGGGCTGGAACCAGCCGCCATCCTGCACCAGTTCCAGGATCCGGTAGCCCATTAACGACCCTTTGCCAAATAATTCACGAATCGTCGCCACAATGACCAGGATGATGCCGTAGCCAAGTCCGTTCCCCAACGCGTCAAGGATACTGGTGCCCACGCTGCTCTTCATCGCACAAGCCTCGGCCCGCCCCAGCACGATGCAGTTGGTTACGATCAGGCTGATATAGACACTCAGGGTCCTGGCCGTTTCTGGTAGGTAGGCGGTAAGCAACTGGTCGATCACGGTAACCGCCGAGGCGATAATGGTGATCTGGACGATGATCCTGACACTGCCCGGCAGGTGTTTCCGGATCATGCTGATGGTCGCATTGGAGATGACCAGCACAACTGTCATCGCTGCACTCATGATTAGCGACGAGGTGAGTGAATTGGTGATAGCCAGCGCCGCACAAATACCCAGCACGTGGAGCGTCACCGGGTTTTCTTTTAGCAGCGGCGTCAGCAGTGATTGTTTCATGGACATGTTCAGAAGTCCTCCGCCCGGGCCGGGCTGCTCTGGACCGGTGGTTGCTCACGCAGTTGATCCAGCAATGGCTGGTAGCCGTGTGGGCCCAGCCAGTAATGTACAAGTGCGGTCACCGCATCTGCGGTCACGGTTGCGCCGGTCAGGGCATCGACCTCGTATTGTGCCGCGGTCGATCCGGGTTGTACCCGCCCTGCGCTCACCGCAAAGCGGAGATCACCCTGCGCGTCGTAAATTTGCCGCCCCTTCCATTGCGCGAGCCAGTCCGGCCGGGTGATCTGGTCACCCAGCCCTGGCGTTTCGGCGTGTTCATAAAACGTGGCGGCTGCGACCGTGTTCAAATCAGCCTCCAGGGCCAGGTAACCGTACAAGGTTGACCACATCGCGGCGCCGCGTATCGGCAGGATGATCCGGTCGAGGCGGTCTTCCCGCCAGACCAGGTAAACGGGCGCGTAGCGGCTGCGCCGTCCCAGGTTCGCATGGTCATATTCGGCCGGGACAGCCACGCTGAGTTCCGGATTGCCGGCGGCCCGGCGTTTGTCAAAAGTGTCTGCATTGACTGTATTGTCAAATAACCCTTCGTCGATATCCACGATGCGGATATCCAGGCTCTTGTACAGCGCCAGCATTTCCTCGTCGCCGGGCTCAGCGCCTTCAGCGAGCAGACCGGTAAGTTGCATGATGTTCGAGCTGCGGTCCAGCAACTGATTGTTGAGCTGGATCGGACGCAGAATGACAACGGCTGCGGATACGAGTGAGGAACACACCACCGCAACCAGCAACACAACCAGGAACGCTTTGACCGGTGATTCGTTATTCATCGGTTTCCAGCCTTAGTGTGCGCCGGCGAATATTCATCTCCGTCACGACGAAATCAATCAACGGTGAAAACATGCTCGCCAGCAGGATGGCGAAAATGACACCTTCATAATAGGACGGATTGGCAGCTCGAATTAACAGGGTCAGCACACCCACCATGAGACCGAATCCCCAACGTCCAGGGTCGGTCATTGGCCCGGCTACGGGGTCTGTAGCCAGGAAGACCACGCCAAACAGGAACCCTCCCATTACCAGTTGCCAATACCATGGCACGGCGAACAAGTCATTGCCGGGGGCGATGACATTGAGAATCAGTGCCGTACCCACCAGGCCGATCAGCGCGCCGAGCATGATGCGCCAGGAGGCCATGCCCGACAAAATCAGGAACAGGGCTCCAACAATGGCGCCCAGTGACGATACCACCCCAACTGCGCCCGGTTTGTCGCCGATGAAAAGTTGCCAGTAGCTGTAGCCCACGGCAGAGACAACCTTCAGCCCCCCCTCATCGGTGACCAGTTCCAGCACAGTAGGCTGGTCATAGCCTGCCAGGGGCACCCAGGCGCCCACACCAAACAGCAGTGACGGGTAGGAAAAAACCAGGAATGCCATGCCCAGCAAGGCAGGGTTGACCAGGTTGCGTCCCGATCCGCCATAAATCAACTTGCCAACAACGATTCCGAAGGTCATTCCAATCGCGACCTGGTACAACGGTGCGCTGGCGGGCATCATCAGCGCCAGGAACCAGGCGATCACCAATAAGCCTTCATCAGGCTGCCTTTTCCGTACCGTGGCGAACAGGGCTTGCCAGAATGCACCGACCAGCAAAGCAAGCACGAATATGGGCAGGAAATACAGCAGGCCGTGCGTGAAGCAGCCCACGATGCTGGACACGTCAAATCCGATACCGCTCTGGTTCAGTAGCCAGGCGCGCCAACCCGGCACACTTTCCAGCTGAAAATCGGCGATCGCGAGATTGGTTTGGTGACCAAGGCTCCACGTTCCGATAAGCCAGGCCGGCAGGCTGGCTATAACAAAGTAGCTCCACAGGCGCTGAACGTTATTCGCGTCCCGGATGTGTGGCCCTGAGCGTGTGACCATGGCCGATGACCAGAAAAACCGGTCCTTCATGGTCAACAGGGACCTGAGCATCCCGCTCATCATCCTTCCTTCTCGATCTGTTCGAGATTGGTGCGCAGCACGGCGCCGTAGTCATATTTTGCCGGGCAGACAAAAGAGCAAAGCGCCAGATCTTCCTCATCCAGTTCAAGGCAACCCAGCGCCTGCGCCTGATCCGTGTCTTTCACCATCAGGGCGCGCAGAAGTGGAGACGATAAAATATCCAATGGCATCACTTTGTCGAATAATCCCAGCGGCAGCATCCCGGTAAGACGGCCATTCTGGGATGTGGTAAATGCCAGTTTCCGCTTGTGCCCGGTCTTTTTCAGCAAGATTGACGAAGCTGTATAAAGCCTGGGCAGCAGGCCCAGCCAGCCAAACAGGCTTTGGTGGCCATCCTCCCTTATCACGGACAGTTGATTCTGGTATCGGCCCAGGTAGGCATGGTTGTCCGCAGCCAACCGGCCAGTCAGAACGGAGCCGGAAATCACGCGACAGGTGTCGGGATCCTTGATTCTGTCCTTCACGATCTCATTGGTAGACGCCCCCAGCCTGGTCGAAATCAGCCGCGGCTCACTGATGCGATCACCACCCAGCGCAATCACGCGCTCAGTGTGGATTTTCCCCGCAGCAAACAGTTTGCCAATGGCAATTACGTCCTGGTACCCAATATGCCAGACGGTGCGGTCCGGGCCGACGGGATCGAGATGGTGGATGTGCGTGCCGGGCAGGCCAGCCGGGTGAGGGCCGGAAAATTCTACCTGCTGCAAGTGTTCCATTTCTGGAATTGAAATATCCCAGCCAGGACCGGTGCACAGGTGCACTGAGCCCGGCGTCAACCGTGACACCACCAGCAGACCGCTGGCAAAAGCAGTGGCTTCCGGCTGGATCACGACCCGGGGATCGGCGGCCAGAGGCTGGGTATCGATAGCGGTAACAAAAATGGATCGGGGAATACTGTTCGCAAGCGGTACGCGGCTGTAGGGGCGGGTCCGGAATGCAGTCCAAAGGCCGGACTCATGTAAGCGTGATGCCACGCCGCCGCGATCCAGCCGCCGGATTTCTTCATCCGTCAGGGTGTCGAAACTCAAATCTGTGACGCCGGATTCTTCCAGCCGGATGACGATGGTTTCCAGTATTCGCCTCGCACCGCGATTTACTGCGACAACCGTGCCCTGGCCCGGTGAACCGTACTGAACTGCTGGGTCACGCTTGTCGACAAAAAGCGCCTGGCCGAGACCGACTGTGTCTCCTTGCGCAACCAGTAATTTTGGCTTCAAACCCGGGTAATCCAGACCGGACAGGGCGACGTGCTGAATGGGCGGTCCCGGGTAGACAGACTGTTCCGGTGTACCGGAAATCGGAATATCCAGCCCATGCCTGATTGAAATCTGCAAACTCATCTGTCGGCTCCGGTGGGCAGCGAGTACATATAATCAGAGCTATTCAGCATTGACCTTGTGCACATCATGGCAATTCCAGCATGACAGGGCATCAAAGTCGATACTCTTATCCTCGAATCTGGGGTGTTGCGCCTTCGTCTTCTTGTGGCACTTGTAACAGATTGCGGCCTGGTGCTCCTTATCCCTGATCGGGTCAGTCTCGGCATGAATGAGGTGACAGCGGGAACAATTGATATGTCGCTTGTCGTGCACGCTGTCCCGAAACTCAATCGCTTGCGTACTGCCGAGATCTTCCGTGTGGCAGGATAAGCAGGCATCCTCCTGCACATCCTTGGGTGAAAAGCCTGACCCCCTGCCGAAGGTTATCATCCGCGGAAAGCCCTGGCCGCCATGCGCCCGTGAAACATGAATACTGCCCGGCCCGTGGCAAGCCTCGCAACCCTGCCTCGCCAGGGGTGCGGATGGATGATCCGGGTTGGCATGGGGGCTGGCCGCGATTGCATGCATTTTTTCTCCGGAATGACAACGCAAACAACCCTCGCTGCCTTCTTCAGTGAATTGAGAGGTGCGTTTTGAAACCGGTGCACTTTTTGTTTCCTGCGCCAGGCTCAAAGTGCTGAGCAATGCAACAAACAGGCAAATGGGAATTACACGTTTTAAAGACATTGCAGCGCTTGGGTCAGTATGATCATCAGTAACTCTGGTAACAGTCAATAGTCTTTTTGCAAGTGAACTATATTGTCAAATGGAGCATTTTTAATGATGAAGTGAATCAGGATTGACTATTTAGGAATTGACCACCCCATACTAACTGATACACTTCTTCCTTCAAACAAAAATGCCGGCATGACCCCAGCCTGTTATTTATGGTTGCCGCGTCATACCGGTTTTGAATTCATGCAAACATGAACAAACTTGACCTCGACACGGGAAATTTTGAATCCAGGGTGATGCAAGGCGTTGTCGTTGCGCGCTTTAAAGCGCAAGCAATGGACATCCTCACGGAGATCGATGCAGGTTCCGGTTTCCTTGATTTCCTCGAACGGGTAAACGACCAGACAGGCCTGCCTGGCTACGTGCAAATCAACGATGGCGCGTGGGACAGTCAAGCGGACGTTGACAGCCTGGGCCGGTTTTTCTCTGAAAACGAAGAAATGCACGTCAAGCATGGGCGGGATTACGGTTATCTCCGTAACGTAGTTGCTGCTCGATTCAGGAATACGATAGGCCGCTATCTGCGCACGCTCCTTATCTTTTCAAAGCCGATCGTGGCGGGTTTTCAAGGCCGGATCAGCGCAGAATATCTTGGGCTCGCGCTTGCTTTTGATGCCCGCTTCGCGGCTGCCAACACGACTTTCACATTTGATAACGTGCGTAGCGGCATACCGGCTTCACCCGGCATCACCCATTTGATGCCGCAGTACATTGGTCTGGGCCGTACCCTGGCCTTTGCCAACCAGGGAGAAACGATTGATGCGGAACAGGCATTGGAGTTGGGACTGATTTCCGGAATTATTGATGACAGGCAGGACCTTGCTGAAGTATGTGTCGAGTACATTCAGACCTTGTCCGGGCATCATCGCGAAGTCTTGCAGTCCAATCGCCGGAGTATTTTGCCTTCTGCCGAGGAAATCAGTACGGCGCTGGACAAGTATTGCGACTCGATGGGCACAGTGATCGCGAGTCGACGCGCCCGGGCACAATCCTGATCGTGTTCGCAGATGTGACGCTCCAGGCCTGGCTGGCCACAGGCGTCGTCCTGATGCCGGTGCTCTCGGCCGTAATACTCTTCGCCAGGCGCGAATTTTCCGCGCATGCCGGTCTTGTTGCTGCAGCCGCTTCGGGGCTGTCCCTCGCACTTATCGTCTATTTGCTTCTTGCGCAAGTGCAGGGTGTTTACGTTTTGTGGGAGTGGGCGCCGGATCTTGATGTCATCCTCTCGTGGCGCCTGAACCAGGGTACGCTGGCCATCGCGGCGCTTGTCGCCTTTGTCGGTGTCCTCGTCATGCACTTCGCGGGCGCCTATTTCGGCTCGTCGCAGAAGGGCCGGCGCGCCATTGCCACGCTTTCCTTGTTCCAGGCTTCGATGCTGGGCCTGATCCTGGCCGACAATCTGTTCATCTTGTTCACTTTCTGGGAACTTACCGGCCTGTGCTCTTTCTTTCTGATCAATACCGACGCCGACAAGCGGGATGATACATTCGCTGCCGCCCAGCAGGCTTTGATCGTGACGGTCGGCGGTGCACTGCCGATGCTCCTGGGATTTATCTACATGGCGTCGGTTGGAAGCGCGAGCCTGACGGAGTTGTATGCACTTGAACTGCCCGTTGCGGCACAGACGATAGCTTTCCTGTTGATTCTGCCGGCCGTGCTGACCAAGAGTGCACAGGTTCCGTTCCATTTCTGGCTTCCCGGCGCCATGGCGGCACCGACGCCAATCTCTGCATACTTGCATTCGGCAACCATGGTCAAAGCCGGCCTCATTCTTCTCATCTACCTGTTTCCAGTGGTTGGCGGCACATGGTGGTGGACAGCACTTCTCGTTCCGATCGGAGGTGTGACTTGCATCTGGGGCAGTTATCGTGCGCTCGGCCAGGACGACATCAAGCTTCTGATGGCCTGGTCGACGGTTTCTCAACTTGGCCTTATGACATTAACCATCGGGTTGGGAACCGATCTGGCAGTTCGAGCCGGTATTTTGTACCTGTTTGCGCATGCGCTGTTCAAGGCGGGACTCTTTATTTCGGTCGGAGGAATCGATCACGCCGCACATACGCGCTTGCTGACTGAACTCGGTGGCCTGCGCAAAAAGACCCCCGCGCTCTTTTGGTTCGTCCTGATCCTTAGTGGCTCAATGGCCGGCCTGCCACCGTTCGCGGGTTTTCTGTCCAAGGAACTGGTGCTCGAAAAGCTCATGATGATGGAGCCGCTGGTGCATGATTTCGCCGTGGCAGCCATCGTCCTGGGTTCGATCGGAACGGTAGCCTACACGTCGCGCTTCCTTTTTGGCACATTCACCGGCTCACCCCGAAGCGATGGAGCCTCCAAAGCACACTCGCCCGGATTCGGTTTTTTGATAGCGCCCGCAATCCTCGCCGCGCTCAGCCTGGCAGCCGGGATAGGCGCGCACTGGGTGGATCTGTGGTTTCTCGAACCGGTCAGCTGGGCGCTGGTTGGCTGGGCCATCGAGGCGCCAAAACTTGCGCTCTGGCACGGTATCACGACCCCCTTGTTGCTGACCGCCGGTATATTGACGGCAGGATGGTTCCTCTTTCGCCGATTGGCGGGCCGCGGCTTGCCGCCAGGCCCCGTGGCGCTTAGTGGACCGTTACTGTTCGAACGCTTCCTGACCTCGTCCCAGGCTTTGGGTGGACGGTTGAGTCGCGCATTGGCAGGCGCCTCGCCAAGTGTCTATTTCGGACTGCTGCTCGTGTTCGGCCTGGTGTGGTCGGTGCCGCTTTATGGAAGACTCAGCGGCTTTTTCGATCATTCATGGAGCTTTGGGGGAAGCCTCGTGCTGCTCGTTCAGTTTCTCGCGATCGCCGGGCTTATTTTGCTGCCCGGGCGCCTTGCGAGGGTATTTCTTTTGTCGGTGGCTGGTTTCACGGTGGCGCTGTTGTACCGGCTCCTCCATGCACCCGACATCGTGCTGACCCAACTGCTGGTCGAAGTGCTGACAGCGGTGTTCTTTGCGCTGGCCATACGTTTCACAGCCAGCCAGGAAAGCCCGTCGCCGATTGGACTCAACTGGGCAAAATTGGCCATTGCCATACCCATCGGAGGGGTCGGGGCTGCGCTGGTTTTTGCCCTCAGCGCTCAACCGCCGGACCCACGCCTGCCGGATTACTATCTTGAAGCTGCGCCCGCGATCGCAAAGGGGCTCAACGTTGTCAACGTCATCCTGGGGGATTTCCGCGGTCTGGACACGCTGGTCGAAACCGTTGTGGTCATTCTTGCCGCGCTCGGCGTTGGTGGATTGTTGCTGGGTGAACAAAGCGGACGCGATAGCGAAGCAAAAGGCAACTTCATGGTCCAGCAACTCACACGGCTCATTTTGCCACTGGCCTTCTTACTGGCGCTGGCCCTGCTGCTGAAGGGACATAACGCCCCGGGTGGTGGATTTGTCAGCGGACTGTCGTTTGCAGTCGCTGCGATACTTGCATTTGCTGCCTATGGTACGCAAGCGTTTCGGGCGCGGATTCCAGTTGAGCCGGAGCGTTTGGCGGTCTTCGGTGCGGTGGTCCTGATTATCTCCGCTTTGATTCCGATGACCCAGGGTGAGCCTGCGCTGACCCACTGGCACGGGACTTTTTCGCCAAAGGGAATCTTCACCATCAAGTGGAGCACGACACTGTTATTTGAAATTGGCGTGGTCATGGCGATCGCGGGCGGTTTGACGGCCGCGGCGATGAAGCTCTGGGAAATTCCCAACGCTCAGCAAAGTGGTCCAACAAGGGGAGGGGGGTGATTTCATGGTTCCGGTAGTGGCGGCTTCGGTCTTTTTATTGCTGGCGGCTGGCGTTTACCTGCTGCTGCAGAAGAGTTGGCTGCGGGTGGTCATCGGACTCGGGCTGATATCGCACGCGGTGCACCTGATCCTGTTGAGCTCCGGGCGCCCGGGTGGTTTGGCGCCGGTACTCCTGGCGGGGGGCGGTATCGAGGGGGTTACCGACCCATTGCCCCAGGCATTCGTATTGACCGCTATTGTCATCGCGATGGCGATGACCATCTACCTTTTTGCAGCCATGGCTGCACTGGCCAGGCGGGGTAAACGTATGGACGTGGAGCCCGTGCCGGATGCTAATGAGAATCGCGAAGCAGAGACGGTCCAATCTAATCTGGAAGACAAGGGGCGGGCTGGATCGTGAGCCTGGCCCTGTTTTTCCTGATGCCGTTGGCGACAGCCTGCCTGCTCTTTTTGTGGCGGCCGGCGGCCATACAATCCAGACGCCTTTCATTGGCTGCTTCGGCCATTTTGGTTGTCTGGGCATTTACAATCGTTGCGCGGTGTGGCGATGGCGAGGTTCTCATCCACACGTTTGGCAACTGGGCGCCACCGTTCGGAGTTGTTTTTGTTGTCGATCGACTGGGCGCGCTCTTCATCGCGCTGCAAACACTGTTGCTGTTCGTGACACTCGTCGCTTTGCGTCCTGAAGCACATGGCGAAAACACGCTAAAGCGCGCCCATCCGGTACTGATGGTTGCCACCTTCGGACTATTCGGCGCCTTTATGACGGGTGATCTGTTCAACCTGTTCGTCATGGTCGAACTGGTCTTGGTCAGTTCCTACATGCTGATTCAGATGCCCGGCACCAAGCGCTCCCTGGTCGCTGCCGTGCCGATGATTGTCATCAACACGGTTGCCTCGGCGCTCTTCATCGCAGGACTGGGCCTGCTCTACGGCATTGGCGGTTCCCTCAACGTAGCCGATCTGATCGGGCGCATCGGCGAAGCGCCTGATGGGTTGAGACTGGCCGCTCTTGGCATGCTGGTGGCGGCTTTTGCAACCAAGGCGGCGCTGGTGCCCCTGTGCTTCTGGATGCCCGCCACCTATCCCACACTGAGCGCACCTGTAGCTGCCCTGTTCGCGGGCATCATGACCAAACTGGGTGTCTATGCCTTATTGCGGATTTCGCCGATGCTCGCTCATGAGCCGGTTCTTTTCACCACCCTGATGTGGCTTGGAGGGATTTCAGCACTACTCGGCGTCCTGGCCGCCTTGTCGCAGTACGAACTGCGCCGTCTCCTCAGCTTTCACAGCGTGTCACAGGTCGGCTACATAGTCCTGGCGCTCGGATTGCAAACCGTTTTCGGGATAGCTGCAGCCATCTTTTTCGCCCTGCATCATTCGCTGGTCAAATTCACTCTCTACCTGGTGGCAGATGAACTTGAGCGGTCGAACAACAGCCAGGATCTTCGCCAAATGGATTTTCGCCGTCCGGGAAAGGTGGTCCTGGCGACCGCCTTCGGCATCGCTGCGTTTGCCCTGGCCGGAATTCCGCCCTTATCCGGTTTTTTCGGAAAACTTGCGGTCTTCTGGGCGAGTTTCGAGAGCGGGGAGTGGACCGGTCTCGCCTTGCTGGTCATTGCGTCGGTTTTTACGCTTGCGAGCATGTTGAAGATTTGGCGGTTCGCCTTTCAACGAACCCCGGTTGAAGGGGAATCAGCTTCCTCATCCGCTTCGACCTTCTATCCCGCGGCAGTGATAATGATGTCGGTGCTGATCGTCCTGTTCAGCGTGTCAGCCGGTCCGGTCTTTAACTATGCGTTGGCGGCGGCTGAACAGCTTTACGTTGTCAGCGCCTTGCCGGGAGGGGGTGGCTGATGTCGGCTTTCTTCTTTATCATTTTTTCAGGAATGGTCTGGATGGGACTGCGTGGGGATACAGGTGTCTTCACTTTCGCAGTCGGGATGCTCCTCGGGTTCGGCATGTGGCGACTTTTTGGTTTTAAATCCAGGCGTCCGTTCTCCATCGGTCGGCTGATCCGGCTCACTTTCTTGGGTGTGTCTGTTTTCTTTGTTTTCCTTAAAGAGCTGGTGCTGGCGAATCTGCAACAGCTGCGTATTGTTTTGGCGCCCCGCATCCGGGTAAGTCCTCATTGGCTCCGGTATCGCACTGAGTTGGAAACGCCCGCCATGCGTGCAGTTCTGGGCTCGATGATTGTCATGACGCCAGGAACCGTGGCCTACAAAGAAACTAAGGCCGAAGAAGGGGTATGGACCATAGCTGTGCATGCACTCCATGCCAAAGACGAGGAAGAAGCACAAAAAACCCTCGATCGTATCCACGACCGATTCGAATCACGACTCAGACAGATGGAGACTCTGTGATGGAAGCTGCAATTACCATCCTGTATCAGGCCAGCCAGCTCATGCTCATCGCTGCTGTTGTGCTGATTCTCTACCGGTTCAGCCTCGGGCCTTCGGTCTTTGACCGCGTGGTTGCCTTCGAAACGATCGGGCTGGCCGTAGTGGGCTACATGTTGCTTGAGTCCAATGCCACTACTGCCCGGCTTTATACTGATGCAGCACTCGGGCTGGCCCTGTTCTCGGTCGTGGGAACCGTATTTCTCGCCTATTTTCTCGGCCGCGGAGAGTTTCCCGATGAGTGAGCTGACGACCCCCCTGGAAATGGTCGCCGCGGTGTTGGCGTTCGCTGGAGCCTTCCTCTTTTTGGCCGGTGCCGTTGGTTTCCTGAGGCTGCCGGATTTCTACACACGCATACACGCACCGACCAAAGCGGCGAGCCTGGGAATTCCCTTGATGGCCTTCGCTTCCATGCTTCTGCACCTGGGTGCGGGCATTGATTTGTGGATAGAAGACGCGCTTATTATGCTCTTCGTTTTTCTGGCCAATCCGGTCAGCACTGAGATACTTGTCTGGGCGGCCGTAGCAAGAAAGATCCGCCCATTCGCAGAGACTCTGGGGCAGCCGACCGGTGACCCGATTGAACAGCCAGGAGGGGCAGGTATTGCGGCCCAAAAGGATAATTCTTAATTGGGCATCAATGTTGCGCTTCAGTTTAAAAACAGCAGTTGTGTCTGGTGGGAAACGGGGTTAAATTGTCCCCCTCTGGACTGACATCACACACCTTAGGAGAAACCAATGCCCTTGCTTGATATTTTCTGGTCAATATTCGTATTTTTTCTTATGGTCGCCTGGATATGGGCCGTCATCGGAGTGATCAGCGACGTTTTCCGCAGCCCTGATTTAGGCGGTGCGGCCAAGGGAATATGGGTGTTGTTCATCATCGTCATCCCATGGTTGGGTGTGTTGAGCTATCTGATCATTCGCGGCAAGTCGATGCAAGAGCGCAACATGCAGGCTGTGTCGGATGCAAGTGACAGGCAACGCGCGTATATCCAGAACGTTGCAGGTACATCAACCGCAGATGAGTTGCACAAGCTGGCCGAACTGAAGGACAAGGGCGTTATCACTGACGCTGAGTTCGAGGCCCAGAAAACCAGGCTGCTCAGCTAAATAGCAGAGATTAAGGCAGCACCTCAACGAGTTGGAAATCGCCGAGCGCTGTAATTCAACCCGGGTCAGCTCGCGCTGACCCCAAACATTACCCAAACCGATATCTATGGGAATCTGTTAAAAAATAACAGACTCTGATGGTACCTTAGCCAAAATGACCATCTTGAGAAAAAAGAGAATGCTGGCAGCCGTTTTCATCCTGTTTCAGATACTGGGTCTGTTAAGCTCAGTTCACGCCATATTGCAGACACGCACACCTCAAGGCGCCATCGCCTGGGCAGTCAGCCTGAACGCCTTGCCGATCGTCGCCGTACCTGCCTACTGGGTGTTCGGCCGCAGTAAGTTCAACGGTTATGTGAATGCCTGGCGGGATGCCTCGCTACCGATTGAAGATGATTTGAAGGAAATACGCCGGCAGTTCCAGCCTTACCTCATTGAGAGTTCTTCTGTTCATCCAGAATATGAAGCCGTCAAAAAACTATCCGGCGCCTCATTTATTAATGGCAATTCCGTGAAGCTGCTGGTCGATGGCGAAGCGACTTATGCCAGCCTGCATGCGGGTATTGAGGAAGCGGAATCCTACATTCTTTTCCAGTTCTATATCATCCGCGCAGACGAGTCGGGAAATCGGTTCAAGCAACAATTGATCCGCAAAGCGGAGCAGGGACTGGATGTTTATATTTTATACGACGAACTCGGCAGCCGCGACCTGTCTGATTCGTGGATTTCAGACTTCCGGGAAGCCGGCATCCACATACTTTCGTTTAATACACGGCAGGGCCCTCAGAATCGATTTCAACTCAATTTCCGCAACCACCGGAAGATTGTCGTCGTGGACGGCAAATCCACCTGGGTCGGTGGTCTGAACATTGGAGATGATTACCTCGGCAAAAATAAAAAACTCTCACCCTGGCGGGACACCCACCTGCGCATAGACGGGCCGGCTGCGCTGGTTGCACAAGTCATATACATTTCGGACTGGCACTGGGCCAGCAAGGAACTAATTGAGGGATTGTCCTGGGAACCGACACCGGCCAGTGGAATCGATGGCACAGGATCGGATGTACTGCTAGTGCAATCCGGTCCGGCCGATGAAATTGAAACCGCCAGTCTTTTCTTCACCAATGCACTCAACCTGGCCCGCGAGCGCATCTGGATCGCCACACCCTATTTCATTCCGGACGAAGCCACGATGGTTGCATTGCGCCTGGCGCTGCTCAAAGGCATTGATGTGCGGATCATCACGCCGGAACTGAACGACAACTGGTTCGTTCGCCACGCATCGAATGTTTACCTGAACGACCTGGCAAAAATGGGCGCCAGGATCTTTTTTTTCCAGGATGGCTTCATGCACCAGAAAGTCATGCTCATTGACGAGAGTTATTCGCTGGTTGGCACGGTGAATTTCGACAACCGTTCCTTCCGCCTGAACTTTGAAATCACGGCGGCCGTTTCCGATACGGCTTTCGCCGGCGAAATCGAAGCCATGCTGTCGGACGATCTTTCCGCATCCAGAGAGGTAAAAACGCATTACCTGGAAGATCTTTCCCTGTGGGAGCGCCTGAAAGCCCGGGGCTCGGCCCTGCTGGCGCCCGTGTTATAGAAAATATCTTATGCAAGCAGCATATTCTATCCAGACTGCTGCCCTGAGCGGCGGCCCGGGTAGGAAAATTGGATACTCAAGGGCTGGAGTTACTCAAGCAGTTCTTCAATCGATTCGCTGTTATTGTGTGTTTCTGGGTCGGTTGGTTTGATATATGCCCAGTTCATCGCAAGAA
>Ga0209013_10001739_pt1 | contig 20020 bp, 20 predicted proteins | sample Cruoilmetagenom2_FD_187291 | JGI IMG/M metagenome (GOLD analysis project Ga0209013, IMG submission 187291) | Oil polluted marine microbial communities from Coal Oil Point, Santa Barbara, California, USA - Sample 2 (SPAdes) (version 2) | ecosystem: Environmental > Aquatic > Marine > Oil seeps ...
GGTCCTACCGTTGCAAGCGGTCCGGTAGTTCCGGGCTCACCCTTGGGGCCAGCTTCGCATTTGGCACCGGCGGCCCCCGCTCCCCTTTGGGCTAGGCGGGTCCGGCCTCGCCCTTCGAGCCGTGCCCGTCGCCACAGCCGAACAACAGCAACGCGGCCGAGCACACAACAATAGCAGCGATCTTTGACATGCGTTTCCGCCCCTTCATGTCGCACCAAAATAGATCTCCCGGGCACCGATCTGTGCTGCAGGAGAATTGTTCTCGTCGAATTGGATATAATATTGAGAAGTCACCTGTACTTTAGCTAACTCTACTGTTCTATAATATGAGTCGTCAGGGAATAATTTGCCATTATCGCCTAGGAATTCTTACATCTAGGGCTAGAAGACTAGGCCAGCCTGGCGTCAGTCTTCCTGCAATCGATCGGTCTTGCCGCTTCGTCCAGCGCGAGGCCGATGGGCGGCTGCCACCAAAAAGGCCTCGCCGGCAGCGGGACTTAGCGCGGGGCCTTGAATTCGGCGCACTAAGGCCGACGTGCTGTCTGTGCTGGATGCATTTCGAGACACCGCCGGACAAGGCGCCACGTTTCAGGACCGCGCGCCATGGTGGGGCGGGGACCTGCAGACGCTCCGCAATGTGGTGATGCGCCGGTCCAGGGGCTTGCCCGGCCGGTCTTCGACACTCGAATTTCCGATGAACGATGGCAGTGGCGACCGGCTTGGGGCCACGCTCCACGAGCCCGATGTGCCGCCCAAGGACAGTCCCCTCGTCGTGCTGATCCACGGGCTCACCGGATGCGAGGACAGCGACTATATGCGGGAGTCCGCGCGGTTCCATCTCGCTCGCGGCCGCGCCGTCCTCCGGCTGAGCCTGCGCGGTGCCGGCCCCGCGGGGCATCTTGCCAGCAACTACTATCACGCGGGCTGTGCCGCCGACATTCAGGGCGTGCTTGAAGGGCTTCACGCGCCGCGTACCCAACACGGCCTGTTTCTGGTCGGGTACTCTCTTGGCGGCAACGTTCTGCTCAACTGGCTTGGGCGCGGAGACAAGCAGTTGCCCGTTGTCGGTGCGGCAACCGTGTCCGCGCCGATCGAGCCCTGGCAAGCTTGCCAGCGCATGATGGAGCCGCGTAATGCGCTCTACCATCACTTCCTCATCCAGCGCATGAAGCGCGATGTGCTGAGCTTCCTTGGACTGTCGCCGTCGGAGCGCCGGACAATCGAGGGCACACGGAACATTTTCGAGTTCGACGATCATTGGGTCGCGCCCCGCAATGGATTCGACGATGCGATGGACTACTACACGCGCACCGCCGGCGCGCAGTTCGTGCCCGCTATTGCCGTTCCGACCCTCATGATCCATGCGCGCAACGATCCGTGGATCCCGGCGGAGCCCTATCTCGTCTTGAAAGAGCACGACCTACCGCAGGTCGAGATTCTGCTGTCGAATAGTGGGGGCCATCTCGGTTTCCACGCGCGCGGGGCGCACGAGACGTGGCATGACCGCACCATCGATCGGTACATACGGAAGCTCACCGGCCGTGACGCATCCGCCGACCAGTAGTTCACTATGGCCTAGTTGGCGGCTGCTTTCTCGGCTCCAAGGCCCGTATTGGCCCGCACCGTAAACTCGGCGAACTTTTCTTCCGCGGACGACTCGCGGCTCAGCAATGCCCCTATGATGGCAGCAGCGAATCCAAGAGGTACCGAGACGATCCCCGGATTGCGCAACGGGAAAATCGGCTCACCCGCAATCAATGCGTTGCCATCCGTCCCCATAATACTCGGGCTGAGGAGGATCAGAACGATCGAGCTGACCAGCCCGACGCCCAAACCCCAGCACGCGCCAGCCGTATTGAACCGTTTCCAGAACAGAGCGAGCACGATCGGCGGCAGGTTCGCGCTTGCAGCCACAGCAAAAGCGAGACCGACAAGGAAGGCCACGTTCGTCGAACGCAGACCGATGGCGAGCAGGATTGCCGTTGCGCCCACCACGAATGCCGCTATCCGCGCCACCCGCACTTCCTCGCCCGCCGATCGCTCGCGGCCGTGGTGAATCACGTTGGTGTAGAAGTCATGCGCGAAGCTGGTACTTGCACTGATGGTGAGACCGGCGACGACAGCCAAGATCGTGGCGAATGCCACCGCGCTGATGAAGGCAAAGAAGATGTCGCCCCCAAGGTGCAGCGCCAGCAGTGGCGCGCTCATGTTCTGATCGGGGATGTTCGCCGGGGTCAGCAGGGTAGCGGCGCCAAACCCGAAAAACGTCGTCATCAGGTAGAACGCGCCGATAGCCAGCATCGCCCAGACCACGCTGAGCCGGGCGGTCTTTGCATCGGGTACCGTGTAGAAGCGAATGAGGATATGCGGCAACCCGGCCGTTCCTAAGACCAAGGCAAGGCCGAGCGAGATCAGGTCGATGGCGCCCCACGTGCCTTTGAAGGCAAGGCCAGGCTGCAAGAAATTTTGGGTGACTTCCTGGCCGGTCTTCGGATCGATCCAGGTGACGTGACTGACGGCCTCGAAGAAGTTGCCGAAGCTGTATCCGAACTGCGCCATGACCATAACGCTCAGCATCGCGGAGCCGGCCAGAAGCAGTATGGCCTTGGTAATCTGAACCCAGGTCGTGGCGAGCATGCCGCCGAAAACCACATAGATGATCATCAGAACGCCGACACCGATCACGGCGAGTTCGTAGCTCACGCCGGGCAGCAGCAGCTTCACAAGGCTGCCTGCGCCGACCATCTGCGCGATCATGTAGAAGATCGTGACGATGAGCGTGCTTAGTGCTGCCATGGCGCGAACTGGCCTTGCTTTCAGCCGGTAGGCAAGGACGTCCGCCATCGTGAACTTGCCCGAGTTCCGCAAGGGTTCGGCGACGATGAGGAGAACCGTGAGGTAGGCCACGAGAAAGCCCACCGAGTACATGAAGCCGTCATATCCTTTGAACGCGATCAGCCCGGCAATGCCGAGAAAGCTGGCGGCGCTCATGTAATCCCCAGCGATCGCCAACCCGTTCTGCCACGCCTTTATCCGTCGCCCCGCGGCGAAGTACGCGTTCGCTCCTTTGGATTGCCGGGCCGACCACCAAGTGATCAGAAGCGTGAATGCGACGAATGTCAGAAAGAGCCACAGGGCAGCTGTCATGGCTTCTTGTTTCCCCCTGTCGAGAGGGCGTCGCTGCGGACCTTTGCAGCAAGTGCGTCGAAACTCTTTGCCTCACGCAAGTAAGCCCATGTGACGAGACCGACCATCACGAACTGTGAGAGCGCAAAGACATAGGCGACGTTCACGGGTCCGAGCCACGAGATCGTCGACGACATCATCTCCGGGAAAAAGCCGACCAGCACGAGCAGGGTGAAGTAGTAGGTGAGGAAGAAGATCGTTGCTGGAATAAGGAATCGCGCTTTCGATTTCACGAGCGTCTCGAAGTCGCTCGATGCGGCAACGCGATCCCAGTCAACGACGTTTAAATCCTCGTCCGCGGTCCGCTCGTGGGACGGCGTGGCACCGGACCGGCCGATACGCGAAACGTCCGTTTCGGCACTGACCTCGGTGGTCAAATCGAGATCTTTGTTGCTCACTCGGTAGAGCCCCCCCCTTGGCGCATGTGTGGTCTGGCAGCGCTTCAATCTTAGTAGCGCTTCAAACCATTGTAGTCGCCCCGGACCTACAACGTCACCGTCCGTCTTGCTTGGCGCGTTTTGCGCCGAAACCATCCGTGATTGCCCTTGAAGGCGTCCGCCCGGCATGCGCGACCTCAAGGCTTGTTCACTTGGGCTGGTGAGGGGCTGTTGTCGAGACGATGCGCTTGGGCATGGCATCAATACTCAAACATCACGGGCAATGAAAAGGGTACGCGGCGTTCGAGCCCTAGACAGCGCGCTCGCAGGGCTCTACCAAGCAAGATAAAGCCTGATAGCGATCAAACGAGCACTTGTGGAGAGGCTTAGCTTTGGTGCGTTTCACGCTGACACGCGGCGGGGCTACGGTTTCCGTTTGCAACTAAGGAAAGGCGGATGTGATGGGCCGGAGTAAAAATGCACAGCGCAGAATGAGTGCCGGCCTTGTTGCCGCAATCCTCTTGTTCAGCGCCTCCGACATGCTCGCCTTCGAAGGCAACCTGGCGCCTGAGATCGGCGCGCGCACCGGCGACTATTCGCCGTTTGTCGGACGCGCTTACCCCGATCAGGTGCTGTTCGGCGACCTGCATTTCCACACCAAACTGTCATTCGATGCCGGTTTGGTGGGGACGTCCCTGTCGGTGCACGATGCCTTTCGCGTCGCGCGCGGGGAGAAAATCATATCCAACACGGGGCAACCCGTGCAGTTAATCCGGCCGCTCGACTTTCTAGCCATTACGGAACATGCGGAATTTCTCGGCGTCGCCACCGCTCTTAAGGGTTCCGACCCCCGTCTTCTTGGAAACGAGGCCGGCCGGCGGATCTATGACCAGTTCAATGCGGGGCAAGAGGGCCGGATGGCGGCCTTTGCCGACATCATCGAAATGGCGACGGTCAAGGGCGTCGATCCGTTCGCGGACCTCGGTCTGGCCGATTCGATCTGGACGGATCTGCTTCCGGTCATTGACGAATACAACGACCCGGGAACCTTCACCACGCTTGCAGGCTTCGAGTGGACCTTTACGCCTAAGGGCGACAATCTGCACCGGATCGTACTGTTCCGCGATGACGCCGACACGACCAGCAAAGTCCGACCATTGTCGTTCTTCGAAGCACCCGACCCCGAGCTGCTGTGGGACTATCTCGCCGCGTACGAGGAATCGACTGGCGGCCGCGCGATCGCCGTTCCTCACAACGCAAACATGAGCAACGGGCTCATGTTCTCGGATCGAATGTTCAACGGTAAACCCATGACGCGGTCCTATGCGGCCAAGCGCAGCCGATGGGAACCGATGCATGAGATGACTCAGATCAAGGGAGACGAGGAAACGCATCCGCTGCTGTCGCCCGACGACGAGTTTGCAAATTTTGAAACATGGGATGTGGGGAATCTGTCGGGAACTGCGCCAAAGGCGCCCGAGATGCTGCAGTACGAGTATGCGCGCTCGGCTCTCAAGCTCGGGCTGAAGCTTGGTCGAGATCTTGGCGTCAATCCCTACAAGTTTGGCCTTTACGGGAGCACGGATGCCCATACAGCGATCCCGACTTCCAGGGAGGACAACTATTTCGGCAAGTATCAGCATACCGAACCCTCGCCCGACCGGCACAACTTCGATGTGATCCCTGCCGAAGATCCAGCCTTGCGGATTGTAACCGCGCAAGAATCGGCCGCCGGCCTCACGGCGGTCTGGGCGCGACAGAACACCAGGGGGGAGGTCTTCGACGCCCTGACGCGGAAGGAGGCCTATGCCACGACCGGGTCGCGCATACGCGTGCGGGTTTTCGGTGGTTGGAACTTCGACGCTGACGACATCGGCGCGTCCGATCTTGTGGCACTCGGATATCGCAACGGCGTTCCGATGGGAGGCGATCTCACCAATGCCCCCGCGGGAGGCGCGCCGCGTTTCCTCGTCTCGGCCGCGCGTGACCCCGATGGCGCCAACCTTGACCGTGTCCAGATCATCAAAGGCTGGGTCGATGCATCGGGCAAGACTCATGAACGCATCTATGACGTCGCCGTTTCCGACGGCCGGACGATCGGGGCGGATGGACGTTGCCGCGAAGCGGTCGGGTCTACGGTTGACCTCGAAACAGCGACTTTCACCAATTCGATTGGCGATGCATCGCTGTCAGCGCATTGGATGGATCCCGCGTTCGACCCGGCCGAAGCAGCTTTTTACTATGTGAGAGTTCTTGAGATCCCCAAGCCCCGCTGGACAACGCACGACGCGGCGTTCTTCAACATCCCGCTGCCCAAGACCGTGCCGCCAACCGTGCAAGACCGCGCCTATACCTCGCCGATCTGGTATGCGCCCGAGGGGTGAGACCGCGCTGTTCTCCTCCTTTGGCGTTGGGAAGCCGTGACAGCCTGAGTTTCGTTTGTGACCAAAGCGGACGTTCCAAATGAGCGGCGGACCGTGTCACGAGTAAGCGTTGGGCGGTGGTGGCCCTCACGTCGTCGTCAGCACGATTTTGCCAACGTGAGCCGGATTGTCGATGCGCTTATGGGCTTCGGCCGCCTCGGCGAGCGGGAAGGTCGAGTCGATCACGGGCTTGTACTTGCCTTGCGTGATCAGGGGCCAGATGCGCTCCTCGATGACAGTCGCCATCTTCGCCTTGGTCGCATCGGTCTGGGCGCGCAAGGTAGAACCGGTCAGAGTGAGCCGGCGCATCATCAGCCGCATGAGATCGACTTCGACCTTGGAGCCCTTCAGGAACGCGATCTGCACGATATGGCCCTCGAGGGCCGCGGCGCGGATGTTCCGCTCGATATAGTCGCCGCCCACCATGTCGAGGATCACGTCGGCGCCATGCTTGGCCGTGGCCTCTTTCACGACGTCGAGAAAATCTTCCTTGCGGTAGTTGATGGCCCGGACGGCGCCCAGCGCCTCGCACGCTTTGGCTTTGGCGTCGTCGCCCACGGTCACGATGACCTTGGCGCCGAAGGCGGTACCGAGCTGAATGGCCGTGGTGCCGATGCCGCTCGCTCCGCCATGCACCAGGAGCCAGTCGCCTTCCTTGAGGCCGCCGCGCTCGAAGACATTGTGCCAGACGGTGAAGATGGTCTCGGGCAATGCCGCCGCTTCCACCGGGTTCAGCCCTTGGGGGGCGAGGAGGGTCGTGTTTTCAGGCGCCACCGCATACTCCGCATAGCCGCCTCCGTTCACCAAGGCGCAGACGAAATCGCCCGGCTTGAACCGCGTGACATTCTCGCCAATGGCAACGATAGGCCCTGAGACTTCGAGCCCTAAGAGATCCGAGGCGCCTTTGGGGGGCGGGTAGAGGCCCTGACGCTGCAGCACGTCCGGCCTGTTGATGCCAGCGGCGGCAACCGCGATGAGGACCTCGTTTTTCGCAGGGTTCGGCAATGGCCGCGTCTCCGGGGCCAGCATCTCGGGCCCGCCCGGCTCGCGGACTTCAATCACGGTCATGGTCTCTGGCAGCATCGGGTCCTCATCAGTTTCGCGTGTTCACTCTTAGAGAAGAGTGCCGCGCGATGCTAGGATGGTCGCGGCGGCGCGAAACGGGACGGCATTCGCAATCGAGCGGAGATTTCGACGATGGACCTCGACGACCTCACACCGAAAAAGCCTAAAGGCCACGAGATTGGGCAGGACCTGTCCAAGCTGTCGGAGGCCGAGCTGAAGGCGCTGATCGAAACGCTTCAAGGCGAGATCAGCCGCATCGAGGCGATGCTCGCGACGAAGGTATCTTCGCGCAGCGCCGCCGAAGCCGCCTTCAAGAGCTGATTTCCACGCGACAGAGTTTCTTTAGGTAAATCGGGTCTTAGTCTTAACCGGTTGTTAGGGACTCCCCCGTAAATTCATTGTTATCCAGTCCTCTGGATCTGAGTGGCCTGTTCCACTCTGTTTGACGCCTCCCTGTTAACTTCCTGAGCCGCCATCTTGGCGGCTCCTTTTTTTTGCCCTCCATTTGCCGCAGCTTGCGTCTTAACCTTTCTTACCGGAAGGTAACGACAGCGCGTACCCATGGCATAGTATGTCCCGCAATAAGGGGCGATGGAGTACAGGGGGCGATGGCGGGTAAAACCGAAAATTATAGCTATGGAGACGGCGTAACCGTCTCATTCGGCGCGAAATTTGCGCGTTCCGATCAGTTCAAATCCGTGTTTCGCGAGGGTATGGCGCTGGTGGAAGCCGCCGCTGCCTATCTCGATGGCGATGGGCGCAAAGAGGCTCGTCAGCTCCAGCCGCCGCACTCTTTGGCCTATGCGACGGAGAGTATGCGGCTGACCACTCGGCTGATGCAGCTTGCGTCCTGGCTCCTTATCCGCCGGGCCGTTACGGAAGGCGAACTCACGCCGGAGCAGGCGGTCGAGGAGCAGCGGAAAATCAAGCTGCCGGTGGAAGATTCCCGCCCCGTGCGCGATCTGGAGGCGTTACCGGAACGGTTACGGGCTCTTATCCTGGATAGCGTCAGGCTGCAGGAACAGGTGGTCCGTCTCGACCAGATGATGGATTTCAAGCAACCGGAGTCCGAGGACGCCAATCATCCGGTGGGGGCGCATTTTTCGCGGCTCCGGGCCGCTTTCGGTCAAGACGGCGAATAGCCCGTTCCTAAAAAATCATCACTTGAAGCATAGCGGGACGTCTGCTGACCGCCTCCATGGCGGAACGCGGGCGGGCTCTCCCAATGGGTCCGCAAAGTGCCAATAACGGTCATCTACAGTGATGTTCTCCTGGCTTCCGGGGGTAACAGAACGCAACTTCCTAAGAAATCTTCCTAGGTTCCGACTTCATCAGCTCGTGCTAAGCGCAAAGCAAATTCCTTGCTTCTTATAGGGTTCCCGGGGCGTCTATTGTTGCCTCTGCCCGACGCGCTGTTGGCCCTGCCTTCGTCGGTACGTTAGGAAGTCCTGCGAAAGCGGCATGAGAAGGAGCAAAGCATGACCACAGTACTCGTGACAGGCGCGAATCGGGGTATCGGGCTCGAGCTCTGCCGACAATTTGCGAGACGCGGAGACAAAGTCATCGCGACCTGCCGGAAGGATTCGCCGGAGCTAAGGGAGACAGGCGCTGAAATCCACGAGGGCATCGAGGTGACCGACGACGCTTCCATTCATGCTCTCGCTGGCGAATTGCAGGGTCGACGCATCGACATCCTCGTGAACTGTGCCGGCATCTTGACCCGCGAGAGCCTAGACGACCTGGACATCGACCGAATTCGCCGACAATTCGAGATCAATGCAATCTCACCGCTACGGGTCACGGCGGCGTTGCAGGGTTGTTTGGGTCGAGGGTCTAAGGTGGCGATTATCACGAGCCGTATGGGCTCAATTGAGGACAATACCTCCGGCGGGTACTACGGGTACCGTATGTCCAAGGCAGCCGTTAATATTGTAGCGCGCAGCCTGGCGCACGACCTGAAAGATCGAGGTGTTTCAGTGTTTCTGATCCATCCTGGCATGGTAGCAACCGAGATGACCGGGCATCGGGGAATACCTCCCGAGGAGGCGGCGGCCGATTTGGTAGTCCGGATCGACTCTCTGGGCCCGGAGGAGTCGGGCACCTTCTGGCACGCGAAAGGTGATCTCCTTCCCTGGTAGGCGGGCCTTCGGCTTCAAATCTCGACCGCAAACTTTTTGAGTTATTCGGGCCTGAACTATCTTTGCGCCGATGGAGGAGAAGCGCCGACGATCCAGGCGCTTCAAACAAAAAGCCGGCCCAGAGGGCCGGCTTTTGTCGTTGGACGCATGGTCCCAATCTTACTTGATGAAGCCTTCGTACTTCTTCTTGAAGCGCGAGAGGCGGCCGCCACGGTCGATCAGGTGCTGCCCGCCACCGGTCCAGGCCGGGTGGGTCTTGGGATCGATATCCAGCTTCAGCGTGTCACCCTCGGCGCCGTAGGTCGAGTAGGTGGCAAACTCCGTGCCGTCCGTCATGACCACCTTGATCTGGTGGTACTCGGGATGAATGTCATTCTTCATGGCTCAAAACCTTGTTTGCCGGGCCACCCGGATTTTCAGGGCGGCTCCGCGTCGCATCGTCATATTGTAGCGGAATTGGCGGCAGGCTATAGCGCGGAACGGGAGCCAGAGCAAGGTCATGCGCAATCCGAAAAATCCCTAAGGGGGGCGGCCGCGCTACCCAGGCTGCCATGGGCGCGTGCCAGACTTGGCATCATCAAAGTCTTTGCGTGCGGGGCTAAGGCCCTTAAAGTCGGCCCGTTTATCACTCCGCCGGTTCCGGCGCAAAACTCGACAAAACTTACAATAGACTGGGCCTAGTGTTGCAACCTGTTTCCCTTCAGCCTGCGGGCGCATCTACGCGATCCGCCGAACCGCGACCCGACAAGACGGATAAGTCCCAACGGGCCTCGTTGCGGCCTCTCGCACGGATCAAACCTTACCTCCTTCGTCACAAGGGTATGCTCGCCGCGGCGCTGATCGCCTTGGTCGCGGCGGCGGGCGCGATGCTCGTGCTGCCGCTCGCCTTACGCCGGATGATCGATCTCGGCTTTTCCGGCATCGAGCCCGAATTGGTGGACGTGTATTTCGGAACGCTGGTCGGCGTTGGCGCGGTCCTGGCGCTTGCGAGCGCGGCGCGTTTCTACTGCGTAAATTGGCTCGGCGAGCGCGTCGTGGCCGATATCCGCACGGATGTTTTTTCCCACCTTACGGGTCTCAGCCCCGCCTTCTACGAGGTGTCCCATTCGGGTGAGGTGATGTCGCGGCTGACGGCGGACACGACCCAGGTGAAGGCGGCCGCGGGCACGGCCATCTCGCAGGCCATCCGCAACCTGCTGCTGCTTGCAGGCTCCGTCGTCATGATGATCGTGACGAGCCCCAAGCTCTCGCTGGCTGTTCTCATCGTCATCCCGCTAATCGTGCTGCCGCTCGTCGCCTATGGCCGTTCGGTGCGGGCCCGTTCGCGTTTCGCCCAGGACACGCTCGCGGAGGCCTCGGCCTATGCGAGCGAAAGTCTGGGGCAGGTGAAGGTGCTTCAGGCCTTCACCAATGAGGGCGCCGCGACCGGTCGCTTCCGGCGGGCCATGGATAGGGCTTTCAATGCGGCCAACGACCGGGCCAAGGCACGGGCGGGGCTGACGGCTATCGCCATGTTCTTGGTCTTCGCCAGTGTCGTGGGTGTCTTGTGGTACGGCGCGCAGGACGTGCTGTCCGGTTCGATGACAGGGGGCACGCTCGGACAGTTCGTGCTCTATGCGGTTTTCGCCGCGGCGGCTGTCGGCGGGCTCAGCGATGTCTGGGGCGAGGTTGCGCAAGCCGCGGGCGCGGCCGAACGGCTTGGCGAATTGCTCGAGGCGCGGTCTGAGATCCAGTCCCCGCCACATCCGACGCCGATGCCGCAACCGGCACGCGGCGAGATCGCGTTTTCGAACGTACGTTTCGCCTATCCGTTGCGGCCCGACACTGATGCGCTGGATGCAGTGAGCTTCACGGTGAAACCGGGCGAGCGGGTCGCGCTGGTGGGCCCGTCCGGCGCAGGCAAGACCACGATCTTCGCGCTGCTCCTGCGCTTCTACGATCCGAACTCCGGCACGGTCCGTGTGGACGATGTGCCGGTCGACATGGCCGACCTTGCCGACTTGCGCGCCCGGTTCGCCATCGTGCCGCAGGAGACCGCGCTCTTCGCCGATACGGTTGCCGCCAATATCGCCTACGGCGCGGAGGGGGCCTCGCGTGCGCAAATCGAGGCGGCCGCCAGGGCTGCTTTCGCGCATGACTTCATCGCCGACCTGCCGAAGGGCTACGACACGGAGCTGGGCGAGGGGGGCGTCACGCTCTCCGCGGGCCAGCGGCAGCGTATCGCTATCGCCCGCGCGGTCCTGCGCGATGCACCGATCCTCCTGTTGGACGAGGCGACGAGCGCGCTCGACACCGGCAACGAGACGATGGTGCAGAAGGCGCTAGACAAGGTGATGGATGGGCGCACGACGCTCGTCATCGCCCATCGGCTCTCCACCGTGGTCAATGCGGATCGCATTCTCGTCTTCGATCACGGGCGGTTGGTGGAAGAGGGCACGCATCAGCAACTGGTTGCGCGCAGTGGACTCTATGCCCGGCTTGCATCGCTTCAGTTCGCACCCGACGCGGCGGAGTAGCGCTACCTCTCGGTCAGCTTGAGTTCGATGCGGCGGTTGCGAGCGAGTGCCGCAGGGCTCTGGCCGGAATCGATCGGCTGATACTCGCCAAAGCCTGCCGCCACGAGATGTTCGGGGGCAATGCCGCGGCCCATGAGATAGCGAACCACGGAGATGGCGCGCGCGGCCGAGAGTTCCCAGTTCGACGGGAAGATGGACGAGGAGATCGGCCTGATATCCGTGTGCCCGTCCACGCGCATCACCCAAGGAATGTTCGCGGGAATATTCCCCTCGATCTCGTTCAAGGCTGCGGCGAGCTTGTTGAGCTGATCATAGGCCCCTGGCTTCAGCGTGGCCGAGCCCGGATCGAACAGGACGTCGGAGGGGAACACGAAGCGGTCGCCGACGATCTTGAAGTCTTTGCGTTGCCCAAGCGTCTTGCGCAGCTCGCCAAAGAAGTTCGAGCGGTACCGCGCCAGCTCCCGCGCCTTTATAGCGAGCGCCACGTTGAGGCGTTGCCCGAGATCGGCGATCCGGTCCTGGCTGTCTTTGTCCTTCGCCTCGGAGGCTTCCAGCGCCTCGTTCAGCGCGGCGAGCTGGAGGCGCAAGGCGGCCAGCTGCTGATTGAGCAGTTCGACCTTGGCGAGCGCGTCATTGGTGATGTTGCGTTGTTCGTCGAGCTGGGTGCCGAGCGCCGTGATGCGCCCTGCCGCATCGTCGGACTCCCCGCTCGCATCACCCAGTAGGCCGGTGAGCCTCTTATTCTGCGCCTCGGTATTGAGGAGCGTCGCTTGCAGCGCGGCGAGATTGTCCGCGGCGGCATCCTTTTTGGAGCGCTCGAGCGCCAGAAGTTCGGTCAGCTCCGAAAGCTGGCGGTTGAGCCGCGACAGCATCGTGTCCTTGCCGGTGGAGGCCTGGGTGATGATGTAGTTCGTCACCATGAACAGGGACATGAGGAAGATCACCACGAGCAGCAGCGTGGAGAGCATGTCCACAAAGCCCGGCCAGACATTGGCTTGATACTGGGCGCGGCGGCCGCGGGCGAGAGCCATCTATGCCGTCCTTACGGACATTGTGTGCCTCATCGACATCATTTGCCGGCAGGCGCCTTGGGCTTGGCCCCGACCTGGCGCAGCACGGCCGCAATTTCCTGCTGCTGCTGGGATTGTTCGTCGGCCCACTCCCGCACGACCTTTTGCTCGGCGCGCATCTGACGGATCAGCTTGTCGACGCCTTGGGAGAGGTCATGCACGGCCGCCTCCGTGCCGCTGCCCTGTCCCACCCGGTCGCCGAGATCGGAAATCGAGCGCTGCATATCCATGAGCGCGTAACGCAGCTGCGGCGGCACGCTGTTGCCGGGATCGGCGGTCTGCAATTCGGTGACGTTGGCGAGCCAGTCCTCCAGCTCGTTGTAGAAGCGGCTCTGGGCATGGCCGGCCTGCAGATCGAGAAAACCGAGAATGAGAGATCCGGCCAGACCGAACAGCGAGGACGAGAAGGCGATGCCCATGCCGGAGAGCGGACCGGCGAGCCCTTCTTTCAGCTGGTCGAACAGCATCACGCTCTCGGCGCCGCTCGTGTCGAGCGCGCCGATCGTATTGCCCACCGAACTGACCGTCGTCAAAAGGCCCCAGAAGGTGCCGAGCAGGCCGAGAAACACGAGCAGGCCGACAAGGTAGCGCGTGGTCTCGCGCTGTTCGTCGAGGCGCGAGGCGACGGAATCGAGCAATGTTCGGGCCGAGCCGTGCTCCAGCGACAAATGCCCCGTCGTGTCGCGCAGCATCGTCGCCATGGGCAGGAGCAGCACGGGTGGATTGGTCTTGGTCGTGCTCGCATCCGTAATGCTGAAACTGTTGACCCAGTTGATTTCGGGAAACAGCCGCAGCACTTGGCGGAACGCGTAGACGCAGCCGACGATGAGCACACCGATGATGAGCCCGTTCAAGCCGGGATTGGCCATGAAACTGCGCCGCAGCTGTCCGGTCTGACCATCGAGTATGATCGCGAGCAGGACGGCCAGTACGAGAAAGAGCGACATGCGCCAGAGAAAGATCTGCGGGCGCGAGAGTTTTGTCCGAAACGTCTTGCTTGCCATTCGTCCAGTGCTCTGGGTGCTCGCGCGGTCTGCGCAATATGGGCCGAATCGAGATTACCTGAATAGTTTGACAGGCAAAACGGCAACCTCGGGGCGGAGTTCCACCCGACGGGTTGGGCAAAACTGCTTTTGAGGGCTTTTTGGGCGGGCCGCCTAACCGGCTTTGGCGGCGTCTTCGGCAGGGGCTGTGGCTTTTGCGGCCTTCAAGAGCTTCAGGAGCTTCAGATGGATCGTCTCGTTGCCCGCGACGATCCCCCCGGTCTCCAGCATCTTGTCCTTGTTGTTCGTGTCCGTAACGTAGCCACCGGCCTCTCTCATGAGAACGATTCCGGCGGCCATGTCCCAGGGTTTCAAGCCATTTTCCCAGAACCCGTCGAATCGGCCAGCCGCCGTCCAGGCTAGATCTATGGCAGCGGAGCCCGTGCGGCGGACGCCGGCACTCGATGCCATGACCGCACGCACTTCATTCAAGAAGCTGTCGTGTCCAGGACGGCCGCTATGGGGAATGCCCGTGCCGATAACGGCCGCCCCCATTTCGGAACGGGCCGCGACGCGCAGTCGCTTGTCGTTGAGAAAAGCGCCTTTGCCTTTCTCGGCCGTGTAGGTCTCGTTCGTGATGGGGTTGTAGACCAACCCGGCGACGAGTTCGCCCTCCCGTTCCAGCGCGATGGAAATCGCGAAAATCGGGATGCTGTGAAGGAAATTGGTGGTGCCATCGAGCGGATCGACAATCCAGCGATGGGTCTGGTCGTCTCCATTGACCGCGCCGCGCTCTTCAAACAAGAAGCCATAGCCGGGCCGGGAGCGGGAGAGCTCGGCGTAGATGATCTCCTCGGCGCGCGTGTCGGCGGCGCTGACGAAGTTCGCCGGCCCTTTCAGCGAGACTTGCAACTGCTCCACCTCGCCGAAATCGCGAGCTAGGCTGCGGCCCGCCTTGCGGGCGGCGGCGGTCATGACGTTCATCAACGCGGATGCGGGCATGGGACTCCTGTGCCTCTAGAGGCTGCCGGCCGCTCGGCCGGAATAACGTGCGACGCGACCGGCGCAATGCGGCTTACTCGCCGCGTTTGACGTAAGTCAGTTCGTTCGTATCGACCACGATCTTCTCTCCCGCCTCGACGAAGGGCGGCACCATCACGCGGACGCCGTTCTCCAGCTTGGCCGGTTTATAGGAGGAGGCAGCGGTCTGCCCCTTCACCACGGGATCGGCCTCGACGACTTCAAGCGTGACGTGATCGGGCAGCGCGACGCCGATGGGGCGTCCCTCGTGGCTCTCCACCATCACCTTCATGCCGTCCTGCAGAAAGGCGGCGCGGTCTTCCAAGAGGTCCTGCGGGATCTGGATCTGATCGTACGACTCCAGGTCCATGAAGGTCAGCATGTCGCCTTCGGCAAAGAGGAACTGGTAATCCTGCTGCTCCAGGCGCACGCGCTCGACCGTTTCGGAGGAGCGGAAACGCTCGTTGAGCTTGCTGCCGTCGATGAGGTTCTTCAGCTCGACCTGCGCATAAGCCGGACCCTTGCCAGGTTTCACGGCCTGCGTCTTCACCGCGACCCAAAGGCCGTTCTTATGCGTGATGACGTTGCCAGGCCTGATCTCGTTGCCGTTGATCTTCATTGGGTCCCTTTAGGGTACGATTTTGGCCGCGTCGTGCCGTTCGCGCGTTCTGGAGCCGCGCGCTTTGGACTTGTCGTCTCTGCACTTGCTGGGGGTTTAAGACGTGGCGGCTGGCCGCTGTCAAGGGCGGGCGCGGCTTGTGGTGCGGCCTGAGGTGTGGCGAGCGGCGCGGCTTGTGGAGCGGCGGCCGGGCCGTCCGACAGGGCCGGCAGAGCTGTCGCGGACTCCTCGTCCTCTGTTATCCGCCCGCCCTCATAGCCGTCGACCAGGCGTTCCGCGGCGACGCGCTGTTCCGGGGTGAGCTTGGTCAGGACGATGTCGAGCGAGAAGTCGCTAACGCCGGCCTCCCGCGCGAGCAGGTGCCATTTGGCCGCTTGCACGAGGTCCAGCTCGAATACGAGGCCATTGGCGTGGAGACGCGCGACACGGTTCTGGGCAACGGGGTTGCCCTTTTCCGCCGCAAGGTAAAAGAGCTTCGCGCCCTTCTCCTCGTCCTTCTCCACACCGCGGCCCTTGAACAGCATGGTGGCGTATTCGACCTGCGCGGCGGAGAGGCCGGCCTCGGCGGCCTTGCCGGTCCATTCGGCGGCCTTCTTCTCATCGAGCGGCACCCCGCGGCCGAACTGGTAGAACGCGCCAAGATCGTATTGGGCTTGGATGTTGCCGCTTTCGGCCGCCTTGGTCATCCACTCGGCGGCTTTGGTCTGGTCCGCGTCCCGGCCGCGCCCTTGCAGATAAATCAGCGCCAGATTGTACTGGGCAGCGGGATTGCCGCCGTTGGCGGCTTGTTCAAACAGGTTGGCCGCGATGCGCGCATCCTTCCGGATGCCGAGCCCTTTGGCAGTCAGGAGGCCGAGCGAGAGCTGCGCGTTGGTATCGCCCAGATCGGCGCCTTTGGCGTAGGCGTTCGCGGCCTTGGCAAAGTCCTGGGGCACGCCAAGCCCCTCCGAATAGATTTCGCCGATCAGCGTGTAGGCTTCCTTGGAGCCCGTTTCGGCCTCTTTCTGCGCAAGATCGAGCGCAGTGAGATACTTCCCGGCCGCGAAGGCCGCATAGGCCTTGCTTTCGGCGGCATGAGCCGTGCTCGGAGGCGCTGTGGCGATAAGCGCTAGAGCAACAAGACTGGCGCGGAAATGTCTCATGCGTCCCTCCGAATGCTGCCGATCGCGCGATCCATGTCACGTAGACTGTCGAGCGCGGCGTCGCTGTCCCAAATCGTGCGGGGCGGCGCGATGAAGTCGACGCCGAGTTCCGTCAGGCGCTCCGCGGCGCCGATATCGGCGATGTCCCAGGCGACGCTGGGGACCACGAAAATCTCTGACCACCAGGCGATCGTGTCCGACAGCGCCTCGAAGTCGCCGCTTCCGGGGCCGCCGAACGCAACATAGTCCGCCCCTGATTCGGCCAGCGCCATGGCCTCGTGGCGGTCAAGTCCGCAGCCAACCCCGATATTGGCACTCTCACCAAGGGCCTTTCGAGCCTCGGCATAAAGAATTTGATCGGCGGCAATATGGACGCCGTCCGCGCCAAGGTCGGCGGACGCCTCGATCGCGTTCTCGATCAGGCAGGCGGCGCCAGCCCCTTGCACCCGGTCGATCAGGCCGTCGAGGGCTGCGGGTTCGAGTTGGTCGTCAGCGCCGCAGATCAGGACGCACGCGGGCGAAACATCCAAAAGCGCTTGGGAAAGCTGCGATTCCAGCCGGGCGGTGATGGGTGCCGCTACCTGTAGATACAGGCGGCAACGGGGCTTGAGTTTGGACATTGTCGGTGAGCGGGCCGGCGGTGGCAGAGGTTGAGGAGGGCGGGGTCGCTGGGGCTTGTCTCAGATCATAGGCGTCGCGGGGCTGTCAAACTTTGCACAGGGTGACGTGAGAAGAGGGTTGTCGGCGCGCCGTTTCCGTTTGAACATGGCGTCACCACATGTCTCGCCAGCCGACTGATCCATATGTGGAACATGGCTCTTGAGGCAGCTAGCTTTGGCGAGATTCGAGGACGCCTGTCGGGAGGGCGAACGTGATGGCGCAAACCGTAATGAAACTGGACCCGACAGACTCCCTTGCCCGCTTCGACGCGGCGATGGATGCGCTTATGGGGCACCTTGGCCGCGTTTTGGCCGAGGACGGCGCGAAGACCGATCCCGAAGAGCTCTCCGCGCTGCAGAACCAGGTCAAGTTTTTGACCGAGGAACGCGATCAGCTCTTGGCCGATCTCGAGGCCCAGCGCACCCGGGTCAGGCGTCTCAAGTCGGCGAACGTGGAAGTGTCGGACCGGCTTGAGGCCGTCATGGGCGCATTGAAAGACATGGCCCCGGCAATGCAGGGGTAAGTCCTCAAGGGGCTGGCAGGAGGCTGAGAGCATTAAATGGGTCAAGTCGTTGTCACACTAAACAGCCGCACGTACCGGCTGGAATGCAATGAGGGCGAAGAAGCGCATCTGACGGAGCTGGCCGAGTATATCGGGGCACATGTGGACGAGATGCGGCGGAATTTCGGCCAAGTTGGTGACGATCGCCTGATCCTCATGGCTTCGCTGGTCGTAACCGACGAGCTCTGGGCGTTGCGGGCCGATGTCGAGAACCTGCGCGCGCAGCTGGCCGACGCGCGCCGCGACAAATCGGAATCCGACCAAAATGCGCGATCGGTCGAGACGCAGCTCTTCGCCAAGATCGGCGAAGCGGCGGGCCGGCTCGAAGGGCTTAACGCACGGTTGGGTCAACGCGCCGGCCACGGCCGGTAGTAGAGCAGGCAGGCGCAAAGATCGTTTCCCTCGCCCCTGTTCCCATGCCGTCCGGCTCCCTATAATAGAGAAGGTGGGCTGCGGGGTGCGTTAGGAGCATTGATTCCAGGGCCCTATAAGATCCTTTGGGAGTTGACCCTGACGGAGATCGTGGTCTCTGTCACTCGGCGCCCACCTACGCAAGTAGGGATACCCGGGATCTGCGCTCCGACGGCCACCGCGGCCCTTCCAACCCCCGCAGCGCCAAAGCCAGCGCCGCCGCACCGCTAAAGGCCACGCGATAAGACTGCATGGCCTCTAAAAGACCGGCTTTTCCGCGCGCGGGGTGGCGGTCAGTGGCACAATTCTCTATTGATCCCCGCATGCTCAACCCCTCTTCAAAGCGCCCATCTTCATGCGGCTTCTCTTCCTAGGCGACGTGGTCGGCCGCGCCGGGCGCCTGGCCGTGCTTGAGGCCTTGCCCAAATTGCGGGAGCGCTATGCGGCGGACTTCGTCATCGTCAATGGCGAGAACGCCGCCGGCGGGTTCGGGATTTCGGAGGCCATTCTCAACGAGCTCCTGGATGCAGGCGCCGATGTCGTCACCACTGGCAACCACGTCTGGGACCAGCGCGAGGCGCTCGTCTTTATCGAACGCTACGATCGTCTCCTGCGCCCGCTCAACTTTCCGGCCGGCACGCCGGGCAAGGGCGCGGGGCTCTTCAAGGCGGCCAACGGCGCGGATGTCTTGGTCGTCAACGCCATGGGCCGCGTGTTCATGGGCGACCTGGATGACCCTTTTCGCGCCATCGACGAGTCGCTCGTGGCGTGCCCGCTGAAGACGGGCGTCGATGCGATTTTCATCGATTTCCACGCGGAGGCCACGTCGGAGAAGGAGGCGCTCGGCCACTTTGTCGACGGGCGTGCGACGGCCGTTGTGGGCACGCACACCCATGTCCCGACCGCCGACCATCAGATTCTGACCGGCGGGACCGCCTATCTGAGCGACGCAGGGATGTGCGGGGATTTCGACTCGGTGCTGGGCATGGACAAGGACGAGCCGATCAGCCGGTTTCTGAGCAAGATCCCCTCGCGGCGTTTTGCGCCGTCAAAGGGGGACGCCACAGTCTGCGGCGTTGCCATCGACGTCGACGATCAAACGGGGCTCGCCCGTGCCATTGGACCCGTTCGCCTCGGCGGGCGGCTGTCTCAGGCCGAGCCGGCATTCTGGCGCGATGAGGATTAGGCCGACTGCCGCGGCCTGCCGTGCGGGAAGGCGAGAACCGTATTTCCGGTCTCGGTACCTGCCGCTTTGCCCCGGCCCGAGAGGCTCTTGAGGCAGGCGATCGCCGCGTCGAGATGGTCTAGGGCCTGGCCCGGATCCGGCGAGTCGCTGTGCAAAGCCTTCCGGGCTTGGGCAACACGGTCCGCGGCGCTGCCGCAGATTTGCGCCAGAGTCGGCTCAACCGATGCCGAAACGGCCTGTCCGGCCTGCGCCAAGTCCCCACCTGATGCCTTGAAATTCATGCTTTTCCCCCGTGCGTCTCGCGCCGTTAGCGGCTCAAGCCCATATTTCTCAGTCTATTAGGGTTAAGGCTTTCCTAAGCGTTTGATAGCGCGCGCGGGACGGTTTGGCGGGCTTTGGTTAGACCGAGACCAAAATGTCACAAGAGAGTCAAAATCGGCACGGTTGAGCGGTTTCGTGATTTATCGTCACGCCCCGAGGACGTATAAGAGCAGAGAGTTTTCCGCGACTCGTTTCTGAGATGAACGTGTCGAGAGAAACAACCACAAAACGGGGGAAGGACTATGGAGATGTTTGGGGGACTGACAAGATCATCCAGTCGCATTGCCATTGCAGCCGCGCTTGGACTTGGGGCTTACGCTCTAAGCGCGAGCCCTGCGAGT
>Ga0209013_10001740_pt1 | contig 20019 bp, 11 predicted proteins | sample Cruoilmetagenom2_FD_187291 | JGI IMG/M metagenome (GOLD analysis project Ga0209013, IMG submission 187291) | Oil polluted marine microbial communities from Coal Oil Point, Santa Barbara, California, USA - Sample 2 (SPAdes) (version 2) | ecosystem: Environmental > Aquatic > Marine > Oil seeps ...
GGGAAGAGGTACAAAATCCTGCATCGTGTCGGTAATGCTGCCGTGTCTCAGATCAGTAATACCTGCGCTGCGTTTCGTGCTAATTCGAGTGAACGGAGCAGCATAGGGGCTAAAATCCATCGCATATTCAAGCCAGTTACCGCCGCGCTCAAGCGGTGCGCCGTGATGCGGTGTACCCATGGAAACCAGCTTGTTAAGATGCTGCAACCAATCGTGACCCGCCAGACTGCCATGGTGGCAGGCGCTTCTCGCAACCAGCCCTCCCATGCTGTGTCCTACAATCACAAGTTCACTTGGCTGTTGCGGCCAGTCGCGCAGTGCGCTCTCCAGCATTTCGGCTAGGGCACGGCCATTTTCCGCGATGGGCAAACCCGTGTTATAGCGCAGGTAAAGCGGTGTATAACCAAGATCTGTGGCAAGTGCCAGCCCGTGGTTGTGGCCATCTCGAATCCAGTGCTCGTCATTGAGACACAATCCGTGCACGAAAAGCAGCACCTTTCCGGTTGCGGCTAGAGGGGACCGTTCAGAATTCACTGATTGTTCTTCAACCCGCAATTCCATATCTATCGCGAGTGGATTATCCGTCTCAACCAGGTGATCACCATACAAACCATTGATCGCCGAAACGAAAGCGTCGCGGGTTGTGGTCGTGGTTTCTTCCGGCAATAACTCAGTTACCGGGGCCATTCCTGCATCGAGTCCTTTACCCACCAGGCGGGTCGTGCCCCGTATACTGCGATACACAAAGCCGGTCAGACCGCTGGTATTGTCGGCACGTGAAGCACCAAGAGGCAGGTGCCCCAACTGGATCGTATGATGCATTTTCTCGACCACATCGGTTACGCCGACTGTAGCATCCACAGCCAAACGCACCGCGCCGCGCAGGTCGGAGAAACTTCTCCGGTTAATCAAACCCATGTTATTGAATTACTGCCATCATGTCGTTGTGGAACACTTGAGGTGTATCACTCCAGAATCATATCAGCCGCTTTTTCTGCAATAGCTATTGTCGGAGCATTGGTATTGCCACTCACCAACCGAGGCATGATAGAGGCATCAACAACGCGCAGACCATCAATACCATGAACCTTGAGTTGATGGTCAACAACGGCCATATCATCATTGCCCATTTTGCATGTGCCGACAGGGTGAAATACTGTTCCCAGGCGTTGTTTTGCTTTTTCAAACAATTGTTCATCCGTTGTGGCATCTTTACCCGGATGGATTTCTTCTCCACGATATTCGTCGAATGCTGGAGCAGCCATGATTTTTCTTACTTGACGAATTCCATCAACCAATACTTTTTTATCCACAGGATGGGAGAAAAAATTAAAATCAATCTCGGGAGCCTCTGATGGGTCATTGGATTTCAGGCTAACGCTGCCAGTACTTTCAGGGCGTAGGACACAAACATGGCAGGAGTAACCATCTTTACGCATTAATTTAATATCCCGACCATTGTCATCAAACAGTAACGGTACCATGTGAAGTTGGATATCAGGACGCTCTAGCTCCTCTCTGGATTTTAGAAATGCACCTGCTTCCAGAATGGAATTAGCCAATTTGCCTTTCTTTTTTGTAATATAGCGGATGGTATCTGGAGACATTCTTAACAGACCTGATATTGAAGCTGTAAACCCATCCTTCTTCTTGCTTTCCACCAGAACACATGAATCAGCATGGTCCTGAAGATTTTGACCTACACCGGGCAAATCATGAATACAGTCAATATTATGTTGCTGCAAATGCTCCTTTGGACCTACGCCGGATAATAATAATAGTTGCGGTGAATTGATTGTACCGCCGCTTAATATAATTTCTTTGTTGGCATGTATCTGTTGTTGTTTGCCATTTTTAGTAAATTCAACCGATACCGCCTTGTTATTCTTTATGACAACTTTACCAACCATTGCATCGACAACAACAGTGACGTTATCTCTTGTCATAGCGGGTTCTAAATAGGCACGCGCTGAACAGCAGCGTATACCATCTTTGATATTGCACTGATAAAGACCTGCACCCTCCTGTTCGGCACCATTAAAATCATCAGTCACAGGAAACCCTGCCTGCTCTGAAGCTACAAGGAAAGTATTGCTGATCGGATAATGAACCGGGCGATCCGTTACCTGTAATGGACCACTATCACCATGAAATTCACTACCACCTTTGGAGTTGGTTTCGGATTTTTTAAAGTAAGGTAGTATCTCTTTATATGACCAGCCAGGATTTCCCAGGGCTGCCCAGTTATCATAATCCTGCTTTTGACCCCTGATATATAACATGGCGTTAGTTGCTGAACTTCCACCTAATGTTTTGCCTCTTGGAACAAAAATGGGAACACCATCTCGAATTTCTTTATTAACTTTTGCGTTGAACCCCCAGTTATATTTTTTTGAAAACATAAAATAGGAAAATGCCCCTGGAATTTTTATAAAGGGGGTTTTGTTTTTTGGACCCGCTTCCAATATACAAACAGAATATTTTCCATTTTCTGAAAGTCGATTTGCCATTACACAACCAGCAGAACCTGCACCGATGATAATATAGTCAACCGATCTATCATTCATAATCTTATTACTCTATAGATAAATTCATTATCCTATTAATCGATATATTGTACGACAGATCAGAAGAACAACAAGGCGACTTATATGCTCTGTCCGTTGTTCCTCCCCAATTTGTCTTATTTGCACCTTTGTTCATTTATCCCCTGAATACAAAATGTTAGATTAGCAGAGTTGCCTGCTGGAGTAGAAACGATGTTGGAATCCAAGAAACAATTGACCCATCAAGCCGCTTCTATTGAAGCGGTTTTCCACAAACAAAAAGAACACGCCCTGAAGCTCAGAACGTCTACCGTTGAGGAAAGGCTGTCAAAGCTTAAAAAGCTGAAGCAAGCGGTTCTGGATAACCAGGAAAAAATGTGTGCAGCAGCCTGGGCCGATTTCAGGAAGACACCTGCGGAAGTGGAGTTTGCCGAAATTTTCGCAGTGCTTTCACAGGTTAATCATGCCATTTCCCACCTGCGCAAGTGGATGAAGCCCAAGAGTGTGACAGTGGTGCGTTCCCTGATCGGCACGAGCAGCCATGTTCATTATGAGCCCAAGGGAACTGCGCTTATCATATCTCCCTGGAACTATCCTTTTACACTCAGCTTTGGCCCGCTGGTCTCGGCGATCGCAGCAGGCAATACGGCCATTGTCAAACCCTCGGAAATGACACCCAATATGTCATCCGTGATTCGCCAGATACTGGAGTCAACCTTTGATGAACAGGACGTTGCCGTTTTTGAAGGGGATATTGAGACATCCACGGTCCTGTTGAATTTGCCTTTTGATCACATATTCTTTACCGGCAGTCCCATGGTGGGAAGGATTGTCATGGCAGCCGCCGCAAAAAACCTGACTTCCATCACGCTGGAACTGGGCGGCAAGTCGCCAACCATCATCGACAAGACAGCCAATATTAAAAAGACTGCCCGCAACCTGGCCTGGAGCAAGTTTCTCAATAACGGCCAGACCTGTATCAGCCCCGATCATATCTATGTCCATGAGGATATCATCGACGAATTTTGTGCGGCAGTGGAAGAGCGCGTGCAGCACAGCTACGGAAAAACCATTCAAGATCAGTCAACAAGTCCCGACTATTGCCGTATCGTCAATCGGAAACACTTTGAACGCCTGTCGGGCCTGATCGATGATGCGGTTGAGGGTGGCGCGGAGGTTGTGTTCGGTGGAGAAACCGGGTCTGAAGAACGCTTTATTGCCCCGACGCTACTACGTAACGTCAGCGGTGATTCGGCGCTCATGCAGCAGGAAATTTTCGGCCCGATCATGCCGGTACTCCCGTACACGGACATCGATAAAGTCATTGCCGAGATTAACGCCCGCCCGAAACCACTTGCACTCTATGTCTTTTCCGGGGACAAGCAATTTATCGAGCAGACAATCAAAAAAACGTCTGCCGGCGGCACCTGCATCAATACCAGTGTTGTTCACTTTCTGCAGGAAAATCTCCCCTTTGGAGGTGTTAACGAATCAGGCATCGGCAAGGCGCACGGTGTTCACGGATTCAAATCGTTTTCCAATGAGCGCGCGGTGATCCAGGACAAGTTCAGCATGGGCCATTTGATGTTTCCGCCTTATACGCCCAGGGTACGCAAATTGATACAGGCGGCGATGCGCTATTTGACCTGAAGATCAGCGTAAAGAAAAAGTATCGGGTGATTAGAGGATTAGGTAGCATGAAACTTATTATGCTATTAAAAACCTTGCATGTGTCAGCCCGAGCAGCACTATTTTTATTCGTCATTGCGTTACCGGTACTTAGCCTGGCCGGGGCGAAGCCGGATGAAATCCATCGGCTTTCAGAAGACCTGACCCCGATCGGTGCCGAGCGAAACGGAAACGATGTGGGCACGATCCCCGACTGGACGGGCGGGATTACCGCTCCCCCCGTTCCCTATGAGCAAGGCGAATACCACCCTGATCCTTTCGCCGCTGAGCAGCCGCTTTTCCGAATTGACGGCAACAACGTGGATCAATACCGGGCATCACTGGCAGAGGGCCAGGTCAGGATGCTTACACAATATCCCGACATGTACTTCGATGTGTACCCCAGCCACAGAACAGCCGCATTTCCGCAGCGCATATACGAAATGACCGCAAAGAACGCCGCCACCGGTGCATTGGCAGAGGATGGCGATGCCATTACCGGCGTGGCCGAAGGGTTCCCTTTTCCTTTTCCTGAAAACGGCCAGGAGCTGATCTGGAATCATCGCCTGCGCTACAAGGGCACCGGCAGCATCCGCTATCTCAGCCTGGTAGCGCCCACCGCGAAGGGGGCTTTCACCGAAGTCACGATGACGGTGAAAACGACCAACCCGTACTACCGGCCTGGTGAGACGCTGGAAAGCATAGACAACCGCCTGTTGTTATTGCTGCAACAAACGACCTCACCATCCCGTTTGTCAGGCTACATGCTGCTGGTGTACGAATCTCTGAACCAGGCGATTCAGCCCCGCGCCGCCTGGATTTACAACCCGGGCCAAAGACGGGTGATCCGTGCACCACAAGTCGCATACGACAGCCCTTCGGTATCGACGGAAGGTCTGCATGTCAGCGACATGGCAGACATGTTCAATGGTGCACTCAACCGTTTTGACTGGGAATTGAAGGGCAAGCGCGAGATGTATGTTCCCTACAATGCCTACCGGATACATAGCAATAAACTGGATTACAAGGACCTGGTGAAACCCGGCCACCTCGATCCCGGCTACCTGCGATACGAACTACACCGTGTTTGGGTCGTGGAAGCTCGCTTGCGCGATGGCTACCGGCACATCAATCCACGCCGCACCTACTACCTGGACGAAGATAGCTACCAGGTACTCATGGCCGATCACTACGATACCCGTGGTGAATTATGGCGTTACTCGGAAGCACACCCGATCAATTACTACGATGTACCCCTCTTTTGGACCACGATCGAGATCCACCACGATCTCGACGCCCGTCGTTTCGCCTCCTACCGGCAGGACCCACGCAAACCGGTGTCTGCCTTCAACATGAACGTGGACCCCAGGGAATTCACACCCCAGGCGTTACGGAGGATGGGGCGGAAGTAACGAATACTACCTGTCGGTGGTGGGGTCCGCCAGTTTGACCAGGACAAAGCCAAGCTTGTTCCCGCTTTTTTGCCGCTTTTTTTGTCGCCGTCCTTTCTCAGGTTCACCGGCATCTGGATCGTAACCGGATGATCAAGGACGATGCCTTGATCAACTAGGTAGCGGTGCAACTCAAGTGTAAATGCAGAAAATTTCTTGACCTAAGTCAATTGTCCGTAATGTATACCACCCTTGACCTCTTTGCGCCTTTACGATTCGAATCGAATTTTCTAGTATGTTAAGTTCAGGAATTCTACGGGATGCAGCATTCGTAATAATTGCGTTGAACTGGATCCGAATCGAGTTGACGTTTTTTATCCGTATATTAAGGAGCGACCATGAAGACTAGAATACTAGGCACAGAAAAAAGGCGCTGGGTTTTGCGTTCTGCGATCGTCGCAGCGCTGGCGATAACTTCCAGTGTGGAGGCAAAGGAATTTCAGTGGGGCGACTGGTCCGGTAGCTGGGATAACACCATCAGCTACGGCATTTCCTGGAGGGGGGAAGATCCGGATCCTGCTCTGATCGCCCCTCCACATGGTGGAACCAGCTGGTCACAGAATACGGACGACGGCGACCTGAACTTCGATAAGGGAGACATTTTCTCCAACATTATCAAGGGCACGTCCGAGTTGGGCATAGACAACGGCCAGTTCGGTTTCTTCGGCCGCATCAAGTACTGGTACGACTTTGAACTCGAGGGTGGCAAGGTACCGCACGGCCACGGACCAAACCTTTACCAGCCGAATACGAAGCTGAATGACAAGGATTTTGCCAACTGGGCACAGTTCTCCGGTCTTGAGTTACTGGACTTGTTCGCCTACGGCAATTTTGATCTGGGCGACTATCCCCTTGATCTCCGCGTAGGCCGCCAGGTCGTGAACTGGGGTGAGGCAACCTTCATTCAAGGCGTCAACATACTCAACCCCATTGATGTTTCCGCCTTTCGGCGTCCCGGCGCAGAAATTAAGGAAGGCCTGCTTCCCGTAGCCATGATCTATGCCAACCTGGGACTAGGTGCAGGCTGGAGTTTAGAGGCTTTCTACCAGTTAAAATGGGAAGAAACGGTGATAGACGCCTGCGGAACCTACTTCTCGTCGGTGGACTTCGCAGCCGGGGGTTGCAATGATTTGACCTTCGGTAATGCTGTTCCAGACGCCATCGCCGTGAATTATCTGAACGCACGTAAGGATCCCAACATATTGGAAGCCAGCGACAGCGGACAATTCGGTCTGGCTGTCAGGAACTACGTGGAGAAGCTTGATACCGAGTTTGGATTCTACTACCAGAACCTGCACAATCGCACACCGGTCATCAACGTGCGCTATAACATGGCAGGCGCCGCCGCCGGTTCTGTGCTTGGTGGAAATCCTGCGCCGGTGTACTACCAGGTCGCATATCCGGAGGATATCGATGTCTGGGGTCTGAGCTTTGCAACCAATGTGGGTGCTGTCGCATTGTCCGGTGAGGTCAGCTACAAGCAAGACATGCCCGTTGGCGTGAACGGCACCACGGAATTGACAGCGACATTACGTCTGTTGGCGACCGGGGCCACGTATTGCTCAACACCTTATGAATACCCGATATACGGCCAATTCGGTGAGCGAGTCTGTACCGCCTGGAATGATTTTCTGACCACTGGCAATGGCACCGCACAAGGCTGGGATCGCTTCGATGTTACCCAGGCGCAGAGCACGGCTTTGTATTTCTGGGATCAGGGCCTGGGTTCACAACGAGTGACCTTTATCGGTGAAGTAGCCTGGGTCGGCATCAGTAATCTGCCGTCGATAGCAGAAATGCCCTATGGACGTAATCCTACTTTCGGAGCACCGTCAAACATTTTTGATACCACTACCGGTGGCCCAACAGGCATCGGTGATGAAGGCTTCGTGACCTCCAATTCCTGGGGCTACCGGATTCGAGCGGTTGCAGACTATCCCAACGTATTTGCAGGAGTCGGTCTCACACCCGGGATCGCCTGGTCACATGACGTCAACGGTACCTCGCCTACGCCAACCTTTCTGGACGGTCGCAAGGCCTTCGGTATTTCGCTTGGCGCAAACTACCTGACCAAGTACCGGGGCAAAATTGCCTACACCTGGTTCAGCGGTGGTGTTGCGAATCCGACGGCAGACCGGGATTTTTTCTCATTCACACTCTCAATGGATTTCTGATCACGCATTCAGTTAAAGGAGTTATTTGATATGAAACATATTTATATAAAAGCTGCAATTTGTGCAGCACTGGCGCTGAGCGTGACCACTGCGGTCGCCAAGGTGCCGGAATCAGAACTGGCACGACTGGACAACGACCTGACCCCCATGGGTTCGATAAGGGCCGGTAACGAAGCGGGCACCATTCCGGAATGGACCGGCGGACTCACGCAGGCGCCTGCGGGCTACACCCCTGGCGGCCACCTGGTAGATCCTTTCCCGGATGACCAGCCACTGTTTACCATTACTGCGGATAACGTCGATCAGTACGCTGCTAACCTCTCACCGGGACAGGTCGCGCTGTTCAAAAAGTATCCTGAAACCTACAAGATGAATGTCTACCAAACCCGGCGAACCGTGGCTCTGCCGGAAGAGATCTACGCACTGGCCCGCGAAAATGGTCTCACTGCCGAGCTCGTTAATGACGGCAATGGTGTGGTTAACTTCAAGGCCGCCCATGCCTTTCCAATTCCACAGAATGCATATGAAGTTTTGTGGAACCACATGACACGCTATCGCGGCGGAGTAGCGGAACGAACCTATGTGCAGGCACCGGTCCAGGCCAACGGGGCATTTGTTCCGGTCAAAATCACGGACACCATGTCCTGGCCGGATTTTCTGGTTGGTGGTAAGGACCCAGTAAAAGACCGTAATGTGCTGCTTTATTTTACCTATGCTATCAGTTCTCCGCCGCAGCTGACTGGCACCGTTCTGCTGGTGCACGAAACCGTGGATCAGGTAACCGATGCCCGCCGAGCGTGGTTGTACAATGCCGGACAGAGACGCGTTCGCAGGGCGCCACAGGTTGCCTATGACGGTCCCGGCCAGGGTTCAGACGGAATGCGCACCGCCGATGACTTCGATATGTTCAATGGTGCGCCGGACCGCTACGACTGGAAACTCGTAGGTAAGAAGGAAATGTACATTCCGTACAACAGCTACAAGCTGGCATCCCCTGATCTGACATACAAGCAGATTCACCTCAAGGGCCATATGAACCCGGAGTATAAAAGATACGAACTGCACCGTGTTTGGGAGATCGAGGCCACCCTGAAAGAGGGTAGCCGACATATTTATGCCAAGCGCGTTTTCTTCGTTGATGAAGACAGTTGGCAGATTGGGGTTAAAGATCAATACGATGGACAAGGCCAACTCTGGCGAGTCGGCGAGGCACACGCCATCCAGTATTACGATGAGAAGGTTCCCTGGCTAACGACTGAAACGGTGATTGACCTTGACGACGGACGCTACCTCACGCTTGGTTTGACCAATGAAGAAAGTAGTCCCTTCAAATACGGCCTCCAAATGAAGCGACGTGATTACGATACGGGTGCTCTCAGACGTCTTGGCAAACGTTAAGACCTGTTAGAACTACGCCAGGGGTTGGCAATCTTTCCAGCCCCTGGCTTCGGTTTTCAGACCTGCTGTACACTTTCTCCAGCAGCCATTGCATCGGAGCCTGCCTATTATGATTACTTTCAATTGCAAACCACTACACTCTCTCATTGCGGTTACGATGCTGGGATTCGCATCTCCGGTATCCGCCATTGATTTGCTCGAATTGCCCGCAGTTCAGAGTGGGTCCGCGAGCCAGGCACTTCTGCTGGACGTTGGTGCCCGAAGTGACAACGCCTTTGTTGCGGTGGGTCAATACGGCGTGATCATCGCGTCCGGGGATGACGGCGTGAACTGGACACAGGCGGATGTTCCGGCGTCCGTGATGCTGACCGGCGTCCATTTTCCTACGCCTGATCTGGGCTGGGCGGTTGGGCACGATGGCCTGATTCTGCATTCGGCCGATGGCGGTCAGACCTGGCAGAAGCAACTGGATGGACATCAGCTCAATGAGCAGATTATTGCCGTGGCCGAAATCACCGTGGAGCAAGTCAGGGGTGAGCTTGAAGCTTTGCAGTCCGATGAAACGGCAGATGAGTATGCTGTTGAGGATGCTGAGTTTATGCTCGAAGAAGCAGAATTCATGCTGGAAGGCGCGACGGATGATGTTGAAGCCGGTCCGGTCAGGCCGCTACTGGATGTATGGTTCCACAATGAACGTGAGGGCTTTGCGGTCGGTTCCTACGGCATGCTGCTCCACACCGATGATGGTGGGCAGGTTTGGAAATTGGTGTCCAACCGCATGGACAACCCGGAGGCCTTTCACCTCAACCAGATCGTTCCGGCACCGGACGGAAATCTCTACATCGCGGGCGAGGCCGGCTTTGTCTACCGTTCAACGGACGGCGGCGATAGCTGGGACACCCTGGAGCCCGGATACGATGGCTCATTTTACGGTGTAGCGGTGGTCCCCGACGGGGCTTCTGATTACGAACTGCTGGCATACGGTATGCGCGGAAACCTGTTCCGGTCCGCAGACAAGGGGGATAGTTGGGAGAAACTGGACTCCGGAACCAGTGTCACGCTGATGAACGGCATAACGCTCCGTGATGGAACAGTTTTCCTGGCCGGTCAGGGTGGAACCATCCTCACACGTGCACCAGGTCAGCAGTCTTTCAGCCGGGCAAAGAACCCCGACAGAAGGCCAATTTTGGGTCTGGAACAATTGGCGAGTGGCAACGTTCTGCTCGTTGGGCTGGGTGGCATTCACAAGGCCGACCCGGCGGGTGCCCCCATCACCACTAACTCCGAAGAACAATGAGGCTGCCACGATGAACGAACATCAAATAAAAGACGGGCTAAAAGGCGCCGCAGATCAAGTGGAAGATGCCATCCTGGATACCGAAATTGTCGTAGAAAGGATAATTTTTGGAAAACGTTTGTGGGTATTGCTGGCCTTCTTGTTGGCAACGGTGTACCTGGTCTCAGCTGCCATCAAGGTCAGACCGGATGCCAGCTTCGAGAAAATGGTACCTGTGAAGCATCCCTATATCGCGGCTTACCTGGAGCGCAAGGACGAGTTATCCGGTCTCGGCAACGCCGTGCGCATATCGGTAGAAACCACCGAGGGTGATATTTTTACCGAGGAATACATGGAAACGCTGCGCCAGATCAGCGACGAAATATTCTTCATTCCCGGTGTTAACCGTTCCGGTGTTAAATCGCTGTGGACGCCAAACGTCCGCTGGGGTGAGGTGACCGAAGAGGGTTTTACCGGCGGCACGATTGTACCCGATGATTACGATGGCTCTGCTAGCAGCCTGGCGCAGGTACGCGCCAACATCATGAAGTCCGGCCAGGTCGGAAACCTGGTCGCCAACAACTTCCGTTCGACAATCATCCTGGCACCGCTGATGGAAACCCATCCAGACACCGGCGAGCCACTCAACTTTGGGTCCATCTCCAGGAAACTCGAAGAGCTTGTACGCGACAAATACCAGGATGACAACATCAAGATTCATATGACCGGCTTCGCCAAGGTCATGGGCGACCTGATAGATGGCGCTGCTCAAGTGGCGATATTCTTCCTGATCGCCATCATCATTACGCTGGTTCTTTTTTATATATATTCACGCTCTTTGCCGGCTTCGATCATCGTTGTTGTCTGCTCCGTGATTGCGGTGCTCTGGCAGATCGGCCTGGTAAGGGTGCTCGGTTACGGTCTCGACCCCTATTCCATGCTGATACCGTTCCTGGTATTCGCAATTGGCGTGAGCCACGGTGTGCAGATGATCAATGCAATCATGCATGGCAAGTCTGAGGGCAGGAGTAACGAGGGCGCAGCCCGTTTTGCTTTCCGCTCACTGTACATACCCGGCCTGACTGCATTGGTTTCGGATGGCATTGGTTTTGCGACGCTGATGGTTATTGAGATTCAAGTGATCCACGACCTGGCGATTGCAGCCAGTGTGGGTGTGCTCGTAGTCATCCTGACCAACCTCATTCTGTTGCCGATTCTGATGTCCTATGTGGGTATCGGTGAAAAAGCAATTCAGCGGATGAAGAAGTTCGAAAACAGTGGTATTTATCACAGGCTGTGCGAGTTTTCGACCATTTACACACGGCCAATAGTAGCCAAGGCACTAATGGTCTTGGCGGGTGTAGCCCTTGTTTTTGGCATCTGGTATGGCCAGGGCCTGAAGATCGGCGATCTTGATGCCGGTGCTCCCGAATTGCGTGCAGATTCGCGCTACAACCTGGATAACAAGTTCATCGTTGATAATTACACGGCCAGCACGGATGTTTTTGTCGTCATGGTCAAGACACCGGACATGAACTGTGTTTCATACGATGCTTATTCCGCGGTCGACCTGTTCGAATGGGTGATGGCGGACGTGCCGGGTGTGCAAGCAACCTTTTCCCTGATCAACGCTTCCAAGCGATTTATTGCGGGCAATAATGAAGGCAACCCCAAATGGGCTACGATCACGCGCAACCAGTGGGTACTGAACGGTTCGGTCAGTGGCAAGGCCATGCCGCCCGGTTTAATGAACGCCGATTGTAACCTGGTGCCGGTGCTGATTTTCCTTAAAGATCATAAGGCCGATACGCTTCTGACTATTACCGCGGCCGTAGAGCAATTTAACGAGGACTACGATACCGGAGACATCGAGTTCGTGATGGCGGCGGGTAATTCCGGTGTCGAGGCGGCAACCAACGACGTGGTCAGCCAGGCACAGTACAAAATGTTGGCCTGGGTATACGGCGTGGTCAGTTTCCTGGTGCTGCTGGCCTTCCGTTCCTTCCGTACCGTGCTTTGCATCATCCTGCCACTGGCCCTGACTTCTGTACTCGGTCAGGCCCTGATGACATTCCTTGATATTGGTGTGAAAGTGGCAACATTGCCAGTAATCGCCCTGGGTGTCGGTATCGGTGTCGACTATGGTATTTATATCTTCAGCCGACTCGAGAGCTATTTCTACAGGGGTTACAACCTGCACGACGCCTATTTCGAAACCTTGAAAACCACCGGTAAGGCGGTTTCATTCACCGGCCTGACCCTGGCCATTGGTGTTGCCACCTGGTTGTGGTCGCCGATCAAGTTCCAGGGTGATATGGGCCTGATGTTGACCTTCATGTTCGTGATGAATATGTTTGGCGCGCTGATCCTGTTGCCGGCACTGGTGCATTTCCTGATTCCGCTCGACAAATACGCGAAAGGTGAAATGGACCAGGATCGCATGAACCTGATGGCAGGTGAGCAGCCGATAGCAGACTGACAGGTGCTTCCATAAACATATGCCGGTGGTAGGTTTCCACCGGCATTTAATGCACAACATGCTTGGCCCGGTGACTGCTTGGTGTCGAATCGGTCCATTTCTTGAACGCATGTCTGAAGTTACGGGCATCGCTAAAGCCGACACGCTCTGCAATCTGGTCCATACTCAGGTTGGTTTCACGCAGGAATTTGATAGCCAGGTGCTTCCTGGTTTCATTCAGAATTTGCTGGTATGACGTTCCCTGGCCGGCAAGTTTACGGCGTAGTGTGCGTGGGGTCATGAACAACTGACCGGCAATATCTTTAAATGTCGGAAAATAATTGGGTGTTAATAAAATCAGGTCACGGACTTCTTTAGCCGGACCGCCCATGTTTTTCATTTCCCGCATCATTGTTGCGCACAGGTCAGTACATATCTGGAATGAAAGGGGATTGGCACGGGGTAACTCCAACTCCAGGCTATGCCGGCCAAAGCACATCCGGTTTCTGTCTGCATTAAAGAAAACCGGGCATTTAAAGAGTTCCTGGTAGCTGTTCTTGTATTCCGGTTCAGGAAAAGCCAGGTGTAATTGTTCCATTTCGAAGGCACCTTTGCTTATTTCCATACTGGTTTTGAAAGAAAAAGCAAACCAGAAATCAATAACGGGTTGCAACAAAGGTCCCAGCAGCAGGATGTCTTCTGCTTCAAAAAACGCATGATCTTCGTCAATGTCAAACGTTTTCCGGAGTAGTGGTCCGGTGAGCTTGAGATACTTGAAGGCCACATGGATGGCGTCCAGAAAAATATTACTGCTCAACAATACATATCCCCATACGCCAAAACTGCATACGGTAGCCTGGCTTCCAGCCTTCAGAAAGATGGACGGATCATCACTGGAATCAAACAGATTTTGATAAACAACCAATCTCTGCCTCATTGAGATACGGGTTGACGTATCTTCGAGTTGATCTTCATTAATACAGGTGTTAGCGAGTACTTTCGATGAGGCAATATTCTGATCCGCGGCCGCTTTCAGCAACAGGTTGACTTCGAAAGGTGCATACAACTTATCATCCATATTCTGGATGGCGAGAGATTCAACCAGCGGAAGTGTAAATTTTGGTGTCGGTGTTTTTCCCAACTTGGCTTTTCCACGACAAGGATATTCTCCAATTCTACGCGGCAGAAAAAACCATGGCAAATGCCCGGCACGGAGATCCGGGCCCGAGCCGCGCTAAAATTCAAAACACACAGGGTTGGAATATATTTTCAAATTGGCCCTTAACCACCTGATTCTGACCGGAGTACACCTTGCGGGCTATGTTAGCGGCAGATATTCTATACAGTCACTGTGCAAAGAGATCACATACAAGGTACCAAGGCACGTCGTATTCATTAATGAACTGCCAAAATCTGCGGTTGGAAAAATCCTCCGGCGCGAATTGAAATAACTGAAGGTAAAGGAATTAAAATGCGAAATTTATCTCTACCACTACGCAATATACCCAAGCTCCTGGCCCTGTCTTTTATGGGCCTGGTTTTCTCAACCAGTGTCATGGCCGCAAACGGGAAGCCAAATATTCTCATTATCTGGGGCGACGATATCGGAATCTTCAATATCAGCGCCTACAACGATGGCATCATGGGGTACCGCACACCAAATATTGACCGTATCGCCAAGGAAGGTATGCGATTCACCGATTATTATGGTGACCAAAGCTGTACCGCCGGCCGTTCGACATTTATCACCGGCCAATCGGGCCTGCGTACCGGTCTCACCAAGGTGGGGTTACCTGGTGCGGAATTGGGTTTGCAAGACCGCGATGTAACCATAGCCCAGCTATTAAAGGCCAAGGGATATACCACCGGGCAATTTGGCAAAAACCACCTGGGTGACAAGGATGAATATCTGCCATCAAATCACGGTTTTGATGAGTTTTTTGGAAATCTTTATCACCTGAATGCAGAAGAGGAACCGGAAGACCCGGACTATCCGAAGGCGCCATGGTTCAAAGAGAAATTCGGCCCTCGCGGGGTTATCCACTCCTATGCTGACGGAAGAGTTGAGGATACCGGCGCACTGACCCGCAAACGCATGGAAACCGTCGACGAGGAATTTCTGGCCGCCAGTCTCGACTTTATTGATCGTGCCCATAGCGCTAGCAAACCCTTTTTCGTATGGTTCAATGCGACACACATGCATTTCCGAACTCATACCAAGCCGTCTGACCTCGGGCGCTCGGGGCAAGGCCCTTACAATGATTCCATGATGGGTCATGACGATGTAGTCGGGGAGCTGCTGAAAAAACTGGATGAACTGGGAATAGCCGAAAACACCATCGTAATGTATTCCACCGACAACGGGCCACATTTCAACACCTGGCCCGATGCCGCAATATCACCCTATCGAAGTGAAAAGAATAGTAACTGGGAAGGTGCATACCGCGTTCCCGCGCTGGTACGCTGGCCCGGCAATATCCCTGCCGGCGTGGTTTCAAACGAGATCATGTCCCACCTCGACTGGATGCCTACATTGTTGGCTGCTGCCGGTGAGCCTGATATCGCCACGAAATTAAAACAGGGCCACATGGTAGGTAAGACCAAATTCCAGGTACACCTGGATGGTTATAACTTCCTGCCATATTTTACCGGGCAGGAACAGAGCGGGCCGCGCCACGTGTTTCATTACCTCGATGACGGTGGAATGCCGGTTGGCGTTCGCTATGATGACTGGAAAATCGTGTACGCTGAACAACGGGCTCAGACAATGGCCCTGTGGGCCGAACCCACGGTTGTGCTCAGGCTACCCAAGATTTTCAATCTGCGCCGTGATCCTTTTGAGCGTGCCGACCATAATTCCAATACCTATTGGGACTGGGTGCTCACCAAGGCACCCTATGTCTACATGGGGTTCGCGCAAACAACGACGTTTTTACAGACTTTCACTGAGTATCCGCCGAGCCAAAAACCCGATTCCTGGTCGGTGGATAAATTGACGGAGCGGTTCTTGCAGCAGGCAGAAAAAGACCAATAACACATTTGTAGTTTCTCGAACATCACGACTGGCGAAGGTTCGCCAGTCGTGATTAACTAAACGTAGGTAAACACCTTCAGACTTCCGCTGTAACCGGTTTATCAACTACGGTTTCCCTGTTGCGCATCATCAACCAACGAACCAGGGCCGGCAATATCACGATGGCGGCGACCATGTTGGCCAGGAAAATGAACGACAGCAGGATACCCATATCAGCCTGGAATTGCAGGGCAGAGAAGGTCCATGTACCCACACCGGCTGCGAGCGTGAAGCCGGTGAAGATCACCGCCCTGCCCGTCAACCTCAATGTCCGGTAATAGGCTTCGCGTAAGTCGTAACCCTCTTTCAGATAGATATCCAGCTTGTTATAGATATAGATACCATAATCCACACCAATACCAACGCCAAGTGCAACCACCGGCAGGGTATTCACCTTCAAGCCAATGCCCCAGACCGCCATTAAGGCTTCTGCCAGGGTGGAAACAACTACCAACGGCAACACGATGCACAAGGTGCCCAATACAGTGCGGTAAGTCACCAGGCAAAGAATGATGATGGAGCCAAAAACCAACGCTAGCATGGGCTTTTCAGCGGCCGCAATATCTTCATTGGTTGCAGCCATCACACCGACATTGCCGGTAGCCAGGCGGAATTTCAGTTTCTCAGTGGTTACCTCACCTTCCTCTGCCAGTTCCTCCAACACTTCGTGTTCCAGCTCAAAGCTGACGTCCTCAATATCGAGTTCCTCGCGTAACTCTTTCACACGTTGCACGATACGCGCGATCGTTTCCGCCCTGTGGTCGGTGGTGAACACCATGATTGGCATCGCACTGCAATCTGAATTGAGTAAACCTGTATCGGTTTCGATGTTGCTCAAGGCCTGACGTAATACGTAGTTATCCCTCGGCAGGATACGCCACTTGATATTGCCCTCGTTCCAGCCTGCATTAACCACCTTGACCACCTTTGGCAATGTAATGACCTTCTGTACGCCCTCTACATTTTCCAGGCTCCAGGCAAAGCGGTCCATGGCTTCCACGACGTTGTAATTTTCGGTACAGGCGTCTGGAATGGTTTCAGCTACGATTGTGAGCACGTCCACTCCGAGAGAGAAACGTTGCGAGATCAGAACAGCATCCAGGTTATAACGTGCCTGCGGACGCAATTCCGGTACACCGACCTCGGAATCACCAATCTTCATGCCCTGTGCCTGCCAGGCTCCAACCACGAATAAAGCAATGGCTATGCCAATCGCCCAGGCCGCCCGTTTGGGTTCGGTGAAACTGGCCAGAAAATCCCACAGCGGGGAATCTTGAGCCGCTTTCTTGAGCAGACGTTCACGGTATTTTGTCGGGTTCTTCAATTGTACCCAGGACAGCAATACCGGTAACAACAGCAGGTTGGTCAGGATAATAACTGCCACACCTATACTGGCGGTAATAGCCAATTCCTGGATGATGCGGATACTGATAAACAGGATCGTCAGGAACCCGATCGTGTCAGAAACCAGGGCGATGACGCCGGGAGCGAGTAACTTCTTGATGGTCTCCCGCGATCCATGCATCGGGGAACGGCGCGGAATGTCCTCAACGGAGTTAACACCACTCTTGACCCAATCGTCCGGCGTCCGGCCACCAAATTCCTTTTCCACGATCCAGGCACTGATTTTCTGCACACCGTGACTGACACCAATAGCGAAAATCAAGAATGGCGTCAGTATATTCATCGGGTCAAGACTGTAACCAAGCAGACTCAGGATACCCATTTGCCAAATCACGGCAACCAGCGAACAGGTCAATGGCAACACTGTTAGCCATACAGAACCCGAATACAGGTACAACAACACAGATGTTATCAGCAGGGCTATCAGGAAGAACCAGACAACGGATTGGGCACCATCGGATATATCACCAACAATCTTGGCAAAGCCAATGATATGAACTGTGAATTCATCGCCCTCATATTTTGTGCGAATCGCTTCAAGTTCCGCGGCCACCTCACGGTAATCCAGTTTCTCACCGGTTTGAGGGTTTTCTTCCAACAGGTTGGCCCACACCATGGCACCGGAAAAATCGGCGGAAACCAGGCGGCCGACCTCACCTGACTTGACGATATTCGAACGCACCTGCTCGAACATCTCCTCTGAGGGTGCGTAGTCTGCAGGAATGACATTACCACCCGCAAAACCGTCTTCCACGATCTCGACAAAGCGAACATTAGGCGTAAATATCGACCGCACGCTGGCGCGATCAACACCTGGTATAAAAAATACCTGGTCGGTGATCTCTTCGAAAGCACCGAAGAACTCCGGCGTAAACATATTGCCTTCACGCGCTACCAGTGCGACCAGTACGCGATTGGCACCACCGAAATCCTTTTCATACTGCAGAAAAGTCTGCATGTACTCGTGTTTAAGTGGCAACTGTTTTTTGAAGCCGGTTTCAATGCGTAACTGCGACATTGCGGCCATCATGCCGATGGTGATAACCAGGAAAAGAGCTACGATGCCATAGCGGTTATTGATCAGGAAAGTGGCAATCTTGTGCAGTCGTGTGTTGGTCGAGTCAGTCATCGCGATCTCCCTTGTCAGCTGCTTCCGGGTACTTATTCACACCATCCTCACCGACCAGTAGAAAATTACCGTCCCCAAGGGAAAGGGCGGCGGAAAAATCCCCGCCACTTGAATGGTGATAGGTGGTGAAAACACCGCCATCGTCCCTGACCAATAACGTTCCACTATTGGCGGCCAGCACGACCACACCTTCATGTTCGGCTGCCCCTGAAACACTTGATTCCGAGCCAGTATCAAGCTCCGCCCAGCTTGAACCAAAGTCACAACTTTCCATAACGTGGCCGCGAAGGCCATAGAACAACATACATTGCCCACTGGTTTTCAATGCGCCCCACATGGAGCCCTGGTAAGGCATTTCAATAGCTTCCCATGTTTGACCATCATCATGGCTGCGATAGGAATAACCGGCTTCACCCGCGATGATTCGCTTGCCTTCGCCGAACAGTAGCAGGCTATTGAGATGATAGTCATTGTCCTTGTCGACCACGGCATCTTCCCAGCTTTGACCGCCATCGGAAGTTTGCAGGTATAAACCATAAGAACCGATGGCCACGCCGTTATTTTTATCAGTGAAGACGATATCCATTACCGCCTGCTGGCGATCCGGCTCAAAGTTTTCAAGGGTCCAGGTTTCACCGCCGTCACCGGAGGTAATAATGACGGCATCATGTCCACCTGCCCAAAGCCGGCCTCCAAGACTGAATACCGAGGTCAGGGTTGAACGGGTTGGCACCACTTCCGCCTGTTGCCAGTTTTCACCATCCTTGGAAATCACAATGTGGCCACGTTCACCGACCGCAACAATTGTATTCCCGACACGGGTGATATCGAGCAACACGGATTCCGTCGCAAGCGGCATATGTTGCGCATACTCGACATCGATGCCCTTTTCAGCAAAGACTTTTTGAATCACCAAGCCTCCGAAGAGAAGGATGCAAAAAAAAGAAAGAGTTCTGGTTGCTCTGAACATGACAATATTACCTTGAGGGAACACTGGGGATACTACCGGTAAAAAAAAGGCCAGCAAACGCTGGCCTTTTTTAGTCTTCTGTTTAGCGGCGGCCGCGTGTCCTTAGCGCCTGCGGTGTGAACTGCGACGGTTGCAGTTCAACATTGAAGGTATTAACCGCAGTTGTGTTGTCAAAACCCTGTGCGACATACCTGCCGGACTGGAGGTCGTAATGGGTTTCGATGGTGGACCAGTTGGTCGGTACATCGTAGTAATTAATGTTGTGCGCTTCCGATGCGCGCCACAATTGTCCGCGTCCATCGTAGTGATCGATCAACACGATCTGGTAGCTGTCTTCATCCAGGTAGAACGTACGCTTGGCATTGATATGCCGCATGCCCTCTTTCAGGTTGGCTTCGATGACCCAGACACGATGCAATTCATAACGCATCAATTCCGGATTCAGGTGGCCCGGCCGGATAAATTCATCGTT
>Ga0209013_10001741_pt1 | contig 20013 bp, 9 predicted proteins | sample Cruoilmetagenom2_FD_187291 | JGI IMG/M metagenome (GOLD analysis project Ga0209013, IMG submission 187291) | Oil polluted marine microbial communities from Coal Oil Point, Santa Barbara, California, USA - Sample 2 (SPAdes) (version 2) | ecosystem: Environmental > Aquatic > Marine > Oil seeps ...
AGTGAAAATAGCTATCTTAAGACCATACAAGCCATAGACGAGGAACGTTAACAGTGAACACATTTAGTCTCATCAGAGAAGATTTTGCCAATGTCAAAAGAAATGACCCTGCCCTGCACTCTACTTTTGAACTCTTTTTCAACTACCCCGGTCTCTGGGCACTCTTCTTCTACCGTAATGCACACTGGCTTTACAATAAAGGTTTAAGATTTCTCCCCCGTCTCATCTCTGCTATAGGTCTATTTTTGACGACTATAGACATCCACCCGGCTGCCACTTTAGGACGCAGAGTATTTATTGACCATGGTGTGGGTGTGGTTATCGGTGAAACTTCCATACTTGGTGATGATGTGATTGTCTATCAGCAAGTGACACTGGGTGGAGTAAGTACAAGCAAAGGCAAAAGACACCCTACGCTTGAAAACAACGTTGTCATCGGTGCAGGAGCCAAGATCCTGGGGAATATTACCATAGGGGAGAACTCGAAGGTCGGTGCCAACTCTGTTGTGGTCAAAAATGTTCCCGCTGATTCCACAGCGATCGGTATACCTGCACGTGTACTTAAACGCGGATTTGACAAAACGCCTCTAAGCCATAACAAAATACCAGATGTCAACAAAGAGATCTTTGCCTATTTGCTTAAACGGATCGAGGTACTTGAAGATGCTCTTCCTAAGGGTAAACAGGCAGGTATAAAAGAAAAAGATCATCAGCTCGAAGAGCTATATGACAACTTTATCCACAGTATGGATTAAGATCGATATCCATACGCTTCGGATTTGGGTTTTTTAACCCACTTTTTGTTATAATAGTTGAATTCATTTTAAGGGTTTTTTATGTTATCAGATCGCATCCAGACACTCTCACCTTCACTGACCATCGCCATCGCTTCACTTGCACGGGATCTCAAAGCACAGGGTAAGGATATTCTCTCTTTCTCTGCCGGAGAACCGGACTTTGGGACACCCAAGCGCATCAAAGAGGAAGCGATCAAAGCGATCAATGACGGATTTACGCAATATACCGCCGTACCGGGTATACCTGAACTCCTTGAAGCGGTTGCAACCAAACTCAAAAGAGACAATGGACTGGACTATGCACCTTCCGATATCATCGTCAGCAATGGTGCAAAACAGTCTCTTTTTAACCTTACCCAGGCAGTTCTTAATCCGGGTGATGAAGTGATCATCCCTGCACCTTACTGGGTCACCTACCCTGAAATAGTCAAATATGCAGGTGCTGTACCTGTCGTGATAGATACCAATGAGATCGCCGGGTTTAAGATCACCGCAGAGCAGCTTCAGGCTGCCATCACGCCTAAAACAACCATGCTCATACTGACAACGCCTTCCAACCCTACTGGTTCTGTCTATTCAAGATCTGAACTGGAAGCGTTGGCCGAAGTATTAAAAGGGACAGATATCACCGTCCTCTCTGACGAAATGTATGAAAAACTTGTTTACGGTATCGACTTTGTAGCCGCGGCAAGTATCTCTGAAGATATGTACCAAAGAACCGTCACCGTGAATGGTCTTAGTAAATCTGTAGCGATGACAGGATGGCGTTTTGGATATTTGGCTACCCCCAACAAAACACTGATAGCTGCGATGAACAAACTTCAGAGCCAAAGTACATCAAACATCAACTCCATCACCCAAAAAGCCGCTATTCCCGCACTTTTAGGTGAAGTAGACAGTGACATTGAAAGTATGAGAAGAGCCTTTGAAGGCAGAGCAGATGAAGCCGTGAAACTCTTTAACGAGATCGACGGCCTCTCCGTACTCAAACCCCAGGGAGCATTTTACCTCTTCGTCAACATTAAAGATATTTCAAATGACTCCATAGCGTTTTGTAAAGAACTGCTTCAGGAGATGGGTGTTGCCGTTGTTCCGGGTATAGGCTTTGGATCAGAGGGTTACTTCAGATTCTCTTTTGCGACAGATATCATCACGATTCGTGAGGGGATCAGACGCATTGATAAGTTTATCAAGCAAAAAAGAGCCTAACGCGCACTCATGATGGTAGCATATACTACCATCTTTAACTATTTTTACTTCCTGTTATCGATATTGTACTTGCCTTTGATCCATCATTTAGAGGAGTGATTGATGAAAAAATTTTATATACTGATCTTACTTGGTTTTTTTCTGCTCTCAGGGTGCAGCCGTTTGCCCGAGACCTATCAGCGTACCCCCTCTACTGCGTACAAATACCACAAATCTACCAAGATAGGTCGTTTATTTGAGAAAGAAGCTGTAAAGCATCCTGGTAAATCAGGATTTAAACTTATCCCTTATGGTCAAGATGCATTCACTGCACGTATCGCAATGGCCAGGTTGGCTCAAAAAAGCCTGGATCTACAATATTATCTTTGGAAATCCGACCGTGTAGGTCTGTTACTTGCAAACGAAGCACTCAAGGCAGCTGATCGTGGTGTAAAAGTACGCATTCTTCTCGACGACATAGAGCAAAATGATCGAGATGATATAGTAGCGGCTATGGATGCACATCCCAACATCCAGATACGGATATTTAACCCTTTTGCGCATCGGAATAGTCATCTTTTTGACTTTATCGGTGATTTTGACAGGGTCAATCATCGTATGCATAACAAAACAATTGTTATTGACAATGCACTGGTTATCATAGGAGGACGTAATATAGGAGATCACTATTTTGCTGTAGGAGAGCATACGAACTTTAGAGATCTCGATATCGTAGCGGCCGGCCCAGTGGTACGGCAGATATCATCTGTCTATGATCACTTTTGGAATGGAAAATGGTCCGTACCGATCAGTGCATTGACAAAACGTAGTTACACAAAAGAAGATCTCGTGAGAATTCAGCAGTTCATGGATCAAAAGATTGCAAAGTTAAATTTCCCCTATCCTCTAAACCAAGATGTGAAAACACTCAGAGAAGATATGATTCGTATTCGTGACAGCTTTATTTGGGCAAAAGGTCATTATGTCTGGGATGATCCTGACACAATGTATATTGATGCAGACAATCAGACCAATACGATGATCCAAAAGCTCGAACAACGTGTCCGATCAGTTAAAAAATCTCTTTATATAGAATCAGCATACTTTATTCCCCGCCCGATAGGGATGGCAGCACTAAAGCGGCTGCAAAAGCGAGGTGCAAAAGTTCAGATCATGACCAATTCTCTTGCCTCCAACGATGTCGTACCTGCCCATGCAGGTTATGCCGGATACCGAAAAGCACTTCTTCAGGCAGGTGTGGAGCTTTATGAACTGCGGCCTGATGTCGGCGCCAATAAGGTTGTCAATCAACGATTAATTACTGACACCAACAACACAGGACTCCATACTAAAGCAATGGTCTTCGATGACAATGCCGTATTTGTCGGAAGTTTCAATCTTGACCCACGTTCAGCTGCCATCAATACAGAGGGTGGTCTCTATATCGAGAGCCCGAAAATAGCCGGAGAGGTACTTGCATTTATGGCTAAAGGAGTCAAACCTGAAAACAGCTATAGAGTGATGTTGGACAGTAACGGCAATCTTATTTGGATTACAACTATTGACGGCAAACAAGTGATTTACCACAATGAGCCGGAAGCAAATGGATGGAAACGATTTCAATCGGGATTTATTGAAATGCTTCCGGTTGAATTGCAGCTTTAGTTAGATGTGACAGTTTTTTTAAATACATAAGAAGGATATATTGTCAAATGAAAAAAATAGTGATCGGATTTTCCATTTTTACAATAGCCCTAAATCTGATCAATGCAGAAACAAGTCAAAACAGTTTAGCCACAAACGACCAAACAACTTTTGCGAACGAGAAACAATCTGATAAACAAAATCTCCCAAAGGCTCTTTATATAACAGGGCTGTCATACGAAAAAAGAATGGGTGTAAAAAAAAATATCCAAACAGCTTTAGGATACTATATTCGTGCAGCCGATATGGGAGAGAACAGAGCACTTGCAAGGATCAAACAGGATCCTTTACTCCAAAAGGATCTCGAATTGCGGATCAAGGGAATAGATGCAGTAAGAACAGGTGATTATCAATCCGCTATTCAATATTTTCAACAATCAATACCGCATAGAGAGAAAGTGCTAGGTAAAGAGAATCTCTCTGTCGCCGCAACCTACGATAGTATCGGAAGATTTTATGATGAAATGGGTGACAACACAAAAGCGCTCATTTATTATCAAAGAGCATTAGCCATTAAAGAAAAAATCTTGGGGGAAAAGCACAGTAACACAGCTCTGAGTTATGATAATATCAGTTTTCTGTATGAAAGAACGAGAAACTATTCTGATGCACTGGAATATGCCAAAAAAGCTTTGAGTATACAGGAAAAAACTCTAAGTACTGATCTCAGAAGTGCATATAATTACGCTAGGATCGGTTGGCTATATGAAAAAGTAGGAGACTATCCCAATGCATTAAGATACGAACAAAAGACTCTAGCCATACAGGAAGAAATATTAGGAAAAGATCATAATGAAACAATCAGAAGCTATATTAATTTAAGTTTTATTTTTTCAAAGATCGGGAATTATCCCAAAGCATTGGAATATGCTGAAAAGGCCTTGCCTATACATAAAAAATTTTTAGACAAGGAGAGTCAGATTGCTACTATGAAATACGACAGAATAAGCTGGCTTTACCAAAAAACAGGAGACTATCCTAATGCCATTAAGTATACGAAAAAGGCTTTAGGTATACAAAAAGGAACCCTGGGTAAAGAGCATATTAACACAGCCAGGACATATGACCAACTAAGCTTTTTATATCAACTTATGAAAAATTATCCCGCTGCATTGGAGTATGCTCAAAAAGCAGTAGAGATACAAGAAAAAGTTTTAAAACCGGAAAGCAAAGAAACTATGAACAGCTATGAAAACCTTAGTTATCTGTATCGCGAGATCGGCAACTTTCCCAAGGCAATGGCATATACCCAAAAAGCATTGGATATGAAAGAAAAGGTTTGGGGGAAAGGAGATATAAATACGATCAAAAATTATAGTGACCTAGGGTCCATTTATCAGTCCATGCAAGATTATTTCAATGCACTTATTATCGAAAAAAAAGTTTTGAAACTTCGCAAAAAATATTTACCCATGGAAGATAAAGATATCGTATGGAGCTATAACAATCTAAGCTTCATCTATTCTCAACTGGGTAAGTATTCAGCAGCCTTGGAATATGCACAAAAAGCTTTGGATATCACCAAGACGACCTTTGGGGAAGCGTCAGTGAATACAGCCAATAGCTACGCTCGATTAGGCTTAATCAATCAATGGATCGGAGATTATTCAAAGGCATTACAATATCAAAAAAAAGCACTGAAGATCAAAGAAGAAATTCTAGGTAAAACACATGAAGATATAGCCGGGAATTATATCGGATTGGGTTTGATCTATCAACAATTAAGAGATTATTCCAAAGCATTGGCAAATTATCAGAAGGCTTTGGTTATCAATGAAAAGATCTTCGGAAATAAAAATCTTGCCACGGCATCAAGTTATGTCAGTCTGGGTTCACTCTACTCACTTATTGGAGACCATTCAAAAGCCCTGAAATACAATCAAAAGGCTCTCCTTTCTACCGAAACAGTTTCAGGAAAGAACCATACTGATACTGCTGTTGCATATCTACAAGTTGCTTTTTCCTACCAGGCACTTAAGTACTATCCAAAAGCATCAGAATACTACCATAAAGCGCTGAATATAAATGAAAAAATATTAGGCACAGAAAGTACAGCAGTAGCTTCCATATATGCCGGTCTCGGATCTCTCTATGACGATATGGGGGATTATGCTCAGTCTCTAACGTATCATCAGAAAGCTTTGTCCATAACAGAAGCAAATTTCGGGAAAAATCATATGATAACGAGCATTAATTATTCTTTAGTTGGCTCAATCTATCAAGAAATGGGAGATTTCCCAGAAGCACATCATTATGCACAACTTGCTTTTGATACTTTTTTGATAAACAGAGATAAAACCTTCAGTATTCTAGACTCAAAACAAAAAGAGAAATACCTCAAATCCACCTCCGGCTATATTGCTCTGTTACTAAAAAACTCCTACGCATATATGAAACAGCTAAAAAAAGAAGGGAAAACCAAAAAAGCCAAAGAGATCCTCCACTCAGGAGCTAACGCCTGGCTCAACTATAAAGGCTGTATCTTCAACAGTGAAAATACCATCGCAATGCTCTATAGCTCTACCAAGGATCAGAAACTCAAAGTAAAGATAGATGATCTGGTCAGTTCCAAACGATACCTTGCAAAACTCTACCAGTCTCTCCCCAAACCAAAAGAGAAAGAAGCCTGGCAAAAGAATATCAAAAATACAGAAGAGAAGATCGGCAAGCTTACCAATGAGATTGCCAATAAAGCATCTGCCCTAAAAGAGCTGCAAAGCTTGAAAAATATCACTTACAAAGATATCACTTCAAAGCTCAAAGAGAATGAACTCTATATCGACTATGCCAAAGCAAAAGATATTTACTATTTCTTCACACTCGATCATAACAACAAGATAACTTTCGCGCCTTTAGGAGATGATGCCCATAGTACCAAAAAGATAGATACTTTGGTAAAAGCATTCAAAGAAGATATCACTGCCATTATCGAAGATAACAACATAACGGATGAAAAGCTAAACACTCTGACCCAAAGCTCCAAAAAAACACTCTCCAAACTTTACAATCTCATCATCAAAAAACCATTGAGAGATGCAGTAAAAAATAAAACCTCCCTCATCATTTCACCAGACGGAGCACTCAGACTTCTTCCTTTTGAAACACTTTTTGATAAAGAGAATGGAAAATATCTGATTGAAGAGAAAGAGATACGATACATCCCAAGTGGTAAAGAGTTGATCAGACTCTATAAATACTCCAAAGATAAAAAGTCTAAAACAGCAAAGAGTACAGTGATCTTTGCAAACCCAAATTTCAATACTAAAATAGCCTCAGTGTCTAAAGAAAAGATAGCCCTCACCCCAAATACTAACCGTTCAGGTATCATCAAATCACTCTTCAGAATGCGCTTTTCTCCCCTGCCCGGAACTGAAGCCGAAGCCAATGAGATCAAAGAGATACTCAAAGGTACAAAGGTCACAGAGTATGAGAAGTCCGAAGCTACAGAATCAGCTCTAATGAAAACAAAAGAACCGAAAATGCTTCACATCGCTACCCATGGTTTCTTTATCAATGACAACACTATTCCCAACCCTATGCTCAAATCTGGTATCGCTTTAGCAGGTGCCAATGCTTCTGCCATCAGGGGAAAGAGTGACGGAATCGTCACGGCATTGAAACTCTCAGGGCTTAATCTCAAAGGAACAGACCTGGTAGTCCTTTCTGCTTGCGAAACGGGTGTCGTAGATATCAACTCTACGGACAGTATCTCAGGACTCAGTAAAGCCTTTATCCAGGCAGGAGCGAAAGATATAGTGATGAGTCTATGGTCTGTGGATGATGAGGCCACTAAGGAGCTTATGACATTTTTTTATCAGGAGATGAAAGAGAACAAGAACTATGCCAAAGCTCTTAAAGCAGCGAAATTAAAAATGGTAATAGAAGGAAAGCATCCTTTTTACTGGGGCGCTTTTGTGGTGAGTGGATTGTAAGTAAGTAGTCACAGACCAGGCTTAAATGATCGTGATATTTTTGATACTGTTTTATCATAGTTTTATCCATAATAAACCAATGCTCCTTAATAGCTATTTAATCACTATTATCTTACAATTAAATAGCGAGGGAGAAGAGTTCATGATGTATTCTACATTGTTACTCAATAGAGGCAAAAAAGCTGCAGGTCTGTTGGGATTATTTGCTTTATTATCAGGAAAAAATGCCGGTTATACTGCAGCAGGTGCAAGTCTGCTGGCACATTCCAGGGAGCAGATCGCTGTAGCGTGGAAAGATGTTTTTGAAGTACAGGTTTTTCCGAAGAGGAAAGAGATCCAGCTTCATAATGAGTGGCGCACTACGATGCAAGTAGTTTGTCCGAATGATCAATTTGATAAGATCCTGCAAATTATCAAGAAAAAGACTGAAAAAAACCATAAAATAGAAAAAGAAGCTGAAAAAAGAGAAACACCTTTTGCTAAAAAAGTCATGCTAAGTCTATTGACACTGGTTTTGGGGATCTTTTTATTCCCTCGTTTGCCTATTCATTTTGTCGGTATATTCACTATTGCCACTATGCTGTTTGCATTGCTGTCTTTATGGTCAAACGGATTTAAAAAACGGATATTCGCAGGGATACTGTTTCTACTTCCCCTCATTGGTGTTGGGCTTGCCTTTATTGTCGGGGAAGTGGACTTTTCTCAATCGGGAGCTATCTATGCTCTGATAATTGAACTTATGATATTGGGATTTTTTCTTTTTCTTGGGCTGAGCATATTTTTCAGGAGGATAGTTTAAATAAAAATCAAGGGAGTTTAGTATGAAAAGAGTATTTGCAATGATAGTCGTCAGCATAGCATTACTGCTAAACAATTGCACGAAAACCGAAAATGAACAAACAGAAAAACTCTGTAAAGAGGAGAGTAAAAAAAGTCATCCAGACAAAATACAGCTCAAACAATACTGTATAAAAGCAGCGGAACACTACCAACAGGAAAAGAGTATATCTAAAGCCACTCTCTACTATTTACTTGCCGGAGAATATGAAAAAAATTTAAACGATATCCAAAATAATCCTGATAGCTATACTGCATATTCCAATATTGCACACAGCTACATATTGGACGGGAACATAAAACAGGCCGAAAAAAATTATAAACTATTTCTGAAAAGCACTTCAATATCCTGGGCAGGGGGAAAGATCGAACGGGACTACAAGCTTCTGAACAAAATCTATCCGGAACAGAAAAAAGATCTTGAAAAAGGGATAAAAATATGGTATAAAATTTATACACCTTACGGAGATCTCCATACAGAATATAAACAAGCAAAAAAATCAAAACAGTACAAAAAAGCCATTGATGCTCTAAGTCAACTTATTAAGTTACAAAAAAGATTTCAAAAGAGTGACAATAGAGAAATATGGGAAAATGAATCTAAACTGGCGGAACTCTACAGTCTTCATCAGGAGTATCAAAAATCATTAGATATTTTGTCCCGAATATCATCTGTATATGAAGAGAAATATCCCATAGATTACGGCCATCTTCTTTCATGGATTGCCTATAATTATGAAAAACTTGGAAAAAATGAGCAGGCTGAAACATACTACAAAAAAGCCCTGTCCATTCAAAAAAAGATCTTTGGAGAGGAGCATCTATATACCGCCAAAGCGCATAGAAACTTGGGCAGGATAATGAAAATTCTTGGCAAGACTTCAGAGGCACATTTAAATACGGAAAAGGCAATGAAAAATGAAAAGACTTTTTCAGACAAAGATATTGAGGCAGTTGAGAATGCAGCAAAACTAGCTGTTTTCCATTATAAAACAGGTAATTTATCTGAAGCCATATCCGCATATCAACTTGCATTGAATATTATTGAAAATACACCGTATGGTTCTTATCGAGAGGGGGCTAAAACTGCATCTATCTATTACAATCTTGCGCTTCTATACCTGGAGATCGGTGATGACAGCAGGGCAATGAATTCCATCAAGAAAGCATTGAAGATCAGAAAAAAAGTTCTTGGAGACGATCATCAGGATACGGCAAAAGACTATGATACATTGGGAAAGATCTATCAAAATATGAAAAATTATTCCAAAGCTGAAGAATACTATCAAAAAGCACTGGAGATCAGGAAAAAAGTTTTTGGTAATCAGCATATAGTCACTGCTCAGAGCTATAAAAGTTTTGCCTCGCTTTATAAAGATGAAAAAAAATATCCAAAATCACTCGAATACTATCATAAAGCACTGTCTATAGAATACAATCCTATAATGCAAAGAATCCATCGTATTGCAGCCGATACAAGCAGACAAATTGGTTCAGTCTATGAATTGTTGAAAAATTATCCACAGGCAGAGAAATATTACCGTCAGGCTTTACTTATCCGTGATCAAAAGTTTGGTAAAAATAATTCTGGATTCTCTTCGATCTATAATGGTCTTGCATCAGTTTTTCTCGCTACAGGAAGGAATAAAAAAGCCTATGTCTACGCCAAAAAATCATTTGACATATTTCTGAAAAATCGTGATAACATTTTTACAATACTTAAAAGTAAAGAAAAAGAGAAGTACCTCAAAAGTACTTCTGCATATATCACCCTTCTGCTTGCCAGCAGCCATGCGTATATCGAAGAACTCAGCAAAGAGCATAATACCACCAAAGCCCAACACATCCTCCAAACTGGCGCCAACTCTTGGCTCAACTACAAAGGTTCTATCTTTGACAGTGAAAATACCATTGCCCTGCTTTATGCTTCTACCAAAAATAAAAAACTCAAAACTCAAATAAATGAACTGGTAAGCTCTAAAAGATATCTAGCCAAACTTTACCAATCTCTCCCAAAGCCCCAAGAGAAAGAAGCCTGGAAGAACAATATCAAAAATACTGAGGAAAAGATCAGTAAACTTACCAATCAAATATCTTCCCGAGCTACCACTTTTAAAGAGCAGCAGAGACTCAAATCTATTGATTATAAAGATATCACTTCTCATCTTGACAAGGATGAACTCTATATAGACTATGCAAAAACGGGTGACGTTTATTACCTCTTCACTCTTGATCATAAAGAAAAGATAACTTTTTCATTTGTTGATGCCAACAGTACCAAAAAGACAGATGATCTAATCAAGACATTCAGAGAAGATATAAATACCATTCTCAATAGCAAAGATATAACCGATGCAAAACTCAAAGTACTCACAGAAAGCTCCAAAACAAAACTCTCCAAACTCTATAAACTGATCATACAAGAACCATTGGGGAATACACTCAAAAACAAAACCTCCCTTATCATTTCTCCGGACGGAGCACTCAGGCTTCTTCCTTTTGAAACACTGTTTGACAAAGAGAATGGGAAATATCTGATCGAAGAAAAAGAGATACGATACATCCCAAGCGGAAAAGAGTTGGTCAGGCTCTATAAGTACTCTAAAGATAAAACACCAAAATCAGAAAAAAGCACTATCATCTTTGCCAATCCAAACTTCAATACCAAGATCGCTTCCGTATCCAAAGAAGAGATAGCCATCACACCTAACACTAATCGCTCAGGTATCATCAAATCACTCTTCAGAATGCGCTTTTCTCCCCTGCCCGGTACTGAAGAAGAAGCCAATGAGATCCAAGAGATACTCAAAGGCACAAAGGTCAAAGAGTATGAGAAGAATAAAGCTACAGAATCTGCTTTGATGAAAGTTAAAGAACCAAAGATACTTCATATCGCTACGCATGGCTTCTTTATCAATGACAATACCATCCCCAATCCTATGCTCAAATCCGGTATAGCTTTAGCCGGAGCCAATGCATCTGCTATCAGGGGAAAGAGTGACGGAATCGTCACGGCACTGAAACTCTCAGGGCTTAATCTTAAAGGAACAGACCTGGTAGTCCTTTCTGCTTGCGAAACGGGTGTCGTAGATATCAACTCTACGGACAGTGTCTCAGGACTCAGTAAAGCCTTTATCCAGGCAGGAGCTAAAGATATTGTGATGAGTCTCTGGTCTGTGGATGATCAGGCTACTAAAGAGCTTATGACATCTTTTTATCAGGAGATGAAAGAGAACAAGAACTATGCTGAGGCACTTAAGTCAGCGAAGCTAAAGATGATCAAGGTAGGAAGGCATCCTTTTTACTGGGGAGCTTTTGTTGTTAGTGGGTTATAAAATAAGAAAAGGAAATCTAAAATGAAAAAACTATTCATCTTTATAGTATCTTCATCCATATTACTCTTACCAGCCATGGCAATTACCCAAACAAATAATCCAGTAAAAATTTGTAATGTAGAGATCAAAAAAAAGCAACCAAATAAACAAAGAGTCCAAAAGTATTGTATTCAGGCGGGTAACTACTATCGGCGTAAAAACAATGACGGATCTGCTTCCTGGTACTTCTTACTGGGAGGACAAAATAATAAAAACATCAATGAGATCCAAAACAATATCACAAACAGTTCCACTTATCGCAATATAGGTCATAGTTATGTACTGAAAGGAAAATTGCATAAAGCAAAAAAGTTATATAGTAGATTTCTTAAAAACTCTTCTGTCCCTTGGGCAGATAAAATCGTACAGGCAAATTATAAACTTTTAAACAAATTATATCCAGCAAAAAAAAGAAATCTCAAACAAGGCTTAGAACTATGGAATAAAATCTATGCACCCCTTATCAATGTCAATAAACTGAATAACAACTTTAAGAAAGAAAAAAAAGAAAAAAAGTATAAAAAAGCGATCAAATATCTGACACAAATCATAGCACTGCAAAAAAAGTACCAGAACCAAGACAATATTAGTATACGGGACAATCTTTATCACTTGGGGGTTATCTATAGCTATGATAAACAGTATAAAAAGTCTTTGAACACACTTCTAAAAGTTAAAAATACTCATCAAGAAAATGCATATAATAAGAAAGATTATAGTGATCTTCTTCTGTGGATCGCAAACAACTATGAAAAACTCTACCAATATGATAAAGCGATAAAATACCGTGAAGAATCATTAAAGATAAAAACAAAAATATTAGGTGAAGATCATATCTCTCTTACTAAGGGATACTCTCATCTTGGTAGACTTTACTTCAAAATCGCTTCCTATCCAAATGCACTCAAACTATACCAAAAGGCAATGGCCATCACAAAAAAGAGTAATAATAAAAACGATATCAAAACAGCCGAAAGCTACAACAGTATCGGCCTGATTTACAAACGCATGGGAAATTACCAGGAGTCATTAAAATATTATCGTAAGGCATTAACAATCATAAAAAAAATTGTAGGCAACAAACATATCAATACTGCGATAGGTTACAATAATCTGGCTATGCTGTATGAGCAGACAGGAGAGTATGCCGAGGCACTGAAGTATGCCAAAAAAGCTTTAGCCATCAAAGAAAAGATACTAAATATAAAAGATCCTTCACTCCATACTGCCTATAGCAACCTAGGTACACTCTACAAGGCTTTAGGGGAATATAGAAAATCACTTAAATATTACACAAAGGCATTAACAATTCAAATAGATGTGTTCGGAGGAGACCATGTAGATACAGCAACAAGCTATGGTCAGATAGGCATGCTTTATGATATTATGGGGAATTATAAAGATGCACTGCAATATACACAAAAAGCTTTGACTATCACAAAAAGAATTATGGGAGAATATAGCCCCTCTACAGTTACCAGCTACGGTAATTTAGCTTATGTTTATTACGATATTGGCAATTTCCCTATGGCATTAAAATACCATAAAAAAGCTTTAACTTCTACAGAAAAAGTTCTTGGAAAAGAGCATATAGAAACAGCCAAAAGCTGCAACAATGTAGGTTTTATCTATTACAATATGGGAGATTATGATATGGCCTTGGAGCATTATCAAAAGACTCTCTCCATCAAAGAAAAAGTGCTTGGGGCAAAACATATTTCTACTGCCATAAGCTATAACAACATAGGTTCCCTATATCACAAGATTAAAATGTACTCCAAAGCATTAGAATATTACCAAAAAGCTTTGACTGTCAGAGAAGAGATATTGGGGAAACTGCATACTGCAACGGCTGAAAGTTATAACAATATGGGAGCTATCTCCAAGGATATGAAACACTATTCCAAAGCTTTAAACTATTATCAAAATGCTCTCTCGATTCAAAAAAAAGTCTTGCCAAAAGAACATCCCTCTCTAGCTACTACCTATAACAATCTGGGTCTGCTTTATCAAGCCAGCAGCAAGCCCCTTAAAGCTCTTGAATATCTTCATAAAGCTTTGGCTATTAGAGAAAAAATACTGGGAAACAAACATTTTCTCACCGCACTGAGTTACAATAGTCTTTCCTCTACCTATTATTCAACACATAATTATCCAAAATCATATCACTACGCCCGACTTGCTTTTGATAATTTTTTATTTAACAGAGAAAAAGTCTTCACCATTCTCGATGCCAAACAAAAAGAGAAATATCTTACATCAACCGCTGGATATATCTCATCACTTCTATTAAGCACATACCAATACATTTATCAACTCAACAAAGATAACAATACTCAAGAGATCAGAAACATCCTCAACTCTGGAGCCAATGCCTGGCTCAACTACAAAGGCTCTATCTTTGACAGTGAAAATACCATTGCAATGCTCTATAGCAGTACCAAAGACAAAAAAATCAAAGCAAAAATAGATGATCTCGTAAGCTCTAAAAGATACTTAGCCAAACTCTACCAATCTCTTCCAAAACCCAAAGAGAGAGAATCTTGGAAAAACAATATTAAGAAGACAGAGGAGAAAATAGCCAGATTAACCAATGAAATATCCTCTAAAGCCACTAGCTTCAAAGAACAACAGAGACTCAAGTCTATAACCTACAAGGATATTACTTCTCATCTCAAAAAAGATGAACTTTATATTGATTATGCCAAAGTAGGAAAGTATTATTATCTTTTCAGTCTTGATAAAAAAGATACCATTTCATTTACTCAGATAAGCTATAAAAATACAAGAAAAATAGATAACCTAGTCAAAATATTTAGAGAAGATATTGACACTATCCTTAAAGGCAAAAATCTCACAGATGAAAAACTAAAAAGATTAACAGAAAGTTCAAAAGAAAAACTCTTCCAACTTTACAAACTTGTTATCAAGCAACCATTGGCAAAACAACTCAAAACCAAAAATAGTCTTATTATATCTCCAGACGGAGGACTAAAACTCCTTCCTTTTGAAACACTCTTCAATAAAGAAAATAGTAAATATCTTATTGAAGAAAAAGAAATACGATACATCCCTAGCGGTAAAGAGTTGGTCAGACTCTACAAATACTCCAAAGACAAAGTAAACAAAAAGCAGAGTGCTGTCATCTTTGCCAATCCAAACTTTGATACCAAGATAACCTCTGCTTCCAAAGAAGAGATAGCCATCACCCCAAACACGAGCCGTTCCGGCATCATCAAATCACTCTTTAGAATGCGCTTTTCTCCCCTGCCCGGAACCAAAGCAGAAGCAGAAGCGATCAAAGAGACACTCAAAAAGAATACTGTATCGGAGTATCAAGAGAGCAAAGCAACAGAATCCACTTTAATGAAGGTCAAAGAACCAAAGATACTTCACATAGCTACCCACGGTTTCTTTATTAATGACACTACCATCCCCAATCCTATGCTCAAGTCAGGTATTGCCTTAGCTGGAGCCAATGCCAGTGTCATCAAAGGAAAGAGTGATGGCGTAGTTACAGCATTGAAACTCTCGGGGCTTGATCTTAAAGGTACAGAGCTAGTGGTTCTCTCTGCTTGTGAGACGGGTGTAGTGGACATCAATGCAACGGATAGTGTCAGTGGGTTAAGTAAAGCCTTTATACAGGCAGGAGCCAAGAATATCGTGATGAGTCTATGGTCTGTGGATGATGAGGCTACTAAAGAGCTTATGATCTCTTTTTATCAGGAGATGAAAGAGAACAAGAACTATGCAAAAGCACTCAAGGCTGCTAAGCTGAAGATGATAGCTCAGGGCAGGCATCCCTTCTACTGGGCTGCGTTTGTGGTAAGTGGGTTGTGATATGAGGAAAGGAGATTTAGAATGAGAAAAATATACGCTGTCGTATTCTCTTTGATGATATTTCTAAGTGCTTTAAATGCCCAAGAGAATGAGGCAAAAAATCTATGCGATCAAGAGATCATGAAAGAACAACCACATAGAGAGCTTGTCGAAAAGTATTGTACTCAGGCAGGAGAGTATTTTCAGGGTAAAAAAAATAACTTTTCTGCCTCCTGGTACTATCTTCTGGGAGGACAAAATGATAAAAATATTGATGAGATCCAAAGTGTTATAGCCATCAGTGCTACATATAGCTATATTGGACATAGCTATATACTTAAAGGGCAATTGAATAAAGCAAAAAAACTTTATAGTACATTTTTAAAAAAATTCTCAGTACTTATGGCAGATAAGGCGATACAGGATCATTATAAACTTTTAAGAAAATTATACCCAAAGCAAAAAGAGAATCTCAAGCAAGGTTTGGCATTATGGAATGATATCTATGCACCCCTGAAGAGTGTCAAAACACTTTATGCTAACTTTGAGAAAGCCTCAAAAGAAAAAAAGTACAAAGAAGCCATAAAGTACCTAACACTAGTTATTGCATTACAAAAAAAGTACCAAGATAAAAATAATATCAATCTATGGGGTAATCTCCTTAAGTTGGGCATCCTCTATAACCAGAACAAACAATATAAAAAATCTCTTAAGATATTTCAACAAGTTGAACCAGTCTATAAAACAAGATTAGCTAATAATAAACGGTTTGATTATCTCTTTGAATGGATTGCTGATGATTATAAAAAGTTAAAAAAATATGACAATGCATTAAGTTACTATAAAAAGTCACTAAATGTACAAGAAAAAACATCAGGAAAAGAGCATGTTGATACGGCCATAAGCTACACTAATCTAAGTTTGATTTATAGAGCTACAGGAGACTATCTAAAAGCTCTCGAGCACTCTCAAAAGGCTTTGACGATTAGGGAAAAAATCCTGGGCAAAGAGCATGTAGATACAGCCATAAGCTATTATGACATGGGAGTGATTTATCAAACTATGCATCAGTATCCTAAAGCCCTGAACTATTATAAAAAGTCCCTGACCATAATAGAAAAAGTACTGGGCAACGAGCATCCTGATACTGCCACAAATTACAAAAGCATCGGTTTCCTCTATAAAAAACTGGGAGATCATCCTAAAGCCCTGAACTACTATCAAAAGTCTTTAGCCATTAGAGAAAAAGTACTGGGCAAAGAGCACCCCGGTACTGCACAAAGTTACAACAATATCGGTGGACTCTATTACAAAGTGGGAGACTATTCTAAAGCCCTGAACTACTATCAAAAGTCTTTGGCCATCAGAGAAAAAGTACTGGGTAAAGAGCATCCTGATACTGCACAAAGTTACAACAACGTCAGCGGACTCTATTACAAAATGGGAGACTATACTAAAGCCCTGAACTACTATCAAAAGTCCCTGACCATAATAGAAAAAGTACTGGGCAAAGAGCATCCTGACACTGCCATAATCTACAACAATATCGGTTTACTCTATCAAGATATGGGAGACTATCCTGAAGCCCTGAACTACAATCAAAAGTCTTTGGCCATTAGAGAAAAAGTACTGGGTAAAGAGCATCCCGGTACTGTCACAAGCTACAACAACATCGGTTTACTCTATTACAAAATGGAAGATAATACTAAAGCCCTGAACTACTGTCAAAAGTCTTTGTCCATCACAGAAAAAGTACTGGGTAAAGAGCATCCTAATACTGCCACAATCTACAACAATATCGGTTTCCTCTATAAAGATATGGGAGACTATACTAAAGCCCTGAACTACTATCAAAAGTCTTTAGCCATCACAGAAAAAGTACTGGGTAAAGAGCATCCTGATACTGCCACAATCTACAACAATATCGGTTTACTCTATCAAGATATGGAAGACTATACTAAAGCCCACCGCTATGCTAAACTCTCCTTTGATATTTTCTTAAAAAACAGGAACAAAGTCTTCACTATATTTGACTCTCAACAAAAAGAGAAATACCTAAAATCGACGAGTGGATATGTAGCGTTACTTTTAGATACTTCAATTAAATACCTCACCCAGCTCAACAAAGAGAAAAAAATTACAAAAGCCCAAGAACTCCAACAATCTGGTGCCAACGCCTGGCTCAACTACAAAGGCTCTATCTTTGATAGTGAAAACGCTATCGCAATGCTTTATAGCTCCACTAAAGATAAAAAACTCAAAGCAAAAATAGATGATTTGATATCCTCTAAAAGATACTTAGCTAGACTCTACCAATCTCTGCCAAAACCCAAAGAGAAAGAAGCCTGGAAGAGCAATATCAAAAAGACAGAAGATAAAATAGCCAAGCTAACCAATCAAATAGCCTCCAAGGCTACCAACTTCAAAGAGCAGCAAGGACTCAAGTCTATCGGGCATCAAGATATCACCTCCCATCTCAAAGACAATGAACTTTATATCGATTATGCCAAAGCGGGAGGGCATTATTATCTCTTTAGTTTAGATCATCAAGAGAATATTTGCTTTATACAAATAGATAAAAACAGTACCAAAGAGATAGATGGTCTAGTCAAAGCATTCAGGGAAGATATAAATATTATCCTCAAAGACAACACAATAACCGATGAAAAGTTAAAAACTTTAACCGAGAGTTCCAAAGCAAAACTCTCCAAGCTCTATGAAATAATCATTCAAAAACCATTAGGAGAAACAATCAAAGATAAAACCTCCCTCATCATTTCCCCAGACGGAGCATTACGGCTTCTTCCCTTCGAAACACTCTATAGCAAAGAGAGTGATAAGTACTTCATAGAAGAAAAAGAGATACGATACATCCCTAGCGGTAAAGAGTTGGTAAGACTTTACAAATACTCCAAAGATAAAGTATCCATAGATAAAAGGAGTGCAGTGATCTTTGCCAATCCAAACTTCGACAGTGATCTGAACTCATCAAAAAGAGAGCCTATCCCCATCACTCCCAATACCAGCCGTACTGCGATCATCAAACCACTATTTATGATAGAGTTCCCTCCCTTGCCTGGCACCAAAGCAGAAGCCAAAGCTATCAAATCCACATTTGCAGAAGGCTCTACGATAGAATACCTTCAAGATGATGCCACCGAATCCAATCTCACAAAAGTCAAACAACCAAATATCCTGCATATAGCTACTCACGGGTTCTTTATCAATGATAATACTATTCCTAACCCTATGCTCAAATCAGGTATTGCGCTTACCGGAGCCAATAAGTCCAGGATAAAAGGTGTAGGTGACGGAATCGTCACGGCACTTAAGCTCTCAGGTCTTGACCTTAAAGGTACAGACCTGGTAGTCCTCTCAGCTTGTCAAACCGGTGTAGTAGATATCAATTCTACTGATAGTGTCTCTGGGCTTAGTAAAGCCTTTATACAAGCAGGAGCAAAAGATATCGTGATGAGTTTATGGTCTGTGGATGACGAAGCAACTAAAGAGCTTATGACATCTTTTTATCAGGAGATGAAAGAAAATAAGAACTATGCAAAGGCACTCAAGGCTGCGAAGCTGAAAATGATAGAAGAGGGTAGGCATCCTTTTTATTGGGGGGCTTTTGTGGTGAGTGGGTTGTAGGGCTATTGTCACCCTTCAAGGAAACACTCCCCTTCAAATGGTTTGCATTTTTCAAGTTTGGGATATCCTCTTGGTTTTTTGAGGTACCAAGTCTCTTTTCCAAGTTTTTTAAAACCAAACCGTTTGTCATTCCCATCCATATCCTCTTCTTCGATCAATATCCAGCGATCTTCTTTGATAGATAATAGTGTGTGACGAGTTGCCGAACCATCATTGCCATAGATAACTATTTTTCCATTCTTGATCCAGTAGCTGACATACTCCATACTGCCCGATATACTTTTGGGTAAATTCATCATCGTATAGACAACTTCTCCAAATGATTCAACAGGATCAATATTTTTAAATTTACTCTGTATATAAAAAGAATTACCCTCATAGCGTGAATAAAAGACCTTGCCTTCTATCATTTTTTTAGTGATAGTGATAAAGTTTTTCTCTGAATTTCTATTATTTTCCCCATAGAGAAATGCCACAAATAGTACCATACTTACTAATACTATTCTTCTCAACATCTTAACTCCTTTTGTCTCGATAGGCTTTTATTGAGCATGATTTATCAACCATTCATGCGAACATAGACAAACTAAATGACTTTACTTTGGATTAATATTTCTACGAGCTGCTGCCAATTCTCTTAATATACTATCATAATCACTTTTTTGCTTCCCGACAAAGGTATCTTTTGCCTTTATCAGAGTGCTGATACTATTAGCA
>Ga0209013_10001742_pt1 | contig 20009 bp, 15 predicted proteins | sample Cruoilmetagenom2_FD_187291 | JGI IMG/M metagenome (GOLD analysis project Ga0209013, IMG submission 187291) | Oil polluted marine microbial communities from Coal Oil Point, Santa Barbara, California, USA - Sample 2 (SPAdes) (version 2) | ecosystem: Environmental > Aquatic > Marine > Oil seeps ...
CGAGATCCCCTTTTCCCGGGTGGTCTCCTCCACATCAAATTGTTTCACATAAACGGGCATTTCCAGTGAGGCTCCCAGCGACCTGACAAAGACCTCATCCGATTCAGAATCTTCGCCTCTCAATTGAAAATTGCAATGGGCAATGGCACAGGTAAAATCCGCTTCCCTGAACAGATGAGCCATTACCACCGAGTCGATCCCGCCACTTACAGCCAGCAGTATACGATCACCGAAACTACAAAGGTGTTGCTCCTCGAGATATGCCTTAAACACTTTCAGCATTAGGGCAAGTTACGAAAAAAGAAAGTGTCCTAATTGAACACTTTTCTTGAGTGATGTTTTATAAGCCAACTGGGATTTATTCGAAGAATTAACCACTTGGCGGTAAAATATCAGGAAAGAAAAGAAGCTGTCTCAAAAGTCCGGTTTTGATTAATTCTGAGGGATACTTTGGAAGTAACCTGGCATTTTTCACGCAGTGGATAAGCACGTTACGATAAAGTATCCCTCAGAAAAACAGCGAGGCTACCCCTTTTGAGACAGCCTCTTTTTAGTTCAATTTCTCTTTCGCATATGTTTTAATGGGATTTGAGTCGAAATGATAATCGTTTGAATATCATGTAGACTCGTAAGGATAAAAGAAGAGGACCGCTATTTATCTCCAAGATACGAGGCGATAGAATCGGCGTTTTCTTTTAGGGCCCTGTCACCTTTTTGCCAGTTGGCGGGACAAACTTCTCCGTGCTCTTCGCTGTACTGAAGTGCATCAATGAGTCTAATGACCTCCTCAACACTACGTCCCAGTGGCATGTCATTCACAATTTGATGGCGGACAACACCCTCCTTGTCTATCAGGAACAATCCACGATAGGCCTCTGGTATTCCGACATATGTTGCTTCTCCTTCTTCGGTATAATCCCAGGTCCCGGCCAGAACATCATAGTTCTCAGCAATGGTCATTGCAGGGTCTGCCACCAGTGGATATTTCACCCCTTTGATACCTCCATCCTTCAGCTCGGTCTGCAGCCATTTCCAGTGCGAATGTTTTGAGTCCACAGAACAACCGACAACCATCACATCTCTCTTTTCAAACTCCTCGATCTTCTCCTGGAATGCTATGATTTCGGTGGGACATACGAATGTAAAATCTGCAGGATAGAAAAAGAAGATCACATATTTCTTACCTATAAACTGATCGAGGGAATAATTCTCGATAAATTCACCACCATTAACCACTGCCGGGGCGCTGAATGATGGTGCTTTTTTTCCAACCAATACTGCCATACTAATGCTTTTTAGAAGTTCATAATATCAATTAACAAATTACAATCCGAGAAGTTCAGGTCCCTGATTAAATACAATGTCCACAGGGATACTCAGCTCCTTTAGCCTGTCCAGGTCAGCCTGCAACTCTTCCCTGATAAAACCCTTTTCCGTAACCAGCTTTTTGGCAAGCTCATATTCACCATTCCCCTGAGTGATAAGGATTAAGACGGCCAGCTCGTTCATGGCATTCTGCATCTTTTCAAAATTAATCTGGTAAGTACCGGTCCCCAGATCCTTGGTAAATGCACCTAACTCCTGGAAGTAGTAAAACCTGATCATGTTGGCTTTGCCGTGTGAGCTGGCTACACCAAACCGGATGCTTCTGAAAATGCTTGCCATAAATGTTACATAATTATCCATCAGGTCTCTCTCCCCAAGCATTCCCTGTTCATGCATCTGGGTGATCAGGTAAAGGGACAGAATATCTGCTTTGCCCTCTTCAAGGGCACTGTATTGCTCCTTCAATGCGGAACGGACTGTCCCTTTTCCATTGATGGTCTGGTTAATTCCAAGACCGTGGGCTACCTCATGGTACATGATATTTTCAAAGAATGCATCGAAAGTTACATGTTCCCGTTGCTCCTCTGCAATTAAAACATTGCTGATGGGTACCAGGATCTCTTCGAACTTATACCTGATGGCGTTTTTTAGTTGCAGCTTTCTGGATCCTTTGGCACTCTGAACCCGTTCGTCATTGGGTAGATTGATGGCGATGGTTTTGCTGCCGGCATTACAATCTCCGGCATAATATACCACATCATATGCTCCCAGGTCCGAGTCACTGCCAGGTATCTCTTGCTTGTAGGCATCAGGCACCGGCAGGTTGCGTTGCATGTCGGGAAGCACCGAATTGATGTAACTGAGTTTTTCACTCCATGTTTTATCTTTGAGGAGTATAAACGATTCATGGGCAGCCTTATAGTTGTACAAAGCATCTTCATAATTCTCAATGGGACCCACCACAAAGTCGATATCATTCTCTTTCATCTCCATCCATGCCATATCCGAGGCATAGTAGTCATCCGTCAAAAGAGCTTCGGCTCTAAGATGGAGGTAATTTCTGAATCCCTCATCCTCGGCCAGCTCTGCAGCTCTATTCAGAAGTCCGGCAGCTTTCTCCACCTGACTGGCAAATGCCACATGGTAGGGAACAACCTCAAGGCTCCCCTCCTGGTTTCTTGTGACCATCGTGTAGAGACTTGTTTTTGCAGGATCAGCAATCATTTCAAACTCCTCACTTGTCATATCGGCTGGGTAATATCCCGAACCGGCTGGCTTTGGACCGTAACCCGATAAATAGGGGAGGTTTCCATTGAGTCGTTCCCATGGACCGTAGTTGATGTTGAAGAACCTGATCACATCCTCATTGACCATGGCACTAAATGCGGCCTCTCTGTCCGGAAATACCTGGGCCCAATATAAATCTTCCATAATGTCGGCCACCTGGAACAGCAATCCCAATAGTTCTCTCTGATTGTCTGAAAGATGTGAAATATCTGCACTGAGGTCCACTTCTGTATATTCGTTGGCCTTTCTTTCTATCATCTGATCGAATCGCTCCAGTATAATATTTTTCCCCAGACTACCGATCTCTAAAATGAGTGTTTCATTCGATTTTAGATAGGTCATTCCTGAGACAGTAATCTGGCTTTCAAGTGGAAAGCTGGTAAGAAAGGTTATCCGGTCCTCATCATCCGATGTTCGTTCAATGGAATACATTTCACCATCCAGCTCTGCTGCATCATCTGTTATACTCAGAAAAATTGACCTTGGGGAGGTATATAGGATATCATCTCCGACGGGTACTTTTAAAACAGGCAGGGTGCCAGCGAAAAGATCATACAGGGTCTCTTTTTCATTGCAACCCTGGATTAACACGGCTATTCCGATTATAAATGCAGGAAATAAAGAACGCACTTTCATTTGTTTGAGATTTTGGTTTGAAGCAGTTTAATAAGCTTTAGCAATTACAACTCTCTGATTAGAAGGTTTTCCGCTCACAATACATCTGCCCTCTTCTTTTTCAGGGTCCAGCAGCAGACAGCGGATCGTGGCTTTGGTCTCTTTTATACGGTCTTCCGATTCGGTAGTCCCGTCCCAATGTGCCAGTGCAAATCCTCCTTTATTGTCAAGGACATCCACCAGTTCCTCCCATGTATCCACACGGTGTGTATTCTCAATTCTGAAATTCAGTGCCTTCTGATATACATTTTCCTGAATCTCATCCAATAGATCTTTGATATATGTAGCGATCCCTTCCTGTGGAAGTACCTTTTTTTCAAGGGTATCTCTCCTGGCCAGCTCCACGTTTCCGTTTTCAATGTCTCGCGGACCGATGGCAATTCTTACAGGAACTCCTTTTAGTTCGTACTCAGCGAATTTCCATCCTGGCTTGTGGGTATCCCTGTCATCGAATTTAACCGAGATCCCGAGAGCTGTCAGCTGGGTTTTAATCCTGGTTGCTGCTTCTGCAATGGGCGGAAACTCATCCCCACCTTTGTAAATGGGAACTATCACGACCTGAATGGGCGCAATCCTGGGTGGCAATACGAGACCGTTATTATCGGAATGAGCCATAATCAGGGCTCCGATCATTCGGGTGGTCATTCCCCATGAAGTGGCCCAAACGTAATCCAGCTTCCCCTCTTTATTGGTAAACTGTACATCAAAAGCCTTGGCAAAGTTTTGGCCCAGGAAATGGGACGTACCGGCCTGGAGAGCTTTCCCATCCTGCATCAGAGCTTCTATGGTGAGGGGTTCAATGGCTCCTGCAAATTTCTCCGATTCAGTTTTATTTCCGATCAGCGCGGGAATTCCCAGGAACTTTTCTGAAAATTCTGCATATACATTGATCATTTGCATGGTCTCCTCTTCCGCCTCTTTCTTAGTAGCGTGAGCAGTATGACCTTCCTGCCACAGGAACTCAGTCGTGCGAAGGAAAAGCCTTGTGCGCATCTCCCATCTGACCACATTGGCCCACTGGTTGATCAGGATGGGAAGATCGCGGTATGACTGGATCCAGTTTTTATAGGTATTCCAGATGATGGTTTCAGATGTAGGTCTGACAATCAACTCTTCTTCCAGTTTTGCTTCCGGGTCCACAATGAGACCTCCATTCACTTTATCCGTCTTTAAACGGTAGTGGGTAACCACTGCACACTCCTTGGCAAATCCTTCCACATGCTTAGCTTCCCTGCTGAAAAATGATTTTGGGATAAAAAGGGGAAAATAGGCGTTTTCATGACCGGTGGCTTTGAACATTCGGTTCAATTCTTCTTGCATTTTTTCCCAGATTGCATATCCATAAGGTTTGATAACCATACAACCCCTCACCGCCGAGTTCTCTGCCAGTCCCGATTTTAATACCAGGTCGTTATACCACTGCGCATAATTTTCTTCCTTACTGGTTAATACTTTGGCCATTAGCTTTGAATTAGATGTGATGATTATCGGGCTCAACTGAGAGCATGTCAATTGAGTTACAAAGAAAGGAAAAAAAGGCGAAGAGCTAACGCACTAAAGCCTTAAACCAATTACCAGAACGTCATCAATCTGACTAAGATCACCTTTCCACTCATCGAAGATAAGACTCAGGATTCTTTGTTGTTCCTCCATGGGTCTTACACTTATTTCCAACAACAGATCCTTGAAGGGACGGTACTTGAATTTCTTTCCCTGGGGTCCGCCGAATTGATCAGGGAATCCGTCTGTAAACATATAGACCCGGTCGCCCTGTTTCATATCGAGTGTGTAGCGCGTAAAGTCTGACATTTTCTCGTAGTATGCCACCGGCATATTGTTCCCTTTGTATTCCAGCATCTCCCCATTTCTGATGATGTAGATGGGATTGTTGGCCCCGGAAAATTCCAGCTGCCTGGTCTTGGTGTCGTATATGATCAGTGCCATATCAATCCCATCCTTTTGTTCCCCTATTTTCCCTTCCTGTTTAAGAGTTCTGGCAATGCTGAGGCGAAGCTGGTTCAGGATCTCTTCTGAATGAGCAATGTTCTTCTCGTTGACGATTTCATGCAACATGGTGATCCCCAGCATGCTCATAAGCGATCCTGGAACTCCATGTCCGGTGCAATCTGCAGCAGTTAAAACGATCTTGTGTTCATTTTGAGAGATCCAATAAAAGTCACCACTCACAATATCCCGTGGCTTGAAAAAAATGAAGTGTTCTCCAAACAGGGTTTCGAAGACCTCGTTTCGTGGCAATACTGTATTCTGGATCTTCTTGGCGTAATCAAAACTATACTTGATCTCCTTATTCTGCTTTTCAATATGCTCTTTTTGTGCCTGTATTTCGAAGGTGCGTTCCTGGACCTTATCCTCCAGCTCGCGGTTGACCTTGTCTTTCAACGACGCATTTTCCCTTAACTGGTCTATGATCCTGCGCTGTGCCACCTCTTTACTCTTTTTAAGGAGGTTGATGCGTTCACTAAGACCAATGGAAAAGGTAAGAATCTGAAGTGTAACCCCAAGCTCCTGGCTGTGTTTACCGATGGGGTAATCGGTGAGTGCGTAGTTGATGGCAATACCAAGAATGAGGAACAGATTGGCAAAAAGAAAATATCTGGCCGGCTGAAAGTTTTCCCTTGTAAGGATCATGGCCGGAACAATGGCCAGGAACAGGCATCCGATGGCCGAGACGATGATAATGGCCACCCCACCCAGCTGAATGAACACTGGTACATATATTCCCAGGCCCTGAAGTAACAGGATCGAAAAACTCAGGATCAGTCCGCCTACCGTGAACCATACTGCCATTAACAGGATGGTGTCCCACGATTGCAGCGTGTTGCGGGTATCCAGGTAGGATCTTCCGAAAAGCAGGAAAAACAGCAAAAATATCTCCTGAAGAAAAGTGCTTAAGGGAGCAGAGGTAAAGCGTGGTGTGAGTTCATATACGTACCCTTCCTTATTGATAAAAAAGAGCAGGAAAGCAAGAATGTACAGTATATAGAAGAGGTAACTGTTTTCTCTGCCCTTTACAAAGAGTGGGATGTGATAGAGGATCATGATTAGCATGATCCCTACGAATAACCCAAAAATCAAGCGTTTCGACCGATCCCTGGCCAGTACACTTTCGTGGGTGGAAATGGTAAAAGTGAGGTCAGATACTACCGACTCATCCGAAAGTAAAACCCTCAGATATAGTGTGTCCGCTTCTCCAGGGGGAAGGAAGATGCGGAGGTCGTCCGATCCGCTGATATTGACATCCTTGTACTTGGGATGAAGATCATTCCCGGATTTCCGTATTGTCACCATCCCGTTATCGAATCGCTGGAACAGCTGGTATTCATCAAATTCAGAGTAATTATTTCGTTGAAGATGAAAAGAGAACTGTCGTGTGGAGCGATTTACAAAGTAAAACCGGAACCAAATACAGCCCCCCGGTTGGGAATTGATCAGGACCGGATCTGGGTTGCTGAAGTCAACCTGCCTGAATTGATGATCCATCATTCCCGAAAAAAGTTCAGAGGGTTGTGTAGAGCAATTGGGATCGTCCAGATAATAAAGCTGCAGGTCAGATATTGAGACCTGTTTAACGAAATCAGAAAGAATAACATGCTTCTGTGCAACCAGCGATTGACAGATCACTAAAAGTATAAGAATTGGTTTTAGGCGCATTCCAGTTTTTCCTTCCAGATGTAAATATATTAAAGATTCTTTTAAAGAAGCGAAATTGGGAACCGCTATGATTTAAGTGTATATTTACCGAAAGTTAACCCTTGAACATGATTCCAGGCCTTTCCAATACAAGGACTCTGTTATTATTCCTCCTTATTCTCATCTCTTCCTGTTCCGAAAATGTTATACAAACTACTGTTTTTGAAGATGGATTCCAGGAACTTGAGGCCGGGGAGGTACCCTACAATGATTTCGCAAATCCGGCAATATCTTTCGATTCCCGGCATGGCACTTTAGGAAACTGGATTGTGGCGTCCAATCTTCAGGAGGAAGGTTTCAGTGACGCCTGGGAGATCAGGAGAGAGGAGGGAGAGAATTTCCTTGCCCAGAATTTCACCAACCTGGACCAAAGCAATACACCATTAAGCCTTATTACCCATCCATTGATAGTAGCCGGTGATTCCCTTTGGCAGGACTACACCATTGATGTTGAGTTTACACCTTTGGCCAAGTTTGATAAATGCGGAGTGGTTTTTAAATACAAGGATCCGACCAACTTCTTCTTCTTTGGAATAGAAGGGAATACTGTGACACTGAAACACATTCAGCAATCTGTTACACCACTTCGGCCCATTGAAAAAATCCTTGATTTCAAACCACTGGTTTGGACTCCGGGAGAAAAACTCCATGCCACAGTTACTGTCAGGCGTAATAAGGTCTCCACCATCCTGAATGATTCGATCAGAATGCATGTGGAGAACCAGTCCATTCAACCGGGCAGGATAGGATTAATATCAGACCTGCCTGCAAAATTTCACAGGGTGGAAGTTAAGATACTGAAGGGAGAGCAAAGAAAACTTGCCCGAAGGAAAAGGCAATTGGCCAGGAGATTAGAACTGCAGCTGAGTGAATACCCTGAAATGGTTCGCTGGAAGATGTTTGAAACAGAGGAGTTTGGGACCAACCAGAATATCAGGTTGGGGGATTTAAATGGAGATGGAAACAAGGAGATAATATTTGTCAGACCTGGACCCTCAGGTTCAGAAATCGGTGGGGTTGTTGCCATGAATCTGGATGGGGAAATATTGTGGAAATTTGGAAATTCCGGATCAGTAGATCCCGGAGCAGGTGATGAATTACCTGTTCAGGTCCACGATTTGGATGGTGACGGAGCCAGAGAGGTGATCTTTGTCAGTAAAGGTTGGATCCATATGCTGGATGGCAGGAATGGTGAATTGGCCCAACGAGTGAAAGTTCCAGGATCTGAAGCTGTCAATTCAATGATTTTCGCTGACCTGATGGGAATAGGAAGGGACAATTGCATGCTTCTCTCTGACCGGAAGCATATCATACTGGCACTGAATGAGCGGTTGGAGTTGTTGTGGGAGCAGGAAACAGAAACCGGGACTCAGCCCATGGTACATGACATGAACGGGGACGGTCGACATGAGGTATTGATGGGGTATTCTGTTTTTGACCATAATGGAAACCTAATGTTCGATGTGGGAGCATTTATTGGTGATGCCTGTAATGGAGTGACGGTGAATCAATTATACGAAGGAGTAAGGATGGTTCCATGCCTCATCTATGCTGCGGGCGACTGGGGATTGATCTATTTTGATTTTAAGGGGAACCTTTTAAAGCAGAATATAATGGGGCATGTCCAGTTTCTGAGTGTGGCAGATTTTGATTTGGAGTTGCCCGGACTGGAGGTGGCTAGCTCAAATCAGTGGGGGAGCGACGGACTGGTCCATATTCTGGGATCTTCGGGTGAAGTAATCAGTAAATTCCTTTCAGCATCGGGCGTAATCAGGTGTTTACCTGTAAACTGGAAAGGAGACGGAGAGGAGTTTTTAATCACCTCTGCAGATTCAATTAAAGGAGGGATGGTTGATAGGTCAGGTCAAGTCGCAGTCGAGTTCCCTTCCGATGGTCACCCGGTTTTATGCTACATGGCTCAGGATCTTACAGGCGATGCACGGGACGAAGTGCTGGTTTGGGACCAAAGTGAGCTTTGGATCTATACACAGGATGACAATCCCAGGATGGGGAATACATATGCTCCTGACCGCATTCCACTCTATAACCAATCAATGTATCAGATGAACCGTTCACTTCCTGGATGGTAGGACGCGTTCATTTCTTTCTGAGACATTCATCTCAGGATTTGTGATTATTTATTATATTGCAAAGGGTCTTGCAATCTTCAACACTGTTTTGGCACGAACTTTGTTTATTTAAAGTTAAAACAATCAGATGCAAAAAATACCGGGAGGAAACATCATGAAAACTTTACCACTTGCCATTGTAAGCGCAGCCATTGTCCTGGCATCTTGCAGCTCTTCAAAACAGGCTGCTTATTCGGAGTATGATGATGTATATTATAATCCGAACCTTGCTGAGAGGCAGGTTGCTTCAGCTCCATCATATATAGCTGTGACTCCTCAGGAAGCCATGTCTACACAGCCCATTTCCCAGGAACCGGTGTATGTCCAGTCCCAGGTTTATGCGGATGAAGCGCTAAGTGATTATGAGCAGTACAAATTGCAGCGAGAGGCAGAGATGTTAGGTGAAACATACCAACCCGATGGAAGTGAAGCCCTCTATGCCACCCAGTACCAGGAATACGACTCTACAGGTCTGGTGAGTGAGTATGGTCAGGAGAATGCTCCTGTCATCATCAATAATTACTATACCGATCCCAATGATTACTACTACTCATCCAACCTGAGGCGTTTTTCGGATTCGTATAATGGTTGGGACTATTACGATCCCTATTATACCAATCCTTACTTCTATTCGGGAAGGTCCATGGGTTGGGGTATGAACATAGGTTATGGTTACGGCGGATGGGGATTGGGATTCTCCTTCGGATATCCTTACTATGGCTCTTACTACCCCTCATACTACGGATACGGTGGAGGATACTATGATCCTTATTACTCACACTATGGATATGGAGGATATTATGGTGGATACTACCCCTACTATGGTGGCTCATACTGGAGCGGGTACAACCATGGATACTACAATGGATACTGGGACAGCAATTACTATGGTTCAAGAAATAGCTACCGGTATGGAAGGCTTGACAACAGGCACTATTACGGATACTCCAGTCCATCCAATACAACTTACGGAAGCTCTAAGGGTTCTACCTATGTTGACCCCAGATACAGGAGCCGATCAGGATCAACTGGATCTTCGACAGGAGTTACCCGTGAATCTACTTCCGACAGGACTACAAAGTCAGCCGGGGTCACACGTACAAATGATCAAAGAACCGATCGTGGGAACCATTATGGGAATGATCGTTCCGATAACAATACCAGGGACATGGGAAATGTTAATAGGAACAGGAATCCAGGCAACAGGTCCACCCCACCTGGTCAGGTGAAGCGAAACACTTATAGTAATTTGAAGACCACCAGAACCAGTCAGCCTGCCAATGTGCAACAGAGAAGTGCCAACAGCAACAACAGAGGAACTTATACGCCCAGTTACAGCAAGCCGCGTACAAGTTCAACACCGAGCTATAACAGGAGTTCCACTCCAACCAGGAGCTACTCCCAGCCCAGTAGCACACCGAGCCGCAGCAGTAGCTCTTACAGTCGTCAGAGCAGTACACCAAGTCGAAGCAGCAGCTCTTACACCCGACCGAGTAGCTCCAGCCGCAGCAGCAGCTCTTACAGTCGCCCGAGCAGCTCCAGCCGCAGCAGCAGCTCCTACAGTCGTCCGAGCAGCTCCAGCCGCAGTAGCAGTTCATACAGTTCGCCAAGCCGCAGCAGTAGTTCTTCAAGTCGCAGCAGTAGCGGATCCTCGAGCCGCAGCTCTTCAGGTTCATCATCAAGGTCAAGTTCAAGACGTTAAACTGTCATTAACTGCCGGGATCCATCCGATGATCCCGGCTTATTTAAATTTCAAACAGATACTGCTATGAAAAAGATTTCATTTATAGCCCTGCTACTCATATGTTCTTTTATTTCAATGGAAGCACAAAATGAAATGCAGGCCCTGAGATATTCCCAGTACACTCCTTTCGGAACGGCCCGGTTTGCAGCCCAGGGTGGTGCCATTGGCGCTCTTGGTGGTGACCTTTCATCCGTTCTTGTAAATCCGGCGGGACTGGGATTTTACCGTTCAACGGAGTTTTCCTTTACACCATCATTTTATTGGGTAAATACATCCTCCAATTTTATGGGTTCCACAGTGGATGATTCACAGTTGAAGTTTAATGTGGGGAGCCTTGGATTTGTATCGTCTACAACCAGCGATAAAAAAAGTGGCATTGTGGGAGCCTCTTATTCACTGGGTTATAATACGCTGGTCAATTTCAACAACCGCACAACCATCAGGGGAATCAATGACAACAGTTCTTTGCTTGATGATTTTACCTGGCATGCCAACGCGGACCCGGACAACCTGAGCCCTTATTATGAACAACTGGCATACGATGCGTACCTGATGCCTTTTGATTCAGTGGCTGGTGAGTATTGGCATGACATGCAACTGGATGGATATGGACAAGATCTGCACAGGGTGTCCCAGCAATCCGGATATATTGGGGAGTATTCCCTTTCAGGTGCATTCAATTTTAGCAATCTATTGTATTTCGGAGCCAGTGTGGGTATACATGCAGTGCGTTTCTATGAAGAGATTTATCATACGGAAACGGATTATGATGATCATGTTCTGGATTTTGACAGCTTCAGCTTCAGGGAATTTAACAACACAAGGGGGTGGGGCTATACCTTTAAGTTCGGAATGATCCTGCGTCCCATGCAACTGATCAGGGTAGGGGCATCCTTCCAGCTCCCCACCTATTACTACCTTACCGATGAGAAATTCAGTGACATAAATTCTTACTGGGACAGCAGTTCCGGGATTTCCGATGCCAGGGCCAGTTCACCCAATGGCATCTATGATTATAAGTTGAAAACTCCATTTCGGGCCAATGCTCATGCTTCGGTGATCCTTTTCAAATTGGCTACGATTTCGGCCGGCTATGAATTTGTTGATTATTCATCAGCCCGACTGGATGCATACGATTATAAATTCTTTGATGAAAATGATCAGATACGCCAGGACTTCCAGGCAGCACATAATCTGAAGGCCGGGGCCGAAGTTCGTCTTAATTCATTGTACCTGAGGGCAGGGACACAGTACTTGATGAGCCCTTTCGTAGATAGCCGGAATAATGCAGAAAGCTGGCTCTATTCGGGTGGACTGGGGATCAGGACCGGTGGTGCATATTTTGATATTAGTTATACCCATTCTAACAGGTCTGAGGTGTATGGCATGTACGCCTTTCAACCAGGTTCCAACGAAGTCTCTATCAATCAGATCAATGGAAATAACCTGATGTTTACTGTGGGTTTTAAGTTTTGAGGCACTTCTGAAGGATTGAGAGGGCAGCTGGCCCCTCATTGAATAACAGGTCAAGTACGCTCAGGTTGGCCTGGAAACCCAGACGGTCGGAAAAGACATGGTGGTAAACCACCGGTTGAAAATCAGGATCAACCACCATCTGCTCCTTTTTCGGATGGATAAAGTACCTCGGATCGGCCTCTCCTGTTATTTCCGTGAACGAAGCAGAGCAACATACCAGGATCTTCAACCCCAATAACTGAAGGGTTCTTTCTAACAGTTTCTGATTCAGATCGATCAGGAATTCAAACTTGTTTTCATAAAACATGAACAGGTCATCCCTGAAGTACTCAAAGAATGGAGAGGAGGCATATGATGCCACCAGACTGCGCCAATGGTTTTTGTTCCATGGAGTGTCATAATCGATCCTGATCTCTTTCAGGTGATTTTTTACTCCACGCTTCCTTTTTACAGGTATGGAGAGGGTGAGCACCCCATTGGGGCCCATAATCATGCACCTGTTCCTGTAGGTTTGTTTGGTATAACTGTCGAATTGCTCAAGGCCGATTTCCTGCTCCCTGACAAGGTGGGCGAAATAGTTGACAGGTCCGTTATACAGTGCCGGGTAAACCAATGAAACACGGATTACCTGCTGGCTCTTACAATTCGGAACATGCGGTTCCACCTTATCTTACCATACTCCTTATCCACACTTAACCAGATGAGTCGGGGTTTTCCGATCACATGGTCCTCCGGAACAAATCCCCAGAACCTGGAGTCGGCCGAATTGTGACGGTTGTCGCCCATCATGAAAAAGTAATCCAACTTGAAAGTATATGAGGTAGCTGCTTCACCATTGATATAGACCTGGTCTCCTTTTACCTCCAGGTCATTCTGTTCGTAAGCTTCAATGATACGTCTGTATAGAGGAAGGGTTTCTGAATTGAGTTTAACTGTCATTCCTTTTTCTGGTACTGTCAGTGGCCCAAAAAATTCAAGGTTCCAGGGGTACCTTTCGTCGTGCGGGAAAATATCCCGATCGTACTGACCATCAGTAAACAGGCTCATACGTTCAACGCTAACGATACCCGGCAGGGTTCCGATCTGATCAGCAATAACGGATGGCAATGGAAAAGTGTAATTGGGATTATTGCGCACATCTGTCAGATCCTTGCTGATTCCAAATTCTTCAAGGGAGCGTGGATTGATAGGTGTTCCATTGGTTCTCACATTGTACCAGCGTTGAATTCCTTCAAACTCCTTTTGTTTTTCACCGTTCACATAAACATCATTGTTGATCACCTCGATGGATTCACCATGGATGGCAACACACCTTTTGATGTAGTTATCACGCCGATCAACTGGTCGGGTCTCCACATCAAATTTTTGTGCAATCTGTGTTCTAACGTACCCTGCGTATACAGAATACGGGCGTGTCCTGTTGTTTCTGGACTGGTCTGCAAGCATCAGGTTATGGGCCTCATCCCTGATCAGGTCGTAATAATCGAAATTCCCCTTGGCATATAACTTATGGTCCGATTTCTCCAGAGCAACAGTGTCTGATGCTGGAAAATTGAATACAACAATATCATTCCGTTTCATATTGTTAAATCCCTTCAATCGCTTGTATGGACGTTGGATCCACTCCAGGTATGAATTTCCCCCCAGTACGGTGTTGGGAAGGAACGGAATGGAGAGCGGGGTATTGGGTGTACGCGGACCGTATGCAGTTTTGCTCACATAAAGATGGTCTCCTACCAGGAGACTTCCTTCCATGGATGGGGTAGGGATTTTGTAATTCTGGAATAGAAAAATATTAATCAGCGATACAGCTACAACTGCAAAGATCAGTGCATCCAACCATTCAATGATCACATTGTTTTTTTTCTTCCTGCTTTTCCAGAAGGACCAGTTCACCTTTTTACTCATATATATATCATAGATGATGGGTAATCCGAAAAAGAACCAGTAATTCTTTAACCAGATAACAAAAAGGATGTAGATAACAACGGCAACTCCGAATTTTAAATATTTGTGTTTCAATAACTTACTTATATCCATTGCGATTTTTATTTTATGGAGCTAAAGATACGCTCTTTTCTTAAACCATCAAGGATCGTTTTATCGGGTTCGATGGAAAACCAGACTGTGACGGCTTTGCCCAGCAGGTGATCTTCGGGTACAAAACCCCAATAACGCGAATCGGCCGAATTGTGATGGTTATCTCCCATCACAAAGTAATAATCCATCTCTATTATATAGGTGTCGGTGGGTTCACCATTGATATAAATTTCCCCATCCTTTTCCAACAGTTCATTTTGTTCATATACGTCTATAATTCGTTGATAAAGAGGCAGATTTAATCTATTAATCGAGATGGTATCTCCACTGGAGGGTACTTTTAGCGGACCGAAATTATCGCCTGTCCATCGAAAATTATTGCTGTGAGGAAATATCTCCTGATTCTGAAAGGAGAGCATGGGTTCTGAATATCGTTTAATACTTCTTACGGTTGGATAAGACCTCAGTGACTTCAAGTTCTCCTCTGCCAGGAATAACACGTGCAATGAATTCACCGGATTGTATGTAACGGAAGATTTAAGGATTTTTAACGAATCGAGCAATGCATCGGGGAGGGTTGTACCGGTGGTGGTTACATAATATTTGAACTTCTGCTTGGGAAGCTTTGGCCTCTCTTCTTCATTGATAAATATTTCCCCGTCCATGATTTGCAGGGTATCACCCGGTAACCCTATGCATCTTTTCACATAATTCTCCCGCTTATCAACAGGGTGGGTGATGATATCAAACTCAGACAGGATATAATCCCGACCATATTGTCGAACCAGAGAGTAGTAGTTCTGACCTGGATACTGTACCACCATCGTGTCACCTTCCGGAAAATTGAAAACGATGATATCGTTGCGTTTTACCCTTGAAAAGCCCCAAAGGCGCTTATGGGGCATCCTCATTCTTTCAGAATAGGATTTCTTTCCTGACGGAAGTTTGTTGTGATAAAATGGAATGGCAAGAGGTGTTTCGGGTAACCTGGGGCCGTAAGCCAGCTTACTTACAAAAATATAATCACCGGCCAATAGTGTCTCTTCCATAGACGGAGTTGGGATCTTATACGCTTCTACGAACAAGACCTTGATCAAAAATGAGCTCACGATAGCCAGGATTAAAATGGCCATCCATTCGATGACAGATTGAATTATACGGGGCAATCCATACTTACGCAGGGTCCAGTCAATCTTCCGTGTAATGAAAATATCAAATAAAACCAGGTTGAAGAGCAACAGGTACCAGAGGTTGGTCCAGATAATCAGCAGCGACCATAACAGACCTGAAAATAAAAAGCTCAGGTACCTCCAAACCATCCTGTTCATAGGAACTAGAGTTTAAGGAGATCCTGCATTCCGAAGATTCCGGTTTTCTCTTTAATGAAGTCCGCCGCCAGCAGTGCACCTGCTGCGAATGCTTCTCTTGATTTTGCATTGTGGCTCAGGGTGATTGAATCCAAATCAGATTCATAGCAGATGGAGTGTCGCCCTTTCACTTCTCCCTCCCGAATTGCATCAATATGTAATGTGGACAAATTGTCTTCATCCACCAGGCTCCATCGTTTTACAAGTCTCTGCTGTCTAATGATTTGTTCAGCCAGGGTAATAGCAGTCCCGCTGGGTGCATCCAGTTTATGGATGTGGTGTTCTTCCTTCAATGATACCCTGTAACTGGTGAAATTGTTCATGATACGGGCAAGCTGGTCATTCAAAGCAATGAGTATATTAACACCAATGCTGAAATTACTGGCATAGAACAGTGTTCCCTGATTTTTTCTGCAATAATCCTTAATATTTTCAAACTGGTCATTCCAACCTGTGGTCCCTGATACTACCGGTATCCCGTGATCAATGCAGGTACGGATGTTCTCGGGAGCAGATGCCGAAATGGTAAATTCAATGGCCACATCAACATCCTTCAGTCGTTCCGCATTCAAATCTTCGCTGTTGTCCAAATCGATGATCAAAGGGAAAGCGCGTCCCTGATCCTTTCCAAGGGCCTCTATGGTCCGGCCCATTTTCCCGTATCCAATAAGCGCAATATTCATATCAGCTTTTTTCTACCCAACAACTTCCAATCCAACAACTTCCAATCCAACAACTTCCAATCCAACAACTTCCAACCACAAATTTACAAAAAAAAAAGGCGAACCGCATGATGTGGAACCGCCTCTTTAATATTTTCGAATCTTTGGCTACTGTACTTTCTTTACAATGGCCTCAAAGGCTTTAGGATCATTCATTGCAAGATCGGCAAGAACTTTTCGGTTTATCTCTATTCCTGATTTTCCCAGCTTACCCATGAATTCTGAATAGGACATGCCGTATTCGCGAACCGCAGCATTAATACGCTGGATCCAGAGTGCCCTGAAATTGGCTTTTTTCTTGCGACGGTCACGATACGCGTAGGTAAGACCTTTTTCGTATGCATTCTTAGAAATCGTCCATACATTTTTTCTGCGACCAAAGTATCCTTTGGTCTTCTTCATCACTTTCTTTCGTCTCTGTCTTGAAGCGACAGAATTTGTTGCTTTTGGCATTTTACTTTCATGTTTTGGATGCAGGCGGTCTTTCAGACACTTTTATGCTCCACATCCCGGTGAATTACTAAGTTACCTGATGTTCAAAGATATACTCTTACTTCATGGCAAGCAAACGCTTGATATTCTGCTCGTCAGCTTTGTGAACTTCACCAAAATAGGTAAGATTCCGCTTGCGTTTTTTCGACTTTTTGGTAAGAATATGGCTTTTGAAAGCGTGTTTTCTTTTGATTTTCCCAGTTCCGGTGAGCGTAAATCTCTTCTTTGCTCCCGGATTTGTTTTCATTTTTGGCATTATTCCAACTATTTATCTTATTCAACAACTATTTTTTCTTCACTTTGGGTGCAAGGAACATGGTCATTCTTTTTCCTTCCAATCTTGGAAGTTGTTCAACCTTTCCTACTTCCTCAAGTTCCTGGGCAAGTCTCAGTAACAGGATTTCACCCTTTTCCTTATATAAAATGGACCTTCCTTTGAAAAAAACAAAGGCCTTCAGCTTGGCACCGTCTTCTAAGAACTTATAAGCATGCTTCAACTTAAAACTGTAATCATGCTCATCTGTATTGGGTCCAAACCTGATCTCTTTCACCACGATCTTTGTGGCTTTGGACTTCATCTCTTTCTGCTTCTTCTTCTGCTGGTAGAGAAATTTCTGATAATCGATAACCCTGCATACCGGCGGATCAGCCTTGGGTGAGATCTCTACCAGATCGAGGTCTAGTGAATCGGCAATTTTGAGTGCATCTGTAAGAGATACAACTCCTGGATCCTCAATATTTTCTCCGACAAGCCGGACGGTGCTGGCACGGATCTGTTCATTTGTTCTGAAAAAGATCCGATCTTTGTTACGGTTATCGCTATTCCTCCTTCGATAATGACCTGGTCCTGCTATGACAAGTTCCTCCTATACTTTAGTTAATTATCTGTTTCAATTGCTTCCAGTTGATTCTGAACCTCAGATTGCAAAAAAAGTGCAAATTCCTCCATGCTCATTACCCCTTTATCACCTTCTCCCTGCCTTCGAACGGAAACTGTATCACTATCTTGTTCCTTTTCACCAATGATAAGCAGATATGGAATTCGCTTTAACTCGCTATCTCTGATCTTCTTACCTATCTTTTCACTCCGCTCGTCAATCAGGGTGCGAATATCGTAATTTTTCAGGAAATTTGAAACTTTTTCTGCATAATCGTGATATTTTTCACTGATGGGCAAGATTACAACCTGATCGGGAGTTAGCCACAATGGAAATTTTCCAGCTGTATGCTCGATGAGCACTGCAACAAAGCGCTCCATTGATCCGAAGGGTGCACGATGGATCATCACTGGCCGATGTTTCTGATTATCAGATCCGATATACTCCAGTTCAAATCTTTCTGGAAGGTTGTAATCCACCTGGATGGTACCCAGTTGCCACTTTCTGCCCAATGCGTCCTTCACTATAAAGTCAAGTTTGGGGCCATAAAATGCAGCCTCCCCGTACTCAACAATGGCATCCATTTCTTTGGCTTCCACGGCTTCAAGTATCGCTTTCTCTGCTTTTTCCCAGTTTTCGTCGGTACCGATGTATTTCTGCTTATCCTCCGGATCGCGAAGCGATATTTGAGTCACAAAGTCTGTAAAGTCTAAAGTCTTAAAGATGTATAAAATGATGTCGATCACCTTGAGGAACTCCTCCTTAAGCTGGTCTGGCCTGCAGAAAATATGGGCATCATCCTGGGTAAAACCCCGCACCCTGGTCAGACCGTGAAGCTCTCCACTCTGTTCGTAACGGTAAACAGTACCGAATTCGGCCAGTCTCACAGGCAGCTCCTTATAGGAACGGGGTTTCGATTTGTAGATCTCGCAATGGGCCGGACAATTCATCGGTTTCAGCAGGAACTCCTCATCTTTCTGGGGAGTTTTGATGGGTTGAAAACTGTCTTTTCCGTACTTGGCATAGTGACCCGAAGTGACCCAGAGCTCTTTCAGCCCGATGTGGGGAGTGATCACCGGTTCGTACCCCGTGTCGCGCTGCACCTTCTTCAGAAAGTTCTCCAACCGCTCCCTTAGTTGCGCCCCTTTGGGCAGCCAGAGGGGAAGTCCGGGTCCCACCCGTTGGGAGAATGTAAAGAGTTCCAACTCTTTCCCCAGTTTCCGGTGATCACGCAACTTGGCCTGCTCCAGCAGCTCCAGATGCTCTTCCAACATTTTTTGCTTGGGGAAGGATACTCCATAGATTCGGGTGAGCTGTTTGCGTGTTTCATCCCCACGCCAGTAAGCTCCCGCCACACTGAGTAGCTTAATGGCTTTAATGGGGGCTGTATCGGCCAGGTGAGGTCCCCGGCAGAGGTCTGTGAATTCACCCTGATGGTAAAATGTGATGGCACCATCTTCCAGCTCTCCAATCAGCTCAGTCTTATAATCATCTCCCTTATCTCCGAAGAATTTCATGGCCTCCGCCTTGCTTACCTCTTTGCGCTGATAACTATTTTTCAGTGAAGCCAGCTCCTTCATCTTCTTCTCTATTCTTGGCAGGTCTCCGTCGGTAATAACCACTTCGTCGCCCGGATCCACATCATAATAGAAACCATTTTCAATGGCTGGTCCGATCCCGAATTTCGTACCTGGATAGAGGGATTCAATGGCCTCGGCCATCAGGTGTGCCGAAGAGTGCCAGAAGGCATGCCTGCCATCCGGATCATCCCATTTATTAAGCTTAATGGTGGCATCTTCCTCAATGGGACGGAAAAGATCCCATAGGTCATCATTCACATTGATGGAAAGTACCTCACGGGCCAAACTGTTGCTCAGGCTTTTGGCAATATCCAGTCCCGATACTCCTGATTCAAATTGCCGTACCGATCCGTCCGGAAAAGTTATATTGATCATTCTCTGTACATTTTCAAAAAACCTCGCAAAGATACAAAAACTAGGTGGATCCAAACCTGTCCTATTCATAAATTGTTCTATTACGAGTTCAATATGCCGCGATAAAAGGTAATGCTCTGCTTTTGGTTCTCAACATAGCTACGGCTATGTCTGTGAGCCAAAACCATGCGCTCCCCTTTTCTCTTTGCATATTGAACTCTCATAACG
>Ga0209013_10001743_pt1 | contig 20008 bp, 21 predicted proteins | sample Cruoilmetagenom2_FD_187291 | JGI IMG/M metagenome (GOLD analysis project Ga0209013, IMG submission 187291) | Oil polluted marine microbial communities from Coal Oil Point, Santa Barbara, California, USA - Sample 2 (SPAdes) (version 2) | ecosystem: Environmental > Aquatic > Marine > Oil seeps ...
ATTTCAAACGATGACCTTGTTCTCGTGCTTGGCTCATAGAACAAATTGCAAACAGTAACGCCTCTTAGCGCGGGGACTTTTTTCACATCACGCTCGGAAACTTCTTTCATGGACTCAGCAGTATCGAGCACTAGAGTTATTTCTTCCGCTGTTAGTTCCTCAAGCCCCATAATATGTTTACGCTGAAATGCCATTTTAGCCTTTTTTTACAATAACTTCGTCTTTTCCATCAGTTTCTTTTAAATGTACTCTGACTTTTTCAGTGCTCAACGTATTTACCTGAATACCTAGATAATCAGGCTGGATCGGCAGTTCTCTGTGTCCCCTATCAACCATGGCCACCAATTGAATTGAAGATGGTCTGCCAAAATCCATAATTTCCTCAAGAGCTGCTCTTGTTGTTCTGCCTGTATAAATCACATCATCGACTAATATTACTTCCCTATCTTCTACGGAAAAAGGTATCTCAGTCTTCTCTACCTTAGGCCATTCTGTTTTACGTCTAAGATCATCCCTGTAGAGCGTTATATCAAGGGTGCCCATAGGGGGGTTAATTTTTTCTAGCTTATTAATTCTTTTAACAATTCTTTCTGCAATATGAACGCCTCTTGTTCTTATCCCAATTACAACAAGCTCTTTAGCGCCTTTATTCTTTTCAAGTATTTCAGATGTAATACGCACGATTGTGCGATCAATAGTTTCAGAATCCATCAGTACTTTTTTAGCCATAATTAATCCCTAAGCAATATGTTATTTCGTATTATAACTTTATTAATCTATACCTGAAAGAATCCTATCCCATCTTACTTTATTTGCAACATCCGGATTTGCAAAATCCCATGACCAATGAATGATAAAAGCCTTACCCTCAATATTCTCCCTAGGCACAGAACCCCAGAACCTGCTATCCTGACTGTTATCCCTGTTATCACCCATGACAAAGACAGATCCTTCAGGCACTTTAGTTACAGGTATATAGCTACCTCTGTTGGTATTCTCCTTACCCTTTCTAAAAATAACAGTATGTTCCTCACCAAAAAGGTCTTCCCTGTACTCATCAAACTGCTCACTGTTTCTCTTATCCGAATAAGTGCCCTCGTATTCAATCGGAACTTCCTCACCGTTAACAATTAGATTTCTACCATTTAAATCTATTTCATCCCCGGGCAGTCCAACCACACGTTTAATATAATAGAGGCCGTTCTTTGAAGGATCCCTTTCATTATTCGGGTACGTAAATACAATGACGTCCCCTCGTTTTATCTTTTCTATTGTCAATATATTTATATCAGTAAATGGAATTTTTGTTCCGTAAATGAATTTATTCACCAGCAGGTGGTCACCAACTAGTAGTGTAGGAATCATAGAGCCTGATGGAATTTTAAAAGGCTGAAAGACAAAAGTTCTTATTATAAGTGCAAGTATTATAGCGAAAGCTAGGGCTTCAATGTTTTGTCTTAGTTTTGATTTAGTGTATTTTGAGAGATAATCCGCCGAAGCTACTTCCAGATCCTCAGTAGTTTTTAATATTTCCTCATAATTCTGGGCGGCTAACGCCCGCTCGGCATTACCGATTTTCTGCTCCACAATACTCACGGATTCAGGATTAAGCTTTGAGCGGTTTTTCTCAAGAACTACCTTAGTTTGTTTAATAAGTTGCTCGGTTTTTTTTCTAGCTTTGGACTCTTTTGAGAATATATTCAGCATAATTGGGATTTGAGTATATATGGCTTATTAAACTGTTTCAATATATTTAAGAAGTATGGTCTAAATTATATAGTCGAAGCTTCATTAACCAATTAATCTTTAAAGACAATAGCATTAAACCTGTTTTGTTCTCTAATATTTATAATGCCTCAATTTCCTGCATTCTCTCAACCGTCTTAACACCCTTTACCTTTTTAATTGATTTTATCACATCCTCAAGCTGAGACAAATCCGAAACTACCACATCGAAAGTACCAACGGCATCATCAACATCTGTCGAATGTATTTCTGCTTTGGAGATATTAACTTCAGAAGAAGAAAACGAATTTGTAATACTTGAGAGAATTCCGGGCCTATCGGTACAAGTCACCAATATTCTTGCCGGTCTTGATCCTTTAAATTTACTATCCCAGTCAACATCAATTCTTCTTGCATGATCGACTTCAAGAAGTTTCGGGCAATCAATTCTGTGTATAGTTATTCCCTTTCCACGTGTTATGTACCCTACTATATCTTCCCCGGGTAAAGGAGAGCAACAGTTTGCAAACCTTATCATTACATCGTCATACCCGCGGACTAAAACTCCACCATCACTAGAGCTTGTAATTGTCTTTATTATTTTTTCAATTCTTTCCTTATCTGTAACTGAGTCTAAATTTTCTGAAGGAATCACTCTTTTAAGAAGATCGTTAGCTGAAATCTTGCCGAAGCCTACCGCAGCATAAAGGTCCTTTACGTCTTTGAACTTCAGTTCAGACAAAGCTTTTGAAAGATCGCCTTTTTTCAGCATCTTATGAAAATCAAGTCCACCCTGTTTAAATTTTCTCTCGCAAATAGATTTCCCAACTATCTCAGATTGTTTTCCCTCCTCAGTTCTGAGCCAAGTGCGGATTTTAGTCTTAGCGCCCGATGTAACTACGAATTTTAGCCAATCCCTGTTAGGATGTTGATCTTTCGATGTGACAATCTCAACAGTATCTCCGGTCTTTAACTGATGATTTAACGTTACCAATTTCCCGTTGACATTTGCCCTGGTACATTTATTTCCAACCTCAGTGTGCACTGAATATGCAAAATCCACGGGCGTAGCCCCGGTCGGGAGTTCTTTAAGATCGCCGTTCGGAGTAAATACATAAACCACATCTGCTATTAGCTCTCCCTTAATCGCCTCCATGTATTCCATAGGATCTTGAATATCCTTCCATTCGAGGAGCTGTCTCAAGGTAGCATATATCTCATATGTACCCCCGCCGTCCAGCTTGCCTTCTTTATACTTCCAATGTGATGCCACACCATATTCTGCAAGCTCATGCATAGCGCGTGTTCTTATCTGTATCTCCATTCTTTCCCCGAAAGGCCCTATGACCGTTGTATGAAGAGACTGATATCCATTTCCTTTCGGAAGAGCAATATAGTCTTTAAATCGTCCGGGCACCGGTTTCCAAGAGGCGTGAACTGCTCCAAGGGTCTCGTAACACTCTTTTAGGGAATTTGTAATAAGCCTAAAAGCAATTACGTCATAAACATTTTCAAATTCCAGATTCTGTTCCTGCATTTTTCTATAAATGCCGTAAATATGCTTAAAGCGGCCTGTAATTTCAGGATTTAGATCAAACTCTGAAAGTTTATCAGCAAGGATAGTCTTGGCTTCCTCAACATGTGCTTCCCATACCTTTTTTCCCTTAGAGATCTGCTTCGAGAGTTTTTTATGCTCTTCGGGATTTAGGAACCTAAAAGATAAATCCTCAAGCTCTGTGGTAACCCAATTTATTCCGAGCCTATGAGAGAGAGGAGCATAAATATCAAATGTTTCACTGGCTATTCTCTTTTGTTTGTCCTCGGAGAGATGCTCCAAAGTTCTCATATTATGAAGCCTGTCGGCAAGCTTAATAAGGACCACTCTAATATCCTTTGCCGTAGCCAATATCAATTTCCTGAAACCCTCAGCCTGGCGCTCAATCTTCGAGGTATAGGAAATCTGTCCTATTTTCGTGACGCCCTCTACAAGAAATGCTATTTCTTTACCGAACATAGACTCAATTTCCTCAGAAGTGGCAAGGGTGTCCTCTACCGTGTCATGAAGAAGTCCGGTAATTACGGAAGAAACATCGAGCTTCATTTGAGCTAGAATTCCACATACTTCCAGTGGGTGACTAAGATAGGGCTCACCCGAGCTCCGCTTTTGCCCTGCGTGAACCTTTGCAGAGTAGACATAGGCCTTCTTTATCATCTCCACTTCTTTATCACTTAAGTGAAGATAGGAATTAACACTGTCGATTATGTCATCAAGCCTGATCATTTTATTCTGCTAAAAAAATTTGCCTTTACCTTTTCTAAAATCCTTCTACTTTTACACCTTGAAGAGACTATTATAGAAGATAAACACTCAAGTGCCTCATCTAAATTGTCATTAATTATAATATAATTATAGTTTTCTGAATTTAACTCTTCTATCTCCTCTTTTGCCCTTATAAGTCGCTTATCAATATCAGAATCTCCATCACTGTCTCTATTTCTATCGATTAGCCTGTGCTTTAATATCTCAAAAGAAGGGGGCAATACAAAACAAAAAACTGCCTCCGGATAGTTTTTTCTTATCTGACTCGCCCCTTGTACATCTATGTCAAGCAGTATCTCAACTCCGGACGATCTGGCATTTTCAAACTCTTCGACGGGAGTGCCATAATAATTTTCGTGCACAAGAGCATGTTCGATAAAACGTCCCTCCTGAACCATCTTATTAAATTCTGCCTCGGAGATAAATTTATAATCCCGACCGTCAATCTCCCCTTCTCTGGGCTTTCTAGTTGTACAAGACACCGAGAATTTGAGATTATCAAGCTTCTCTAATACACCTTTTGCAAGTGTAGTCTTTCCGCCCCCTGAGGGGCCTGAAACTATAAATGGAATTCCTTTTCTCATATTTAATTCACTTAATTTTCTTTATTCCGAATATACTGCTTACACTGAATATACTGAAAATTTTAACTTATTATTAATTTTAGGACACTTATTGATATTTTTCAATAAAGATGGGAGGTTGGCTTCAAGTTATTTTCGCGATTTGTTAATCTCATCAACCACTTTTTTTACATCCTGTGACCTCTCTTTATTTAAAACTAAAATTGAATCCTCCGACTCAACAACAACCAAGTCTTCCACCCCAACCAGGGCTATTAGTTTATCACTGCCAAAGACTAAGCACCCGGAAGAATCAATAGAAACTGCATTACCCCGAACAATGTTTTCACTCTCCGCATTCCTCAAAAATTCATCAAGCGCTTTCCAGCTTCCCACATCACTCCACGAAAAACTAATGGGTATAACAAGAGTATTGTCAGAATGCTCTAATATTAACCTATCTATCGATCCACCTGATATTTCCCCATAAAAGTTAGACACAGCATCTCCCTCGGACAGGCTGCCAATATCATTTAAAATTTCATCAAAATAGCTGCTCCACTCTGGAAGAATATTAGAGAATGCTCGAATGATAGATGAGGTTTTCCATATAAATATGCCGCTATTCCAAAAATATCCTCCCTGATCTATAAAACTAATTGCAGTCTTCAAATCAGGCTTTTCTGTAAACCTTTCAACTCTTAAGGCGCTGTATTCTTCTGATACAACGATCTTATCATCTGTTCCTTTTATATAACCATATCCTATCTCAGGCATAGTAGGTGTAACACCCAGGGTTATTAAGGGATATTCACCGTTATCAAGCTTTGTATCAGCTACGTTCGCCGCAAAACTGAGGGCGTCTCTAAATGCTTTGCCGTCTCCAATAACATGGTCGGCTGGCAGTACAACCGTTACAGAATCCTCGTTAACTTTTTTGATTTTGAGCGTTCCGTAGGCTATACACGGCGCTGTATTTTTTGCGTCAGGCTCAAGGATTAGATTTTCTCGGGGAAGTTCAGGAATATGTTCTAAGGTCTGCTCGGCATACATTTCCCCCGTTACTATATAGATCCTCTCAATCGGGATTAAGGGCAGTATCCTATCTACGGTTTGTCTAATGAGTGACTTCTCACCTAAAAGGGAAAGAAATTGCTTAGGCCTTGATTTTTTGCTTAGAGGCCAAAACCTCTTCCCTTCTCCACCAGCCATTATTATAGCGTAGACTTCCATAGCTAAATAGTAATTGGACTTAGTGTATTTCTCAAATTATTGATTACAATTCAGAATAGGTTTTCTAATTCTTCTACAGAAATACCCTTCAAACTTTCTTTTATCAATTCCGCTTCCGACAGCTTTTCCGCAGTATAAGAATTTGTGATAGCCAAACATTTCATCCCCACAGCATGTGCGGCTTTTATTCCGGAGGTGGAATCTTCTATTACCAAACACTCTTGAGGTAAAATTGTCTCAGAAACTGAATCTAAATTATTTAGTCTTCTAAGCACTTCTATAAAAACTTCGGGATCAGGTTTACAGTTTATGACCTCATCGGCACTGACGATAATATCAAAATGCTCAGCCAGTCCTGCGGATTCAAGTATTTCTACAATCTCGCTCCTAAACGCACCTGATCCAATTGCCAATGGATATTTACCGCTAATCCCAGAGATAAATTCCGGCACCCCTTCTAAAACAAGAATATTCCCTTTTAGAACATTTTCAAAATGCCCTGACTTTTGATTAATATAATCAGAGATTAGAGCTTCGTCGTGCTTATGGTTTCTATCCTTAAGTAATTCTTTAAAAAAAGTTTTATCGTCATAAGCAAGATATTTTGCGAAATATTCCTCTTCTGAAAGCTCAATCCCATTTTCCATGAGAGTTAACTGAAAAGCCTTTAGATGAAGAGGCTCTGTATCCGCTATGATCCCGTCAAAATCAAAAATAATTACTTTTAACATCAGATAGTGATTCCTTATAAAACAGTTAATACAGTGTAATCTACATTAAGATCCTGAAATGAAAATAAGCTCTTAGAAAAACTTATATTTATTTGAGCTTTCCGCTTCAAGAATTCAACCGAATATATGGAGAGATATATTTACTAAGAAAGAATTTTCGTGCATCTTTTAAATCGGAGCTACATCTAATTATTAAATGGACCATATTATAAACTCACAAGAGCGGGCTAAGGTTTTAAAAGTCCCTGCAGACAATACCCGTCTTCAAATCTAGGAATCAACATTTGTTATATAAAGATATTAGGTAATATTTTTATCAAGCAAATTATCGAGGGAGGCTTTAAATAAATGCAGAAAACGGAGAGCACAAGGGAATTCGTCAAAGATTACTACGGCAAGGCGGCGCAAGAACCTAAAGAGGATCTTTGTTGTCCCACCAGTTACCCAACTGAAGACATTGGACATATCCCTCAAGAGGTAATAGATAGATTTTACGGATGCGGCAGCCCAATGAGCCTTGCTGGGATAAAAGATGGAGAGATTGTAGTAGATTTGGGCTCGGGAGCCGGCATAGACTGCTTTATTGCTGCTAAAAAAACCGGCGCAAACGGACAGGTAATCGGTGTTGATATGACCGATGATATGCTTAAAGTCGCCAATGAAAGCAAAGATGAAGTTTCATCCAACCTGGGTTACGATAACGTTGAATTTAGAAAAGGCTTTCTAGAAGAAATACCGGTCGATAATAAATCCGTTGATCTCATAACATCCAATTGTGTAATCAACCTCTCCCCTGATAAAAGAAAAGTATTTGGAGAAATGATAAGGATTTTAAAAGACCACGGTAGAATCGTAGTCTCTGACATAATCTCGTCTCAGAGGATTCCTGAAAACATAAGAGGCAATGAACAGCTCTTAGGAGAATGCATAGCAGGCGCCTTGACGGAGGATCAATTCTTGTCGTATTTGGAGCAGGTCGGTTTCTACGGTATAGAGGTGCTTGGCAAAACACACTGGAAAACTATTGAAAACATCGACTTCTGCTCTATCACGGTTAGAGGCTACAAGTTTGAAAAAACTGCAGGCTGTGTATTTATTGGCCAGCACGCGGTTTATAACGGCCCCTTCAAAGTGATAATTGATGAGGAAGGCCATGTATTTCCAAGGAATCAGGCTATTGAAGTCTGCACCGACACTGCACAGAAGTTATCTGACGTACCCTACAAAGGGATGTTTACAATCCTAGAGCCTGATCAGAATACACATGAGGTCTCCTGCTGCTCACCGAGCACTACTAATGGTAACGGCAGCAGTTGCTGTTAAAATAATGGGCAAAAAGCAGTAACGGAGGCTAAAAATGGATTATTATGACTCAAAGGACCTAAAGCGCTTTCCTGAGATGGGAAAGTTTAGCAAAGATTTGATGGAGAAATTCTTTGATTACTACAATTCGGCTGTAGGAAAAGACGGTGCTTTAACCAAAAGAGAAAAAGCGCTAATTGCCCTTGCAGTATCACATGTCAAAAAATGTCCTTACTGTATCGACGCGTACACTACGGAGTGCCTGGAGTCAGGGGCCGATCCGGAGCAGATGACAGAAGCCATCCATGTAGCGGCTTCTATGGAAGCAGGGATTACATTAATTCACGGAATTCAAATGCATAATGCGCTAGAAAGAAACGGAGCGCTTTAATTCTTCGTATATATAATTAAGACCATATAGAAACGGTCTTAATAAGAGAAGAGGAGTTTTAATGTCACAAGTTACAGTTCTTAAACCAAGGGAAATTGGCCAAGATAGAGAGAATGAAACTAAGTATAACTTTTATAAGACGCTCTCTCAAAAAAACATTGATCTTGCTGCGCAAAATATAGAAACTCTCCAAATTAATATCACAAAACTATGCAACCAGACATGCGTTCATTGCCACGTCGACGCTTCGCCGAAAAGAAAAGAGCAAATGGATTTAACTTCGGTGGACCGCTGCATAAAAATACTCGCTTTAAATGATTCGATACGAAACCTGGATATTACAGGCGGGGCGCCCGAGTTAAATCCTCACTTTGATTACCTGGTTACAGAGGCAAGAAAATTAAACAAACATGTGATGGCAAGACACAATCTGACCGTCACATTGGACGGGAACCCTGTAACAGGTGAGAGCAAGGAATATCTGCCTGAATTTTATGCCGAAAATCAGGTAGAAGTTATCTCTTCGCTTCCCTATTACCAGGAATATTTTACCGACAAGCAGCGAGGCAAAGGCGTATTTGAAAAGAGTATTGAATCAATATTACTACTTAATGAAAAGGGTTTTGGAAAAGAGGGCACGGGACTGACTTTAAATTTTGTCTATAATCCAGTGGGCGCATTCCTTCCAGCACCACAACAAAACCTGGAAGTTGATTTTAAACGTGAGCTCAACAAAAAATACGGGATAGAATTTAATAACCTTTTTGTAATTACCAACATGCCTATCAATAGATTCAAACAGCAACTAAAGAGATTAGACGGCTATGATGACTATATGACAAAGTTGGTAGACGCCTTTAATCCTTCCGCGGCAAAGGGAGTAATGTGCCGCACTCTTATAAGCGTTAGTCATGACGGGCGAATATATGACTGTGACTTTAACCAAATGCTAGAGATGGATGTTGTAATTGACCATGAACCTATGACCATATTTAATTTCGATTACCAAAAACTGCTAAACCGAAGAATAATGTTCGGATCCCATTGTTTTGGATGTACTGCCGGATCCGGAAGCAGCTGCGGCGGCAAAACGGCTTGATTAACTAAAGCCGAATTACATTTACATATATTAGAACCAATGACCCATAGCACAAAAAAAAACACTCTTATCATATTACTCAAATACCCGGAAGCCGGAAAAGTAAAAACCAGGCTTGCAAAGGATGTAGGGGACCAGAGGGCGGCAGAAATCTATTCGGAAATGTCAAAAACTATTATTGATAATGTTTCAGAATCAAATGGTTATGAAACAGTAATTTTCTTCACTCCTCCTGAGAAAGAAAACGAAATTAGGAACTGGCTTAGAAACAAACAATGTTCAATAACTCCCCAAACCGGTGAAACTCTTGGAAACAAAATAGTTAATGCCTTCGCACGGGTTTTTTCTTCTGGATCTGACAAAGCGGTAATTATCGGTACTGACTGTATTGATGTTTCATCCCAAACTATAACTCAAGCAATCAACTCACTTGAAAATGTTGACGTAGTCCTGGGTCCGGCTGAGGACGGTGGTTATTATCTATTGGGATTAAATAGACCCGTACCAGAAATCTTCCAGGAAATAGAGTGGAGTACCGACCGTGTGCTCCATCAAACTCTAGAAAGGTTAAAAGAGATGAAACTCAGTTATGAGTTATTAAAAACCTTAAAAGATATCGACACCCTTGAGGACTTAAACGCTCAAATTGAGAGTTTTGTTAAAACTGCGGAGGGCAAGTTTTGATTATATATTTGTTGGTTGCCGCTGTAATTCTCCTTTCATTCGCAAACGGTGCAAACGATGTCTCAAAGGGCATTGCAACATTGGTTGGAAGCGGCGTTACAAGTTATAGAAAAGCTATAATATGGGGCACAGTATGGACTGTGGTTGGCGGACTTATTGCATCGGTATTTGCACTCGAATTAGTAAGAACATTTTCTGCAAATGGAATTATAAAATCTACAATCGATTTAAATCAGAGCTTTCCAATAGCTATTAGTTTAGGAGCTTTCGCCTGGGTAATTATTACCGCAAGAACCGGGCTCCCGGTTTCAACAACACACTCAATAGCAGGTGCAATATGCGGGGCAGGCATAGCAGCCGTGGGTTTTGACGGTATAACATGGTCATTTTTTGGAAAGAAAATATTTCTTCCGCTACTATTTAGCCCCTTACTCGCATTAGGGATTTCCTGGCTGATTACCCCATTGATAATAAAACTTTCTTCACGTCTTCATCGCTACTGTTTATGCCTTGAAGTTAAAGAACCCGTGACATTTGGACCAAACATAGGAGAATCTACAGCCAATATGTCACAAATTTCTACGTTACCTCAAACGAAACTATTGGCATCTCAAAAAGAAAACTGCGAACAATCTCTGGACTCTTATCATAAATTTGAGGTTCTGGATATTTTACATTGGTTATCAGCCGCAATGGCCAGCTTCGCCCGAGGATTAAATGACGCCCCTAAAATTGCAGCCCTGGCCCTAGGTGCAGGAGTGCTCGGGGCTCATATCCCGATCGCAACTTCATTTATGATTGTAGCGATTACCATGGGCATTGGGAGTATATTAGCCGGACTAAAAGTAACACGAACACTTTCAGAAAAGGTTACTCCCATGACTTCGCAAGAGGGCTTTGCAGCCAACCTCACAACTTCAGTTCTCGTTACCATAGCATCTCGGTTCGGTATGCCCGTTTCAACTACTCACGTATCAAGCGGCGCTATATTCGGAATTGGACTTAAGCATGGAAAAGGAACTCTTAAATGGAAGACTGTTCTAGAGATGATTTTCGCCTGGATTATTACTCTTCCTGTAGCAGCTCTTCTTGCGTACCTGATTTTTTGGGGCATAAATTAATATAAACTAATGAATAGATACTTATGTATTGACGAGAAACGCAGTTAATATTATTTAACAGAGTTAAAATGAGAAATAGAACTTTAATAACCATAACTTTTTTGAGTCTTTTATTTTTAATAGCATCATGTGAGCAGCAAAAGGGAGCATCCGACGGAGAACTCGAACTTTCTTTGGCCAAAAACTTTTCACTCGAGTCGCTCAAAGGAAACGGGGAGATAAGCCTTGAAGACTTCAAGGGTAAGCCTGTTGTAGTAAATTTCTGGGCAACTTGGTGCGGTCCATGCAAACAGGAAATACCGTTCTTTGAAAAGACTTGGAGAGAGTATAAGGACAAAGGGGTAATTTTTATAGGAATTGATGTTATGGACGATAAGGATAGCGCCATAAAATTTATAGACAAGCTTGGAGTTTCATACATTAATCTGTATGATCCCTCAGGTAAAACTTCAAATTCCTATCGGGTCGTTGCGCTCCCCGCAACCTTCTTTATAGATAAAGATGGAAATATAGCTGTAAAACATTACGGGTCTTTTTTAGGCAATGAAGCCGAGAAAGAATTCAAAAGTTACTTAGAGGAAATTATCGAATGAACCCCACTGAAGTAGTACAAGTAAGCTGGCTTTTCGCTTTCTTAGCCGGTGTAATCTCTTTTCTTTCGCCCTGTGTCCTCCCACTAATCCCGGGCTATGTTTCAATGGTCTCAAAAATGTCATTTGAAGAACTTACAGATGGGGAAATGGAAGGAAAAGCAACCAAGATATTCTTTCCGAGTCTGCTTTTTGTGCTCGGATTTTCATTTGTATTTGTTTCTCTTGGGGCAGGCGCCTCATTTGTGGGCAATTTTATCCAGGAGAACAAGGTACTGCTCCTTCAAATTTCAGGAGTGATAATAATTTTATTCGGTCTATTTTCAATGGATATTCTAAAAATTCCTCAACTATACCGGGAAAGGAGACTCAACATACCTGAAGGTAATCTGGGACTGGTCGGCACATTCCTTTTAGGAATAGCCTTCGGCTTTGGATGGACACCCTGTGTTGGACCAATACTAGCTTCAATTCTACTTTACGCAAGTACATCAGAAGGTGCAGGCAAGGGAGCGGCTCTTTTATTTGTTTACTCAATTGGACTTGGTCTCCCATTTATACTCACTGGTCTAGCCCTCTCTAAAGCTCTGACTGCTTTTGGGTGGATAAAACGGCATTATAATTTATATAAAATTATAGTAGGAGGAACGTTGATAGCAGTAGGCTTACTTATGCTTACAAATAACCTCTTCTACCTAAATATTTATGGACAAAGATTTCTCGATTTTATAGGACTCGACTTTTGGAAAACTTTTTAATCCTAAGATTACACATACGCAAATTATGATAAAAGCCTTTTCTTGATATTAATGTCAAGATTTTCCAGGATTTTAGTAAATACATTAAGATATTGTATTATTCATACTGTGAATAAAGTCAGCAAAATATGGGACAACAGTCCCGCAACCTCTGAACTATCTGAGAATCTTGTCCACATATGGAGGGGGAGAATAGAAGACTCCGCTTTAGATGTAGATAAACTCCATATGGAAATCCTATCTCAAGAAGAAAAGAAAAGGGCCTCCAGACTAAGATCCGCTAAAGATAAAATGAGGTTTATAGTCTCACGTTCATTGCTAAGAAAAAGTCTTAGCCATTATTTAGAGACAGCTCCATCTGAAGTAAGGTTTACATATAATAAATATGGAAAACCCGATATTGACCCCGAATATCATCCAGAGAAAATAAAATTTAATTTATCCCATTCTGAAAACCTGGCGCTTTATGCCATAACTCAAAATAGAGAAATTGGAATTGATGTGGAATATATTAGAAAGGTAGACAAAGCCGATAAAATTGTGAAGAGATTTTTTTCAAAGGAAGAAGGAGAATTTTATCACTCGCAGCCCAAGAATAAGAAGAACTGGGCTTTTTTTACTCTTTGGACCCGCAAGGAAGCGTATTCAAAAGCAAGGGGGATGGGAATAGGTCTTCCGACTAAGGAGTTTGATCTGCAATTAGTACCTCCCGAAGTCGACCATTCCAATGATATTCGAACAAGGAATAAAGATTCGAAATGGTCGCTCATTAATATCGAAGTTGACTCTGACTATCTAGCGGCTCTTGCCACAGAAGGCAATGATTTCGAGATTAGTCATTGGAAATTTGATGATATTTGACAACAAAAATAAAATTGCTTAACAGCTCAGCTACTTCCAGTTATAATTATTGATTCTTTAATTTTAGATTTTGTATATTCTAAGTGACTGCAGCTAGTTAGATTGAATAGTCGTAATATAATTTTATAATAGTTGCTTATTTTTTTGGAGGTCTGATCAGCGTGCCGATAATTGAATATAAATGTCTTAATTGTAACACAGAGTTTGAAGAATTAGTCATAGACGCTGACGAAGAAATTATGTGCTATTCTTGTAATAGCAAAGATTTAGAAAAACAATTCTCTCCTTTTGGAATAAAAGCAGAAGGTGAAGTAGCCTCAGCCGGTTTATCCAGCAGCGGTTGCGGATGCACTCCCGTAGGCTGTGGATGCAGCGTGAGAAACTAAAAAGTTATAAATTCATTATATACATTCAAATCCAATTTGAATTGTATAATAACGGAGGATTTTAAATTTAATGTCAAACCCGGCTGATAAAGACAAGGATATAAAACAAGCCGCTCTTGAATACCATAGCAGTGGTCAGAAAGGCAAAATTGAGGTAGTCCCAACCAAGCCGTGCTTAACTCAGTGGGATCTTTCACTTGCCTATTCTCCCGGTGTGGCTGAACCTTGTTTGGAAATTCATAAGGATCCGCACAAAGTATATGAATATACTAATAAGGGAAACCTTGTCGGTGTGGTTTCAAATGGAACTGCAGTTTTGGGTCTTGGGAATATAGGAGCCTTAGCCGGAAAACCGGTGATGGAAGGAAAGAGCGTACTTTTTAAGAGGTTTGCCGGGATAGACGCATTTGATATTGAGATCAGCGCAACCGATCCTGACGAAATCATAAAAACTGTTAAATACCTAGAACCTACTTTCGGGGGTATTAATCTTGAAGACATAAAGGCCCCGGAGTGTTTCTATATAGAGACGGAATTAAAAAAACAAACGGATATACCCATTTTTCATGATGACCAGCATGGTACAGCAATAATTTCTGGTGCCGGGCTACTTAATGCTTGCGAGCTTGTTAATAAGGATATGAGCAAACTTGTAATGGTTTTTAACGGTGCCGGCGCTTCAGCCATTGCATGTGCCGAGTTTTTTATCCGTCTCGGAGCCCTACGAGAAAACATAATGATGTGTGACAGTAGAGGTGTCATTTACAAAGGTAGAGAAGAAAACATGAATCCCCAAAAAGAGTCATTTGCAGTCGATACCAAAGCAAGAACATTAGCAGAAGCTATTAAGGGAGCTGATGTTTTTGCCGGATTGTCATCAGGTGGCGCAGTTACTCAGGAAATGGTTAAATCAATGGCTGATAATCCTATTATTTTTGCAATGGCCAATCCCGATCCAGAGATTTCATATCCGGATGCTGTAGCAGCCAGAAAAGACGTTATTATGGCTACCGGCAGATCAGATTACCCAAATCAGGTTAATAATGTTCTTGGATTTCCTTTTATCTTCAGAGGGGCGTTAGATGTCAGGGCAAAAGCTATTAATGAGGAAATGAAGATTGCGGCAGCATATTCTTTAGCCAATTTAGCAAAACAGGGCGCTGACGAAAATGTTGCAAAAGCTTATGGGGAAAAAAGCTTTGAATTTGGACGTGAATACATAGTTCCCAAACCATTTGATCCACGAGTTTTAGTTTGGGAGTCGGTAGCAGTTGCAGAAGCTGCAATGAAATCCGGGGTTTCCAGAATTCAAATCGACATTGATGAATACAGAAAAGGCCTAGAGAAAAAGGTTCAAGAGAAATTAAAAAGATGGAGTATTAAGTAGTTATTCATTAACGGCGAGCAGTCATTTGTCACAAAGCAGCCCAGAGCAAAACAAGAACAAAAAACTTCGAACGGCTTTAATCTCCATAACTGTATCAATAGTCTTAATAATTGTTAAGTTAGTCTTCGGGTTTATAACCAACTCCGTCAGTATACTTGCTTCGGCGGTAGACTCTTTTCTCGATCTTTCAGCATCATCCGTAAATTACTTTTCCATCAACAAGTCTGAAAAACCCGCAGACCATGATCATAGATTCGGACATGGTAAAGCAGAAGGACTAGCGGGCCTGTTCCAGTGTTTTGTAATAGGGGCCTCCTCACTCTATCTAATCTATTTATCTGTAGGAAGACTCTTAAACGGCGGCAATCTTCAAGATCTTGATATGGGGATAGTTGTCATCGCATTCTCAATTATAGTGAGCTTCGTATTAGCCAGATACATTAAAAGAGTTTCTAAAGAAACTGAGAGCATAGCGCTAAACGCCGACAGCCTGCACTATCAATTTGATGTTTATACAAATATCGGAATTGTCCTTGCGCTTATTACCATAAAATTCACAGGTCTAAGTTTGATAGACCCCATAATCTCAATAATTATAGCAGTCTTAATTATATGGTCTGCTAGAGATATTGTAATGCAGTCACTCAATATACTTATGGATAAAGAGCTCCCGCTAGATGTAGTTTCACAAATAGAAGATATGATAATGAAACACCGCCCGGAAGTTAGAAGTTTTCATAAGTTGAGAACACGAAACGCCGGATCGGTAAAATTTATAGAATTCCACGTTGTTATGGATTATAAGCTCACATTTGTAAAATCGCATGAGCTTGCAGAAGAGATAATTAAAGAAATTGAATCCGAAATACCAAGCTCAGAAGTTACAGTTCATGTAGACCCCGACGAGCACCCTGATTACTCATAATTCCCTATACTCTATAAAAACATTCTTCTTGATTTCGTTAATTTCATAAAAACAATTTGCAAAGCGGATGTCGAAGAAAATAATTGAAACCATTATTTTGAAGTATGAGTTTATATATACAAGAGTTGATTCAGGAGGAAATTGAAATGAAAAAATTAATAATTCCAGCTTTTGTTATCCTAGCTTTTGTACTAGCTGCTCCAGTAACAAGCTTTGCAAAGGATTACCAGGGCGGCGGTCATGGTTACAGTGGACAGGGGAAGAACTACGGTGGTCATGGCAAGAAGTACAGCGGTCACAGTAAAAGTTATCGTGGTCATGGCTATAATAAATACAGTAGACATAATAATCACCACGGCAGGGGGCATTATTATGGTAATAGAGGATACTACAAACCTTACCGACACGGACATCACAATTCGTATTATAGACCATACTACAGACCTTACGGATATGGATACGGATACAGACCATATGCATATTATCCTCAACCCTACTATCCATATGTTCCTTTTGCACTAAATCTCGGGTTCATTTTCCATTAAGTCGACAAGTTGATTGATATGAAAAGGGATTTGCATATATGAGAAAAATGTCTATCTTAAACTTCTCAGTATGTAGATCCCTTTTTAGTCATAGGTTGTTTTAATCCCCACCTGTAGGTAACCTTTGAGACTCTTTTTATTAAATCCAGCTAGAAAGGAATAATTTATCCTCATGATAAAAGCAGTCATATTCGATATGGACGGTGTGATGATTGACAGTGAGCCTCTTTGGGAGAAAACAGAGAGAATTCTGCTTGCGAGAAGAGATATTGAATACAGCCCTACATACAGAGACCAGATAGTGGGCCTTAACCAGAATGATTCAGGTAAAATATTAATCGACACCTTTGAGCTTGAGGAAACAGTCAAAGAAATAATTTTTGAAAGAGTTGAAATATTAACTGCTATATATGAAGAAGAGCTCGAAGTTGTTGCAGAACTTATACCACTGTTAAATGAACTTCGGGATAATCAATTCAAGCTGGCTGTAGCTTCAAGCTCGCCGCTTAGAGTAATTAATTTCGTTCTAGATATGTTTTCACTTCATGAGTACTTCCCGGTTGTAGTCTCCGGAGAATGTACCGAGAAGGGGAAACCTCATCCTGATATATACCTCCACACAGCTAGTAGGCTTGGGGTAAAACCTTCAGAATGTGTAGCGATTGAAGACTCAATAAACGGCGTTAAATCGGCAAAAGCAGCCGACATGTACTGCATTGCTGTTCCTGACAAGAGGTTGACCCAGGATGAATTTCAGAATGCCGACTTAATAGTTCCAAGTCTCAACAGAATCAACCCCGACTTAATCAACTTTTTTGAGTAGTTTTGACTATTCTCAGTCGGCGAAAGCCAAATAACCCTGTACTACAAGGCCAAGTAGAGGGAATATATACAGGATCCCTAACCAACTCGGTTTACCCCTTTTCTCAGCCATCTTCATACCTACAATTATGAAGATAACAAGATTCACTAGGGGAATAAAGAAAAGAATCGTCCACCAACCCGGTTTGTCAGCTATTTTACACATCAAGTAAAGGTTAACTATAGGAATCCATGCATACCACGAATTTTCAGTATTGGTTTTATTGGCAATAATCATTAGTGTGTACGCAAAATAAATGTAAAGAAGTATGTAAATTATAAACATACCTACGGCAGAACTTTCATCCATAACTTTATCCTCCTATAAGGAAACTGAGTGATATTAAAACATTATCTCATCTTTATAATATTTCTGTCAAGAAAGAATCTATAATCTGCCCTTTACCGGAGGGGCCATAAACTCTGGTCCTACAGGGTCTTTTATGGTCTCAGACAATATAGTATCTATCTCTTCAAATGCTCCATCATCCAAAGACCATCCGAAGATACTGTCTAATGGTTCAAGCTGAGAAGGCCGGCGTGCTCCCCATAGTGCAATATGTGAGTCTGCTTTGTCCAGCACCCAGCGCAGGGCTAGGTGTATTACCCGTTTATTGTAGTTTTTCTTTGCAAATTCGTCTAATTTTTGAACAGCATTTAAATATTGCTCGAACCTCGGGTGCTTAAACTTGGGGTCGACCTTTCTTATATCATCCCCTTCAAACGTCGTTTGAGGGGTCATCCTGCCGCTCAAGAGGCCCCGGCAAATTGCGCCGTAGAGCAGCATAGTAATCCCGTGTTCCTCGCAATAGGGGATTACTTCATCTTCTATACCGCGCTCAAATAAATTGTATGGGGGCTGAGATGTATGAATTGGGGCTATCTGACGGAAAATATTCTTATGCTCGATAGTATAGTTGCTAACCCCTATCGCCCTGATCTTCCCGCTTTTATGAAGCGCAAGCATGGCTTCGGCAGCTTCTTCAAAAGGGGTTTCGAAATCGGGCCAGTGTATCTGATATATATCAATATAATCCGTCTGCAGGCGTTCCAGGGAATCTTCAACTTCCTTGTAAATACGGGCCTTTGTGGAGTTTCGGTAAACTTTTCCGGATGTCCAGTCAAGTCCTGCTTTTGTGGCAATTATTATCTTATCTCTACCACCGTACTCGGAAACAGCTTTACCAACAATCTCTTCCGATCTGCCGAACCCATAGATTGCAGCCGTATCTATTAATGTAATCCCGTTATCCAGCGCTGCATGAATTGTCTCAATAGACTCTCTCTCTTCGCTCCCCCCCCAAAGCCAGCCCCCAATAGCCCATGCTCCCAATCCTATTCGGGATGATTCAATATCAGTTCCTTTTATCTTTATATACTCCATCTCATTCTCCATAATTTCAAATCACTCTTAAGACTTTGTTTCTATCATGTCTTTTAAAAGTTTCCTTACTTCCCGATATGATGGCAAGTTAAATCTGGCCTTGGTAGGGCCAAAACCGACTTTAATAGAATATGCCCACTCCGGAAGAACTTCATAAATATCTTCATCGGTCAAGTCATCTCCGACTGACAGTATGAAATCCCACTTCGCTTTAGACATCCAGCGCATAGTAGCTTTACCCTTGTTAACACCAGTATTTTTGACCTCAATCACTTTGTTCCCTTCCAATACCCCAACATCTAGATTGGCGGTAATGTGTAGAAGCACATCCTTAAGCTCCCCCACCCTAACTATAGATAAAGCAGGGTCTACTTTGCGGAAATGCCAAACAAGGGAGAAATCCTTTTCCTCAATAAATGATCCCGGTGTTCTATCTACAAATACTTCAAGTATCGGCCTAATCTCATCTTTCCATTCATCAGATAGCATTTCGAGGGTTTCCCAGGATTTTTTCTCCTTTATCCATACCCCGTGTTCCGCAACTAAACCGTTTGACACATTTGAAACCCACCTGTCCAATGTTTTCCTATCCCTTCCGCTTATTATTACAACTTCGTTATCGGAATTGCGAGATAAAGAGCCTAGTAAATCCTTTAGTTCACGATCAGGCTTCACTTTTTCAGGTCTTTCATTAAAAGGCATCAAGGTTCCGTCATAATCGAGCAAAAATAGCGACTTTTTGCTCCTTTTAAAACTTTCTAAAAGCTTATTCTTCCTGGATTGGGACAGGCTTTTTGAGATGAGTTGTTTCTGAACTTCTTTTATTTGGCTTATTCTATCCATAAAATCTTGCGCCCATCTCTTAACATCGTATCTCTCAAGCCTTCCCCGCATACTCTTCATCCTTCGTTTTTGCTCATCTATAGGCATTGTGATCGCTTTTTTGAGAGCATTCGAAGTTCCCTGCAAATCATTAGGATTAATAATTAATGCCTCTCCAAGCTCTTTCGCGGTACCGGCCATCTCTCCCAGGATAAGAACACCGTCTTCATTTTTCCTAGTGGCAACATACTCTTTTGCGACTAAATTCATACCGTCCCTGAGAGGAGTCAGAAAAAGCACATCAGCAATTGAGTAAAGAG
>Ga0209013_10001744_pt1 | contig 20001 bp, 13 predicted proteins | sample Cruoilmetagenom2_FD_187291 | JGI IMG/M metagenome (GOLD analysis project Ga0209013, IMG submission 187291) | Oil polluted marine microbial communities from Coal Oil Point, Santa Barbara, California, USA - Sample 2 (SPAdes) (version 2) | ecosystem: Environmental > Aquatic > Marine > Oil seeps ...
CGCAGGGCGCAGGGCGCAGGGCGCAGGGCGCAGGGCGCAGGGCGCAGGGCGCAGGGCGCAGGGCGCAGGGCGCAGGGCGCAGGGCGCACCGAAATCTTTGACTGGATTCCTGCGATGTCAACCCCAATCTGAATATTCTCGAGTATCTCAATAAGACCCGACACCTGAAGCCTTAACTCTGGGACCTGAGACCTGAAACCTGAGACCTGTCAGTTGACACCAACACCCGTCACCCGGTTTCCGTATACAATAAAGGACCCGGAGCGTCCCGAGGTGGGAGAAAGCCTGAAAATGCTGCGCAGTAGATGGATTCCAACACTGATCGTGATGCTCGCCGCCCTGCCCGCCGCGGCCGGCGAGCTCGTGCTGCCGGTCTTCGCCCATAATCTCGAGGGGCGCAACGGCGATCTCTGGAACTCCGAGATCTACCTCACCAACCCCGGCGACCAACCGGTCCAGGTGACGCTCGCGCGCCTCCTCCCCGGACGCATCACCAAGCCCACTCCGTGCGATCTCTTCATGCCTCCGACCCGCGTGGTACCTCCGCACTCGGCAGTAGTCTGGACCGCCTCCGGTCTCGCGACCGACCTCGGATGCGCCGAGGAAGTCCGGGGCGGATTGGTGCTCAGGGCCGACGGCCCGATCCACGTCACTAGCCGCCTGGTCAACGTGGCAGGCAGCGACGAAGAACAACCGACCGGGGTGCTTTCGGGGCGCGGTGAGGCAATCGAGGCGATCCCTATTGAGCAGCTTCCGGCCCCCGGAACCCACTTGCTGCCCGCCCTCATGTGGCACCGCAACCCCTGCGGCGAGGCCGAATTCGATACATTCATCGGCTTCGCCAACCCCGGCGGCGCTGTGGTCGAGGTCGTGCTCGACGTACCCCATGTGAGCGGGCGCGAGGCGGTGATCGACGGCCGCTCTGTCGTACTCCCCCACTTGCTTCAGATCCCGGCGGGGAGCTGGCGCCAGATCTGGCTCCGACCCGCGACGGAGGAGGACGCACCCTGCGGGAGCATCGAGAGCTTCCTGGTCAGCGTGGAGATCAACGCACCCCTGGCCCTTTACGCCTCGGTGATCGACCGACGCAGCGGCGATCCCCGGACCGCGAGGCCGGTCCGGCTGGCGCCCGACTAATCAGGTCGCAGGTCTCAGGGCGCACAGAGATCGTTGACTGTATTCCTGCGATGTCACGCTCTATCTGTAACTTCCGTGAATTCTTCAATCAAACCTGAGACTTGAAACCTGCGACCTGAATCCTGAGACCTGGGACCTGAGGCCTGGGGCCTGAAGCCTGTGAGACCTGAGACCTGAGACCTGGTTCAGTCCAACGGCAGCGATGACTGCCCGCGGGGCCGCTCGATCCACTCCAGCCGGAAGGCGCCTTCGCCGAGGCGAATCAGCTCGAAGTGAGGGGGCTGCTGCTTCTCCCACGGAATCAGGCCGTTGCGGGCGAAGAACGACTTGATTCCGGGCGAACGGAGCTCGGGTGAACCCCGCCAGAAGCTCTCCGTCAGAGGAACCGTCACCGGGTCGGTCTCGTCCGGCAGCTGTACGGTGACGGTGGTCCACTCGGGGCGGAACCACAGGCTCACCTTGGCCTCGAGGACCCGCAGGCCGTAGGAGCCATGTCCGTCGTGCCAGGCCGAGACAATCATTTCCCTCTCCGCTCTTTGTTTACGCCACCCGCCCGTCATCACCCAGGCAGATGCCCAGGTCGCGGGCGGTAAACACGGTGTCGCTGTCGAGCGGCACGGTCTTCAGGCGCTCCGTGGCCACCTCGAGGGGCACCGCCAGAACCTCCGGTGGGTCGAGAGCGACCATCACGCCGAACCGACCGTCGGCCACCATACGCACCGCGGCGGCGCCAAACCGGAGAGCCAGGAGGCGATCGAAGGTGGTGGGACCGCCTCCGCGCTGGAGATGGCCGAGGACCACCGTCCGCGTCTCCTTGCCGGTTCCCTCCTCGATCTGCCGCGCCACCTGCCTTCCGATACCACCGAGCAGGACTTCGCGCCCGGCCTCCTGCTCTTCGGCCACCATCTCCCCACCGCGAGGATGCGCCCCTTCGGCGACCACAACGATTGCGAAGCGCCGGCCATGGGCCTCGCGATCCAAAATCTTGTCGCACACCGCACCGATATCGTAGGGAATCTCTGGAATCAGCACCACGTCGGCGGTGGCCGAGACCCCCGAGTTGAGGGCGATCCAACCCGCGTACCGGCCCATCACCTCGACCACGAAGACCCGTTCATGGGCCTCGGCGGTGGAGTGCAGCCGGTCGATGGCCTCGGTAGCCACGGTCACCGCGGTGTCGAAACCGAAAGTCGCCACCGTCCCCGAGAGGTCGTTGTCGATCGTCTTGGGCACCCCCACGACGGGCATCCCCTTCTCCTCAAAACGGCTCGCGATGCGCATCGAACCATCGCCGCCGATGGCGATGAGAGCGTCGATCTTGAGCCGCCGGAAGTTCTCCATCACCTCGTCCGAACGGTCCATCAGGGTCTGCTCCCCCCCGGGGAGCTTTACCGGGTACTCGAAGGGGCTGTTTCGGTTGGTGGTGCCGAGAATGGTCCCTCCGAGGTGGGTGATGCCACGCACGGCGTCACGATCCAGCTGCACGATCTTGGAGGTGTCGAGCAGTCCCTCGTAACCTTTGCTGATCCCCAGCGCATCCCAGCCCCGGCGTAGCGACGACAGAACGATCGAACGAATGACGGCGTTGAGTCCGGGAGCGTCACCGCCCCCGGTGTTGATCGCGATCCTGCGGATCGGTTGGCCCATGTTCATAGCTCCTTGAACGCTCCGCGCCAGTGTACCTCGTCCCGCGTCGAAAAAAACGCCCTTCCGCGGTTCGGCGGAAGGGCGTTATGTGCCTGTTAGGTTGAATCGGCCTGTCGCTGCTATCCGAGCATCTCGTCGACCTCGCCGCAGGTCTTGCGCACCGCGGCGATGGACTTGGCGAAGGCCTCCTTCTCGTTGTCGGTGAGGTCGAGCTCGATGATCTGCTCAACGCCGTTCTTGCCTATGATTGCCGGCACGCCGACAAAGGCGCCGTCGACCCCGTACTCGCCCTCGAGCTTGGCGCACACCGGAATGATCTTGCGCTTGTCGAAGATGATCGCCTCGGCCATCTCGAGCGCCGACCATGCCGGCGAGGCGAATGCCGAGCCGAATCCGAGCAGGCCGACGACCTCGCCGCCCGCCTTCCGGGTGCGGGTTTCGATGGCGAGAAGGGTCTCCTCGTCGAGGAACTTGGTCACCGGGATGCCGCCAACCAGACAGGAAGACCGCACCGGGACCATGGTGTCCCCGTGCCCGCCGAGCACCATCGCGCTGACGTTTTCGACCGAGACATTGGCGGCCTCGGCCACGAAGTAGCAATAGCGGCCTGAGTCGAGCACGCCGGCCATTCCCATGAGCTTGTTCTTGGGCGGAGTGAGGCGCTGATCGAGGGTGTAAACAATGGCGTCGAGTGGATTAGCGACCGAAATAATGGTGGCGTCGGGGCACTCCGCCTTGATCCCGTCCGCGACCGAGCTTGTGACCTTGAGGTTGATGCTCAGAAGCTCCTCACGGGAGGGAAAGGTCCCGTCCGGGCGGGCCTTGCGCGGCACACCGGCGGTGTTGATGATGAGATCCGCTCCCGCCAATGCCGAGTAGTCCTTGGAGCCCTCCAGGCGAACATCGCTGCGAATCGTCGGCAGACCTTCGGCGATGTCGAGGCACTTGCCCTTCGCAACCGACTGTTTCCGAGACGTCTCCTGGCGCTCCTCGGGGTCATCAGGATTGACGAAGGGCGCCGGGTCGGAGAGGCCCACCTCCCGCGCGAGCCGCCGTCGGGCGATCTCCTGAACCAAGACCCCGCCGATAAACCCACCACCGATGACACCAATCTTGTTGAGCATCTGATCCTCCTTTGGCTCCCACCGCCAACTCCCGGGAAAACCAGCCCGAGAGCCTCCGGCAGGAGGTGTGAAAAAATGCACGAGTCATTCGCGCAAACGAGAGGATACCACTTTGAGCACAGCTTGTGGAGAGGAGAATTGCCCTGAAAAATGCGCTCAAATCAGCACATATCAGCTTTCGTCGTCCTCGCGCTTTCCGAGAAGAAGGTCGAGGCCCGCGTCGAGGACCGAACCTCCCCTGCGGGCCAGCTCCTCACCGGCCTTCCCGAGTACCTCCCCGGTGACCGTTGAGGCCAACGCATCGGAAAGCCCCTGCCGCACCTGTTCGCGAAACTGGGGCAACAGCCCCTCGGCGGCATCGCTCAATCCGCATTCGACCTCAGAGCGGAACCTCGGAAGAAGCTCCTCCCCCCCCTGCTCCATCCCGAGCGCCACCTCTTCGCGAAGACGCGGGAGCGCCTCCCCGATCGAGGCCTCTACGGCCCCCGCGACCTTGGCCGCAACCACATCACCAGCCGTGCCGACTTGATCCAGAATGCGCGATCGCAGAAAACGGTCCGCCACCAACGCCAGGAGTGCCGTCGTACACAACGCGGACAGCACGGCCGTGCCCACCACCAACAACATGATCGCGATCCAGGACATTATCGAGTCCTCCTCGGGCCCATTCTCCCACGCTCCGGCTTCCTGCCGGATCGCTCAATCTTCGACGCCGGCAAACCAATCGGCCAACCGTTCCATGCCTTCTTCTATCGAGACCGCCGGCTCGTAGCCGAGGTCCCGCCGCGCGGCCGTGATGTCGTACCAATGGGACGAGCCGAGGTGGTGGGCGATGATCCTGGTCATCCGAGGCTCACCGCGCAGGGGCAAGACACGGTAGGCCGTCTCGAGGACCGCACCGGCCGCCAGCGCCACGCCCTTCGGAACCGACCGTTCGACCGGCGGTAAACCGGCTGCGCCGAGGATTCCGTTGATGATCTCCTTGATCGGCCGGGGATCACCGTTGGTGATGAAGTAGGGGCGACCCGCACAGGGTGAACCGGGAGCAAGCCGCTCGCAGGCCAGGAGATGAGCCGACGCGGCGTTGTCGATGTAGACGGTGTCCACCAGATTGGCGCCATCACCGACAAATCGGAGCTCTCCGGCCTGCGCGCGGGCCACGATCTGGGGCACCAGATTGGTGTCCCCTGGGCCCCAGATGAGGTGCGGGCGAAGCGCCACTGTCGCCAGCTCCGGTGAGTTAGCTGCCAGCACCGCCTTTTCGGCCATAGCCTTGGTCGCCGGGTAGGCCGCGTCGTAGTGCTCGGGGTACGGGACCGACTCATCAACGCCCTCGAGGTCGCCGCGCCCGTGAATCACGCTCGGCGAGCTCGTGAACACCAGCTTGGGCGTGCCGTGCCTCCTCATGGCCGCGAGCACGTTGTCGGTGCCTTTGATGTTCACCAACCGGAACGGTTCGTGGGGCCCCCACATGTCGACCTTCGCCGCCACGTGGAAGACAACATCCATCCCCCGAACGGCGTGGTTTACGGCATCGGGATCGGCGATGTCTCCCTGCACCTGTTCCGCGCCAAGATGGTCGAGATCGGGATAGCGTCCGCGATGAAACGTGCGCACCTGATCCCCGCGGTCGAGCAGACGCCGCACGATCGCCTTACCCAGGAAGCCTCCTCCGCCGGTGACCAGTGCTCGCATCATGATGCGACCCGCTTGTCGGCCCATCGGCCAAGGGCGGCACGGTCGATCTTTGCGTTGTGGCGGATGTCCACCGGGAATCCGGGGTGGAAGAGCACAGTCCGGATCGATCGCGTGTGCTCGAATCCGCCGCCCAGATCGAGGAGCTCCTGTCGGATACGCTCTCGTTGCCCGCGCCGCGGGCCCTTTTCCAGCTCGACGCACAGAACGGGCAGCTTTGCTCCCTCGAGCCCCACCCCCACCAGTGCCGTCCGGAAGACCTGCGAATGGGTATTGAAGACTGCCTCGCAGGGCAGGGTGAAGAGGACGCCGTCTTTCGTCTCGACGCGATGCGCCTTACGCCCGCAGAACCAGAGCCGGCGCCCCTCGTCGAAGTACCCGAGATCGCCCATGCGGTGGCGCACGCCGGCCCCGTCCGCTATCTTCCCGAGCCGGTTGTGTTCCACCGCGTTGAAGTACTCCCGCGACACTTGCGGACCCTTGACGACGATCTCCCCCACCTCCCCGCCAGGCACCTTCAGCTCCTCGTTCCAGTGGTTTATCGGTTCCTCGGAAATGCCGATCACCGCCGCCTCGATCGACTCTACCGGCCGGCCGACGCAGGTGCCGGCGCCGCGGTCGGTCGCATTGCGAGTCTCGCCGAGGATTTCTCGGCTCGATATGGTGGCCACCGGCAGCGACTCGGTCGCCCCATACGGTGTGTGGATGGCCGCACCATCGGGCAGCATGGATTGGAAGCGCTCAATCACCTGCGGCGACACCGGGGCGCCCGCCGAGATCACCCGCCGCAGCGTAGGCAGCATGACGCCCCGCGCGGCGCCCCACCGCCCAACCGTGTCGAGCAGGGCCGGCGACCCGAACATGGTGGTCACCCCGTACTCCTGGATCGGACCGATGATCTTCCGGGGATCGACCCGTGCCGGACGCGTCGGATCCATCTCGGGGACAACCGTCGTCATACCCATGGCCGGGTCGAAGAGGGCGAAGAGTGGAAAGGTGGGGAGATTCACCTCTCCCGGTTCGATGCCGTATGCGCTGCGGATCGCCTCGACCTGGGCAGCAAAGGTCCCGTGACGGTAGACCACTCCCTTCGGCGGTCCCGTGCTCCCCGACGTGAAGACGATCGCCGCCATGTCGTCGGCATTAGCGGCGCCAACGGGCGCAGGCCCCGAGCTCCCCAGCGCCTCGACTTGAGGCAGGGTGTGGCCACCCCAAAACAGGCGCCGGCCCACGGTGACCGAGGTCCGCACTGTCGCCCGCGCCCAACCCAGCAGAACCCGCGCCGCATGCGCCCTGGTCACGCCAATGAAGGCCGCGGGCTCGGCGTTGCCAAGGCATGATTTGAGGTGTTTCAGGCCGATCCCGGGATCCACGAGAACCGGCACCGCGCCGGCCTTGAAGAGGGCGAATGCCAGGGCGAAGAGGTCGAGACCTGGAGGCACCATCAGCACCGTGCGCACCCCGCGGCCGATTCCCACGGTTTTGAGACCGCGGGCGATGCGGTTCGAGCGCTCGTCCAACTCGCGGTAGGTCAGCCGTCCTCCCCGTCGTCCCCAGGGGCAGACGATGGCGGTAGCCTCGGGCTGCCGCGCCGCCATCTCCGGCAGGAAATCAGCGATGTTGGCCCTCTCGGTCATAAGCCGATCAGCCCCGAGTTTGTACCACAACGACCCGAAGGCCACCTACTCACCCAAGACGCCCGCAGATGACGCAGATAGACGCAGATGTTCCCTTCGATTGGCGAGGCCTGCGCTCTCAGAGTGCAGGCCGGAGGACAAGGCAACGGTGACGATCGCTGGCGATCGGAGCCGTTGCCTTGTCCTCCGGTCCCCGGCCGTCGTCCGACGGCCGGGACCTCGCCACGCGGTGAATGCTCTTCCGCTATCTGCGTGATCTGCGTGATCTGCGGGTATTTGGGGTGAACGGGCTTTGCGCCTTTGCGACTTCGCGCCTTTGTGTTAAGAACCGGTCGGGTGGCATTTTGGTTCAATCCGAGCTCCGCTCAAGCTAATCGGTGATGAATCGGCGGATGAGGGGGATGATCTCCTCCGATGCATCCTCCAGGATCCAGTGCCCGCAATCAGCGAATCGATGCACCTCGGCCTCGGGATAGATCCGCTCCCACTCCGCGAGAAAGTGATGGTCGAAGACAAAGTCCTTGCCCCCCCAGCACATGAGCACCGGGCGGTTGGCAAAAACACCGAGGCGCTCATGGGTGTCCGAGACGATGTCATAGCCCGGATCTCCGGACTGCAGGGGGATATCCCGGACAAAGCGAAGAGTTGCGATGCGGTCGGACCAGCTGTCATAGGGAGCACAGTAGGCGTCCCGCACCTCCTTCGAAAGTGCCTTGCGGGTGCAAGCAAAATGGGTGGCGCCGCGGCTGAAGGCGTTCAACCCGCGCACCAGGAACGAGCCGAGGGGCGTGTTGCGCACCATCCACAGCTGCCAGGGAAGCGCCTTGCTCTTCGGCAGGTGGAAGGCTGCGGTGTTGAGGATCACCAGGCGCCGGATCCGCTCGGGATTCCGAACCGCCCAGCCGAGCCCGATCATGCCGCCCCAGTCGTGGACCACCAGGTTGATATCCTCGAGTTCAAGTCGGTCCATGAGGGCGGAGAAGTCCTCGATTCGCCGTTCAAGCGTGTAGTCGTAAACGTCGTCACCGGGCTTGTCGGAGTAGCCGCAGCCCATGTGGTCCGGCACCACGACTCGATGGCTGTCGCGTAGCCCCTTCACCAATTCACGGTAGTAGAAGGACCAGGTCGGGTTGCCGTGCACCGCGACCACCGGCTCGCCATCGCCCTCGTCGAGATAGTGGAGCCGGATATCTTCGAGGTCGAGCCAATGCCTGACGAACGGAAAAAGGTGCTCTGGAATCTCTTTCATTCGTTATCCAGCGATTTGCGTCAGCAAATCGCTACCACACGACCTCGGCCATCGTGCAGTTCAAACCGCTGCCGATGCCCATCAGGGCGATACGATGCCCGATCTCGAGCCTCCCCGTCTCCTGGAGCTTGGAGAGCACGATGGGAACGCCCGCCGGGCCGATGTTGCCGAACTCGGGATAGACCCGGAATACCTTGCGCAGATCGATGCCGAGAAGACCCGCGAACTGCTCGGTGTGCACCTTGCTCACCTGGTGGAAGACAAAATGGTCGATGGTGTCGGCGGTCCAACCGAGTGCCATCGCCGCATTCCCCCAGGTACGGAGCGCGAGCTCCAGGCCGGCAATGAGAAGCTCCTTGGTGCGAGTCACCATTTGGTCGATGTTGCCGGCACACAGACCACAGTGCTGGGTCGCGGCGAGATTGACGCTGCCTTTGAACGGATGCCCCTCGGGGGCAAGGTCCGATCGGGCCAGCACCATCGCCGCGGCGCCGGATCCAAGGGTCAGGGATGCGAAGTTCTCGCGGAAGGTAGGCTCGTCCACCTTCGAATCGAGCAGGCGGTCGATGGTCGTTTCGGTGATCTGGCGGCTGGTCTCGCCGTCGACCAGGATGGCGTAGTCCACCTGCCCGCGTTCGATCATGTTGCCCACCATGTCCATGCCGTTGACAAATCCCAGGCAAGCATTCCCGAGGTCGAAGTTCATACAGGTCTCAGGAAGACCGAGCCGGTTGTGCACGATGCAGGCGGTGGAGGGCTCGAGGTAATCCCGGCAAACCGAGGTATTGATGAGAATGCCCACTTTCGAGCGGTCAACCCCGGCGGAATCGAGTGCCTTCTCCCCGGCCATCGTCGCCACCTCGCTGGGCATCACGCCCTCGTCCCAGAACCGCCGCTCCATGATCCCTGACAGATCGCGTAGCAGGTCCGAACGCACTCCCAACCGCTGCATTGTCGGGGCGAGCTGCTGCTCGATCTCCTCCGAACGCATCCGATGCGGCGCATCGACGTGCGCCACACTGAGAATCGATACATTTTCGAACTTCATCGCCACTCCCTCACCTCCACGGTCCACAGGCGCATCTCTCCGGAACCGGGCAGCACACTTTTTTGCGGGGCAAAGATTACCACCGCCTCATCGAGCAAGAAAGACGCAACGCGGCATTGATCAAATCCTCAGGTCCGCCCAGGACCGCCCTCGCCAAATGATGGCGAAAACCAGCGCCTGCAAGAGCCTGTGCGTCACCTGCGCCACCCACACCGCCGTCAGCCCCAGCCCGAGGACCGGGCCCAACAGGTAGGCAGCCGGGAGAAAGAGCCCCCACTGCAGACTCACCGAGACGATCATCACGCTACGGCTGGCGCCGGCCCCCAGGAGGGCGTTGAGCAGCACAGTGCCCAAGGTGTCGAGGAACATCGACGCGCCGACCAGGCGCAACGGGAATCGGGCGAGCCCGAGCGTCTCGGGATCGTGGAGGAAGATGCCAAGGATCAGATCGGGCGCCACGACCCCGAGCATGGAGATCAACCCCACGACGATCATCGCCAGGCGACTCACATCCCAACCCCAGCGCGCGGCATCATCCGGATCGCCTCGGCCCAAAGCCTGGCCCACGAAGGACGCCGCCGCGAGGCCAAAGCCGACGCCCGGGAGAATCGCCACCAGCAGGAGCTGGACGAGGACGTTTGAGGCTGCGAGTTCCAGGGTTCCGATCTTACCGATGATCCAGAAAAAGGCCGTCAAACCGGAGGCGAAGAAAAAGCTCTGCAGCCCGGCCGGCACCGACAACCGGACCATGGATGCCATGGTCTGGTGATTGACCAGGCGCTTGAGGAAGCCCGACCCCCGCGCGTGACGAAGAGCGAGGTAGATGTAAATGGCGGTACCGAGATAGCTGGCGATGGCGGTTCCCACCCCGGCGCCGGTGCAGCCAAGCGCGGGGAGGCCAAGGTGGCCGAAGATCAGTAGCCAATTGAGGATCACGTTGCACAGGTGCATGATCACCAGGGTCTGCAGGTACCGTCGCGACTGGTTGATTCCGTTCCAGAATCCTCGGAAGGCGAAGTTCATGCCGACCGCGGTCATCGCAACCAGCCGGGCGCGAAGGTAGGGAACCCCCAGCGCCACGACCTGGGGATCGTCCACCAGCATTGGGAAGAGCCGGTCGGCGACCACAATCAAGATGATCGACCAGGGGACTGCGACCACCAGGGCAATGAGCAGCCCGGCATTGAGTGGGCTGGCGGTCTCCGTCCGACGCCCCTCTCCGAGACGACGTGCGGCAATGGCCTGCACCCCGGCCGAAAGACCCATGATGAAGGCCATCGCCATGAAATTGGCGAAGCTCCCCATACCCACGGCGGCAAGGGACGCCGCTCCCAGGGTCCCGACCATCGCGGTATCCACCAGGTTCAGCACGTTCTGCGACGCCATGCCGCCGATGATCGGCAGAGCAAGCGAGAGGATGCGGCGGCGGCGGTCCGGGGTCAGCACGGCACGTAGAGTAACTGGTCTTCCCCGTCCAGCCCGCGTTTCTCACCAGGTTTCCTCGCGAGGGCGGTGAGGCGCCGCGCACAGTGGGGTTTTCGACCAGGAGGCCCGGCCGGAGCCCCCAGTGCCGCCCGCCGATGGGGCTCGTGAGCCGAGGTCGAGGTGCGAGGAGGAAGTCGATGCCTGGCATCGTCGACGACGAGCAACGAAGAGATCGGCCACGACCCCCACCGGCCCGAAGGGTTGCGGCGGCATGGCCCCGTCTTCGTCGTTGCCGCTCCTCAGCGATGGAGGTACATCGCCGTCGTAGCGGCCCCTGGAATCCGGGGCCATGGCGCTCGCAACGGACGACGCTGGGGGCTTCGGCCGGGCCTCGTGGGCGCGGAGGCGTATCTGACAATACGTCGAGCACCCCGAGCCGAGAAAACACCGCTGGGTGGAGTGCTTCGCCGGCCGCAGCGGGAAGCTGGTGAGATACGCGTTAGCCCAAGTTGACAGCAACACAACGCTTGCCTAGGCTGTTGTCACACGAGGAGCAGCGGAAAAAAGTGGCGATTCCATTCGAGCAGCTCGAGGGCAAGTACGAGATTCTCGAAAAGATCCGAGAAGGCGGGATGGGGTCCGTCTATAAGGTCCGTCACCGCCTGCTCGACGAGGTGCGGGTCATCAAGGTGATGCGGCCACACCTCGCCGACGATGAGGTCCTGCGGGCGAGATTTCTCCGTGAGGCCAAGGTTGCCATCCGCCTTCGCCATCGAAACCTCGCCCAGATCTACGACTTCACGATGGACGACAGCGGCTACGCCTACCTCGTCATGGAATACATCGACGGGCTCAACCTCCAGGAGATCGGCAAGGTCCTCGATCCCCCGTTCATTGGGCTCGCGCTCGAGATCGCCCGCCAGAGCCTCGACGCCCTCGGTTATCTCCATCGCAAGCGCATCATCCACCGCGACGTGTCCCCCGACAATATTCTGGTGACCCGGGACGATGAAGGTGCGTTCCTAGTGAAGCTCATCGACCTCGGCATCGCCAAGGTTTCCGAGGGGGACGAGCACCTAACCTCGGCAGGCACCTTCCTCGGCAAGGTTCGGTACTCCTCTCCCGAGCATTTCCGCACGCACGAGGGACCGGAGGTGACTCCCCGCAGCGACATCTACTCGTTCGGTGTGGTGCTGTACGAGCTTCTTACCGGTACCTACCCGATCAAGGGTACGAGCATCGCCTCGTTGATAGCGGGCCACATGGTGCACCCTCCCCTCGACTTTGCAGACTCGGACCCCGACGGCACCCTACCCGAGGCTCTTCGCGCCAACGTGTTCAGGGCCCTTCAGAAGAAACCGGAGGATCGATTTCCGACGGCAAAGGCATTTTACGAAGCTCTCGTGCCATTTGCCGGCGACTACCCGATGGAAGACGACCAGCTTCGCGCCATCTTCGAGATTCCTTCGCTCGCCACCCGAAAAATCGAGACCGTCAAACCCGGAAGCAGCCAGAGCCGTATCGACCAGAGCTTCGGGATCTCGACCACACCAGCCCCGGGTGAAAGGCCGGGGACCGAACCGAACTTCGAGACCTCGGGGACCATCGAAACCGGCGAAACCCCGCCTCCCGACAGCGAGGAGTCGGGCGAGGCGCGCCAGGCGCAGCTTCGGGCCCTTCTCCTCGGCGCCGGAAAGCTCGTCGAGGCCCACCATTACGACGAGGCGCGTCTTCAGCTGGCCGCGGTCCTCGATATCGACCCGGGCAACGACGAGGCGACCGCGCTGCTTGAAGCCGTGAACGCTGCCGACGTCAAACTCCAGCAGAGGTTGAAGGAAATCGAGGACGCCGCCTCCGCGGTCTCGACCCACATCGGAAAACGTAACGCCGACGAAGCGGAGCGCGCCCTCATCCTCGCTCACAAGCTGTTCGGTAACGAGCAGGCCTTTGAAGGCCTTTCTGATGAGATCGAGGAGCTGCGCCACCGGCTTCTCACCGAAAAGGTCGATCAGCTGCTCACTCAGGCGAGGGCGCACATGGAGAGCTCCGAGTTCGCGGGCGCGATCACCGCCCTCGAAGAGGCCCACTCGCTGGCGCCGGATGAGGACAAGACCGCCGATCTGCTCGTGGCGGCACGCGAGGGACTGAGACTGCAGGAGGAGGCGCGCCGCCGCCAGGCGGCCATCGACGACGCGACCCTCAAGGTGGACCGGTTGATCCTGGCCGGCCGCCTGGAGTCCGCTTTGAGGGCCATCGAAACCGCAGAGGAAGAGCTCGGCGAGTTCGACGAGGCGAGCAAGTTGCAGGCGCGTGTCGAAAACGACTTGAGCTCGAGGGAGAGGTTGGGAGATCAGGCCCGGTCCGCGATCGAGAAGGCCGGGGCACTGGCTTCCGACGGCCTCTTCGCAGACGCCCAAACGGCGCTCGACGAGGCGCGTGAGCTAGAGGAGGATTACCCCGAGATTACCGATATGATCGCTCGAGCGCAGCGGGACATCCAAAAAAATATCGAAGACCACCGGCGCGGCCTTGCCATTGCCGAGGTCACGCAAAGTGTCGAGCGGCACATCGATGATCGTGACCTCGACGAGGCGCGACGCGAGCTCAAGGTGGCCGAGCGTCTTTACGGAAGCGTCGATGCGCTCTCTGAGCTGAGCGATCGAATCGACAAGTGCGAGCGGGAAGTGCGGCGCGAGGAGGTCGAGGATCTCGTGCACCGGGCCCTGGAAAAAGACCGGCCATTCGAGGAGATCATCGCCGATCTCGAGTCCTTGATGGAGCGTGACCCGGGTAATCCAAAGGTCCTCAGGATCCTTGCCGAAACCCGAACGGCCCAACAGCAGATTCAGGAGGAACGGCGCGCGGAACAGATCGAGGGTGCGATGGTCGAGATCGATCGCCTGATTGGAGCCGGAAAGCCCGAGGAGGCGCTCGCAGGCTTGGAAGAGGTGGTCGCCAGGCTCGGTGACTTCCGCGAGGCCCAGAGCCTGCGCCGTTTGCTGCTGGGGCGTAAAGACAACAATCACTGACTCCCCCGTTCCACCGTGCCACGATTATCGTTGTGACACAGCGGTGATACACTTGAACGATGAGCATGGTCAGGAAACGCTGCCGGCGTATAGCCTCTCAGGAGGCGAGCGCGTCGGGAAGAGTTCGTCGCGATGGGCTGGCATAACTCCTGGATCGAGAGGCTCCGCACCGGCCTGCCGCAGCCCGGACCGGAAGCCGCCGCGGAGGACGGCCGCCGGGAAATCTTCATCTGCTCCCGGGACTCCGAACTGAGTGACGAGCTGATGAGCCTGCTCGCCGATCGCGGCCATCACTGCACGCTCCACCGCAACCCCTGGGCCGCGCGCACCGCCGCTCGACGCAGCCTACCTGACCTGGTGGCCATCGACTGGCGCCTCGGAGAGCAGGCTGCGACCAAGCTCGCGTCCGCGCTAATCAAGACGAACGAAGATCACCTCTGCTCCATTCTCGCCCTGGTTCCCGCTGACCAGCCGGATCACCTGAGAACGATCCTCGAGCTTGGCGTCAGCGATTTCCTGACCCTGCCGCTCGATGACAACCAGCTGAAGACTCGATTGAGCCTTATCGAGACCCGCCTGCGGGAGCTCGACCAGATGCGGGTCCTCCAGGAGGACCTCCACAGGGACTACCAGCGATTCCTCATCGCAGCGGGAGGCCTCGGCGACGGCGTTTGGGATCTGGACCTCGCCACGAAGACCGTCCACTACTCCGATCGGTGGAAAGCGATGCTCGGTTACCGATCGGAAGAAATCGGCGACTCTCTCGACGAGTGGTTTGACCGCGTCCATCCTGAGGACCTCAGCCACCTGCGCGCAGTCATCGACGCCAGCATGGAAGGTGAGATCAACGCTCTCGATCAACGCTTCCGCATCCATCACCAGGATGGTCAGTACCGCTGGATGCTGACTCGCGCCGAGGTCGTGGAGGACTCAGGCGGTACGGCAATCCGAATCGTCGGGCGCCAGACCGACATCGACGAGCAAGAGAGTGCCGGAAACGAGATGCGCTCAACCGGCCTCCAGGACCCGCTCACCAGGTTGCCGAACCGCACCGTTCTGATGGACCGACTTCGTCACGCCTTCGCTCGCGCCAGACGGGACCCGGAGCACAGCTTCGCCGTCCTTTTCTTCGACCTCGACCGGTTTAAGAACGTCAACGACAGCCTCGGCCATCTCACCGGAGACCAGCTCCTGCGAGCCATCGCGGAGCGGGTCGAAAAGGCCTGCCGCCCCAGTGACACCGTCGCGCGCTTCGGAGGCGACGAGTTTGTGATCGTGGTGGAAGATATTACGGACGCTCGTGGAGCGACGGCGGCCGCGGAACGCATTCAGAACGAGTTCCGCACCCCCTTCGACCTCAACGGCAACGAGGTCTTCGCCAGCATCAGCATCGGCATCGCCCTCTGGAACCCGAGCTACAAGGGCCCCGAGGAACTGCTGCGCGACTCCGACACCGCCATGTATCGAGCCAAGGCCATGGGCCGCAACAGCTTCGCGGTCTTCGACGATGAGATGCACCAGGAGGTTGTGGCGACGCTGCGCCTCGAGAACGACCTGCGGCGAGCGCTGGCCCGAAGTGAGTTTCGGGTCTACTACCAGCCGATCATGTCCTTCGGCGACGGCCGCATTGCCGGGTTCGAAGCCCTGGTTCGCTGGCAGCATCCGGAGCGTGGTCTTCTCCTCCCCGGGAACTTCATCCCCGTCGCGGAGGAGATGGGCACGATCATCCAGATTGACCGCTGGGTTGCCGAGGAGGCCTGTCGTCAACTTCGAGCCTGGCGGGGCCAATTTCACCACCACAAGGCACTCACCATTGCCGTCAACCTCTCCACAACTCAGCTCCTGCGCCCGGATGTGGTGTCGCAGATCGACCTCATCCTTCGCAACAGCGGACTCTACGGACAGAGCCTCAAGCTCGAGGTCACCGAGAGCGTGCTGGTGGAAAACGCCCAGTACGCCACCGCGATGCTGGAGGAGCTGCGCGCCCTTGACATCGGTATCAGCATCGACGATTTCGGAACCGGCTACTCCTCCCTCGCATATCTGCGCCGCTTCCAGATCGACACCCTGAAGATCGACTACTCTTTCGTGTCGCGGATGCTCGAGGATGAGGAGAGCGCCGAGATCGTTCGCACGATCGTCACCCTGGCCAAGAATCTCAGCAAGGACACCGTCGCGGAAGGTGTGGAAACCCGTTCCCAGTTCGAGGCTCTCCGCGAGCTCGAGGTGGACATGTTGCAGGGTTACTTCATCGCGCCCCCTCTCCCGGCCGACGTTGCCGAGAGCCTCCTTGAACGCACCGATGGAGCGCCGAACCACCTCGAAAAGATCCTCAGCGACCGTCTCCGCGGCGGAGAGGGCGAGACCGGAGCAGGAGTCCAGGCCTCAGCCTCCGAGCCGGCGGGTTAGCCCGCACCAGGAGCCAAGCGACATCTTCGACAAGCTCATTCATTGAAAATGAAACAGAGTCGCATTTTTGATTGTTCTCTTGATGGACCGTCGATCGTGGGCGGCAATAATCCCCCGAGGTGACCATGAGCAACGAGAAAGCGGGATCCGAGAACCTACCCGATCCTGAGGCGATGGAAACTCAGGAGTGGCTGGATTCACTCGAGTGGGTCATCGAAAACGGCGGCCCCGAGCGCGGGTGGCGACTGCTCGAGGATCTTCAGATATACGCCCGTAGAAAAGGCGTCAGCATTCCGTTTTCGGCCAATACCCCATACATCAACACCATTCCCGCCAATGAGGAACCCCCCTACCCCGGGAGCCGTGAGATCGAGCGGCGAATCAAGAGCCTCATCCGCTGGAACGCCATGGCCATGGTGGTCAGAGCGAACCTCGAGGAGGACGGCGTCGGCGGCCACATTTCGACCTACGCCTCCGCGGCCACCCTTTACGAGGTGGCTTTCAACCACTTTCTCCACGGCAAGGGAGAACACTACGACGGCGATCAAGTCTTCTTTCAGGGGCACGCCTCGCCGGGAATCTACGCCCGTGCCTTTCTCGAGGGAAGGTTGAGCGAGGAGCAACTCAAGAATTTCCGCCGCGAGCTCCGCGGCGGGCGCGGCGGCGGCCTTTCGTCCTACCCGCACCCCTGGCTGATGCCTGATTTCTGGGAGTTTCCAACAGTCTCCATGGGCCTGGCGTCGATCATGGCCATTTATCAGGCACGATTCAATCGCTATCTCGAGGACCGTGGTCTTCACCCGAGGTCGAATCACAAGGTCTGGGCGTTCCTCGGAGACGGCGAAACCGACGAGCCGGAGTCACTGGGAGCGATCACCCTCGCCGCCCGGGAGAAGCTCGACAATCTCATCTTCGTCGTCAACTGCAACCTTCAGCGTTTGGACGGGCCCGTACGAGGCAACGGCAAGATCATCCAGGAGCTCGAAGCCGCCTTCCGCGGCGCCGGCTGGAACGTCATCAAGGTAATCTGGGGCGAAGACTGGGACCCTCTGCTCGCCAAGGACACCGACGGCCTCCTCGTCCGGCGCATGGGTGAGTCTGTAGATGGCGAGAGCCAAAAGTACTCGACATCCTCAGGAGCATACGTGCGAGAGCACTTCTTCGGTAAGTATCCGCAGCTCACCGAGATGGTGGCCGGGCTGTCGGACGAGCAGCTGCGCCGCTTGCGTCTCGGCGGGCACGATCCCAAGAAGGTCTATGCCGCCTTTGACCAAGCTGTTGAGCACCGTGGCTCGCCGACCGTCATCCTTGCCCGCACCATCAAGGGCTACGGCCTCGGAGAAGCCGGCGAAGGACGCAATATCACCCACCAGCAGAAGAAGCTCAATCAGGACGAATTGATCGAGTTTCGGACGCGGTTCGGTATTCCGCTCTCCGATGAGGAGGCCCGCGCCGCCACCTTCTACCGGCCGCCGGAGAACAGCCCCGAGCTGATTTACCTGCACGAGCACCGCGCCGAGCTCGGCGGCCCCGTGCCCACACGGGGGGTGCGTTGCGAGCCGCTGCCGATGCCACCCGACTCCCTCTTCGAGGAGTTCGCAGCCGGATCGGGCGAGCGCGAGATTTCGACCACCATGGCTTTCGTGCGCATCCTCACCAAGCTCCTGAAGGACAAGCAGATCGGCAAGCTGGTGGTGCCGATCATTCCCGACGAGGCACGCACCTTCGGCATGGAGTCCCTGTTTCGCCAGATCGGCATCTACTCGCACGCCGGGCAGCTCTACGAACCGGTCGATGCCAACACCCTGATGTACTACCACGAAGCCAAGGATGGGCAGCTCCTCGAGGAGGGGATCACCGAAGCCGGCTCCATGAGCTCATTCATCGCGGCCGGGTGCGCGCACGCCACCCACGGCATCAACACCATCCCCTTCTTCGTCTTCTACTCGATGTTCGGAATGCAGCGCATCGGTGATCTGGTGTGGGCCGCCGGGGACATGCGAACCCGCGGGTTCATGATCGGCGGCACAGCCGGCCGCACCACCCTCAACGGGGAGGGGCTCCAGCACCAGGACGGCAATTCACAGCTCCTCGCCTACCCGGTTCCCAACCTCAAGGCCTACGATCCAGCCTTCGCCTTCGAGCTGGCGGCGATCATCCGCGACGGCATCCGGCGCATGTTCGTCGAGCAGGAAGACATCTTCTACTACATCACGGTCGAGAATGAACCCTATCCGATGCCGGCCCAACCAGAGGGCAATGAAGAAGGCATCCTGCGTGGCATGTACCGCTTCCGGTCGTCCGGCGACGAAGGCGACGGCCCCCGCGCCCACCTCTTCGGCAGCGGCGCGATCCTCAACGAGGCGCTGCGCGCCCAGGAGATTCTTGGCAAACGATTCAACGTCGCCGCCGACGTGTGGAGCATCACCAGCTTCAAGGAGCTGTACGCTGACGGCACGGCCTGCGACCGCTGGAACCGGCTCCACCGCGACGAGGAACACCGTACGCCGTGGATCCGACGGTGTCTTGACGGAACTGACGGCGTGTACGTCGTCGCATCGGACTATGTCAAGGCCCTCCCCTACTCCGTCGGTAAGTGGTTTCCAAAACCACCCGTGGCCCTCGGCACCGACGGCTTCGGCCGCTCGGAGAGCCGCGCCGCGCTGCGCCGGTTCTTCGAGGTCGACGCCGAGCACATCGTGGTGGCCACCCTCGGCGCGCTGGCCGGTGAGGGCAAAGTCGATCGCGAGGTGGTCGCAACCGCGATATCTGAGTTCGGGATCGATCCCGACGCTCCCAACCCGGTGACGGTCTGATGTCTATTACCATCACGCTTCCGGAGCTCGGAGAGGGTGTCGACAGCGTAGACGTCGTCACGGTCCTGGTTGCGGTCGGCGATCGGATCGAAGAAGAACAGAGTTTGATCGAGGTCGAGACCGACAAGGCTTCCGTCGAGGTGCCCTCCACCGCAGCCGGCACGGTGACCGAGGTTCACGTATCACCGGGCGATGTCCTCGGCGAGGCCGCGTCGATCATTACCCTCGAACCGGCCGAAGATCGGGCCGACGCCTCTCCTCTCGTGCCCGAGCTCGACCCCGTGCCCGTTCCCGAACCCCCGCCCGAGGAAAATGAGGAGACCGTCAGGCCCGTATCCGTTCAAGGTCCAACCGAAGAGCCCTTCCCCGCAGCCCTGGCCCCACCTCCGCCCGCCCCGCTCCATGACGGCAAGAAATCCATCCCCGCAGCCCCTACCGTGCGCCGTTTTGCGCGCGAAGTCGGGGTCGAGATCGGCAAGGTCCCGGGGAGCGGCCCCGGTGGGCGCATCTCAATCGAGGACGTCAAGGCACACGCCAACAGCCTGCTGACTGGGGCCGCCGCGGGCGCCGTGGGAGCGGCCACCGCCGATCTGCCAAACCTCGAGCGCTGGGGGCCCGTGCGCCGCGAGGCGATGTCTAAGGTGCGCCGGCTAACCGCCGAAAATCTGACCCGCGCATGGGTCACCGCGCCGCAGGTCACCAACCACGAGCTGGCCGACATCACCGACCTCGAGGAGTTCCGCAAGCACTACCGGGAGCGGGTCGAGGCGGCCGGCGCCAAGCTG